>JAABUS010000785.1_pt1 | contig 76390 bp, 16 predicted proteins | sample 5560161 | NCBI WGS metagenome assembly JAABUS01 (sample SAMN10711885, study PRJNA513376) | rock metagenome | isolation source: Antarctica rocks | place: Antarctica: Victoria Land, Trio Nunatak nord | collected 2016-01-04
AGTATCTTCGGGTTTTATACATATCTTTTTCTTCGCCCTTTTATCCTTAACTAGATAATTTCTAAGGTTTTAAATCTCTTACTAGGCCTTTTATTAACTTAAAATACTTTCTTAAATCGTCGATTCGAGGAGACTTTAAGTAGAGGACTCGTTTAAATTTTAACTAGAGTTTTATAACTAAAGTTAATAAACGTATTAAAATCTAGGGTAAACTCGTTAATTAATATTTTAAACTTTAAATAAATAACCTTATTTAATAATAATAATATAAAACTCTACGTGGATAATATTAAATTTAAATATTCCGTATTTAGCGTCTTATTATTCGCCGTAATTATAAACTCTTCCCGTTTCTTTTTTATTAAATCTTTAGTATTCTTTAAAGTACTAGCTCCTTATCGGAAGGTATCTAAATTACTAATTATATCCTAATTATTTAATTAAATTATATAATATTCGTAGTCGCGATTAGGATTAATAAATAATATATAATAAATAATATATAATTTAAGCGCCCTAGAGCCGCTATAATAAATTAATATAATTATATATATATTATTATCGTAAGCCGTCTCTAGATTAATATATAATTAAAATTTATATATCCTACGGGTACCTAAAATACCGTTATATAAAATTTAGTTTTTATATATAAATATACTACTATTAAGGTCTTTTACCTCCGTAAAGAAATTAAATAAATATAGTATAATAATATTCGTCGACGGTATAATATAAGGTTTTAGTTTTTCTCGAATTCGTTTACTTAAACCCTTTAGGCGGGCCCCGTTATAGAAATTTAATTAAACCTTAATAATAAAGTTATCGGTTAAGTCTTTAAAGTTTTTAAATTAGAGATTTTCCTACGAAGGAATATTAGTCGTCCTAGTAATAATCGGGAATACTTTATTTATTATTTTATTTTTAATTAAAACCTACCGATTAATTTATTTAAAATCTAAAAATACCTTTTAAGAGAAGTATAATAATAATAAAAATAATCGGGGCTATACTAGTCGATAATTAATTTCTTCTAAATTAGTTAGTTCTTTAAAACTCTCGTTATTATTATATTCTTTAAAATAGACACTATAATTAATAAAATACTACTCGAATTTAGGATCGTAGGTAGAAGATTTCTTAATCTTCGAGAATATATTTAATTCTCTTCTAGTTTTAGTTTTTTTCCGGGAGCCCGATTAATTTAATATTATTATTCGATTCGAAGGGACTATAGTTTCCGATTTAAGGTACTAGTATATAGTTAAAATACTTTCTATAAAAAGAGTTAAATCGAATTTATAACTCTAAAATAACTAAGATTTAATTTATTATATTTTATAAAGTATTTGAATTATATAAAATTAATATCTTCTTTATTAGTCCGATTAGGCGGTATAAAAGTAATAAATTAAATAATTCTTCGATTAAACTCTCGAAGAGCGCGAGGAGTAAATTATATTTATAATAAATTATCCTAAAATTAATTAAATATCCGGTATCGTTATTAATTTTTAAATTTTTATCGTTTAATAGTAAATAATATAAAATCGGTTATAGGCTCTTCTTTAATATATAGTTATTACTTTTAATTACGGGGTATTAAAGTTCTCTCTAAAGATATTAAACTTTAATTTTATAAAATAACTAATTTTAAAGAATAATAAAGGATAATCGAGAATACGGGGATATAAATAGCGCGCGCCTCCGATAACTATACTAGCGTATATAAGTTATTTTAGATTACGGGGTTAATAGTTAATTAACGGAATAAATACCGCCTCGAAAATACTAAATATATATATATAACGGATAAGTACCTATACCTTTAGATTCCTCGTTTTATAGAAATAATAATAGTATAAATACTATATATACTATAGCTACGAGCTCGGGACTACTATATCGGAATTATAAATAATAAATTTAATAAATTTACTTTTAATTTTACCTCTTCCCGATTTTAAATAAACCCTTTTATATATTAATACTTTATTTATATTAGGATTTACGTATCGCTAGTAAATATCGACTATAAAAGAGGATCGGTAGGGGTAACTTCGGCGATATATATATAAATAATAAAAGTAAATAACTAGTTACTTTATAAAACTTATAACCTACTAGGAATTAATATTAAAACCGACGAGGATATTATTATTAAATTCGAATATATCTTTATTAATCCCTCTCTTTTAGAATATAAAGTTAATATTTATCGATCCCTCTTTAGTAGTATAAGTATTCTATACGTATACCTATATAAAAACGAGTCGGAGTATAATATAATAGTATTTAAATTTCTAGAGCCGAGTTTAGAAAACTTTTTTAACTTTTATAATTATAAATTCTTTTTTAAAATTATATTAATACTCGCCGAGTAACTCGTTTATCGTCTAGAGTATATTTATTTTAAAAATATTATATATTAAAATATTAAACCGGAGAATTTCTTAATAAATATAAAAAAATATAGGAATTAAATCTATATAACGGATTTAGGCTTTACTACGGAATACTATAATATTTAAATAAAGAATAATACTAGTTATACCTAGAATCTATATTTAATTAATACGATACGTTTTACTAGTATTAACGGTTATTTAAATATTAATAAATATAATATTCTTAGTTTTTACTACGTAAAGACTAATACCTAGTCGAGTATAATATTATTATAATAATTTAGAGTCCCTCGGGTATATATTTCTCTACTTTCTCTAAAACTCTCTTTTATAATAAGGTTTTACGGTTATAAACTAGATACTAAAGAAAGAATTTATTTTAAAGGAGAAAAGAAAAATTAATATAAAAGATTTATATAAAAGTCTACCTCGGTAATTTATAGTTTATTTCGACTATATCCGGTCTTTTAATTTTAACGAGAAACCGAAATATTCTTATTTATATAAAATCTTCCGTGATTTATTCGTGCGTAAAGGCTTCGACTATAATTATATATATAATTAAATAATCTTTAAATATCTAAGAGGTATATAATGAAGTTATTTAAAAAAAGTTACTTAAGATTATTTTTAGGGTTATAATTTATAATAAGAGCAAGTAGGTCTTATAACTATAAGAAGATAATATATAGAAAAGGAGAAAAACTAGAGTATCCAATAATAGTAACGGAAGACTATAGTCAAGACCGATATATAGTTTTCGAGCTTCGCTAGCGATATCGTTAGATATTCTAGGCCGTTTAAGGAGCGTAATAGAGTTCTATCTCGAATTATATTTCGAATATAGGAAGAGAGTCTCTACTACCTCAATTAATACCTATATACGAGCGAGGTTAAAAATAAATTAGACTATATTACCTACTAGAGATATATCTCTCGGTATTAGACCTATTTTATATTATATTTAAGGACGTAGATTTAAATCTTTTAAGTAAAGAGTACTTTATTACGTGAAACGAGGGCTAGAGTAGGAGTAATAAAACCTTTAACTCCGCCTTAATACGTAATTACTTCAAAGGAGGATATAATTATAAAGATTACTAACTAGCGGTATAGAAGCCGTAGCGAGTCTTAGTAGCTTTATTATTAAATAGTATACTAAAATCCCTCGCTTCGTAGGTCCAAGGCCTATATTCCTTCCTAGAAGAATATTCTTAATAGGATTTCTTTAAGAGTCCGGAGTCCTAAATTAATCTAGACTTAATTATTAATAGGATATATAACTCTCGGGAGGCTCTAGTTAGGATAGATTAAAATTAAAGTTAATTTAAACTAGCCTAAAAGACTAAACCTAAGAGTAAATTCTTCGGACGAATAAAAAACGTATCGATAATTAAATATATTAGAGGTACTAAACTTCTATTAAAATAGATTTATATAATTTATCGGATATATTAAAATACTCCGATTTATAACTTTTTTATATTTAGTACCGAAGTCGAAGAATTCTCTTAGGAGAGCCCGGATAATTAGTAGTAAAATATTACGGACCTTCCTACTCTTAAGTTATTTTAATACTTCTAGATAATATAATTTAAAAGAGTTTAAATACTTTAGTAATAAAATATTAACTCTTTTATTATATTAATTCTCCTATTAAATATTACCTAGGAAAGTTCGGATACTAGATATTAAAAACGGAGTAGGGTATTAGAAATAGATAGAGAATTAAAATAGATACGAGAGTAAAATATTAATAAATACTCGTTATAATAGTACTTCGATTAAATATATTACTTTTTTCGAACTAGCGGACCCTATTCTTTTCTTATCCTAGTTATTATATATGTCTAGAGTAAGTTTAGATAGCGCGCTTTATATAATAATATATTTTCGCCGATTAATAATACCTTACCTCTTTTATCTCTATAACTACTTTTTAAAATTATTAATATCTAGTCTTTTCGGTACTAGCTCTTTAATAGTCTTCTACCTCGTAGAAACCCCGAAATTCCTATAACTTACTAGATTCTCTATTAAATTCTTAATTTTCCGTGTCTCCGGGTTATCCTCCCCCTCGTAAATTATCTTTAATTTTTATCCCCTCTCCGTAAAAACGCTCGCTCGAGCCTAGTCGCTATAGGTAATATTAATTTAAAAGACGTCGTAGTAAAACCTAATAATCGAGGTACTAGTACTATTATTATACTCCTCCTCGAGAATTTAAAATAAGGAGTAATAATCTACTAGATAATTAACTAGTTTATTTATTATATAATTTAGATTACTGATTACGTTATCTAGATATTAGATCTAGAGGTAGCGAGTATCGCTAATTTAGAATTTAGAAAATAAGAGGGAGTAGAGACTATAATTATAGTCGAAGTCGAATATATCTTTTAGATACGTACCTCGAGAGTCGGAGGAACCGCCTTTATTATAGGAGATAATAACTTCCTCCCTAGTATTAATATAACGGATTACGTAGATAGTCTCGCACTTTATATAGGTATTCTAACTATTATAAGTATTTAGAAGATAACCGTGGTTAATAAAGTAAATAATAGGGTAAATATTATTAATTACGGAGTTAGGACCGTAGGGTAGAGTATTAGTTTTAATAATACTACTAAACGGGTATTTACTAGGGAAATTATTATAAAACGAAAGGAATTATCGTTACTAGGTCTTTAATAGCGACTTTAACTTCGTTATAATATTACTTTTTATTTAATTAATTAGCGATAGGTATAAAGTAGTAAAAAGGGAGTTCTCGTAAAATATATATATATCTTTAGCGATATTGAAGCGAGCTATAAAACTTTTTCCTTTATTTAATATTATCTAGACCTTAAAAAGTAGTAGGTTTAATTTATATATAAGGTTAGTCCCAAATACGAATTAAATTATAATAGTTAAAATTTCCGGTTTATCGGGTTAATTTAGATTTAGAATCCTTTAATAATTATATTAAATATATTATAATAAACCTATTTATAGGATTCGATCGAGGTATAGACCTCTTATTAATTATAATAACCCTATTTATTAATAGCCTCGTTCTAGTATCGGACCTAAGAGTTAAAACTAACCTATACGACCCGAGTAATTATATCGATATATTTCTCTACTCTTTTAATATAACTTCCTAAAATCTTTAAACTAAAGCGTAAGAATTTATAACCCTCGAAAGAAAGTAGAGAATACTCGCCCGCTTTAAATTTAAAATAGTTAGATTTAATCTCTACTAGGTTATTATTTTAATAATATTCCTTTATAACTTTAATAAATAATTACTAATTCTATTTATCTATTACTCTTTTAGATAAACGTAGGACTATATCGAACCCGGCGTTAATTCCTATAGTTACTAATTATATTAATAATAATACGAGTATAAGAAATAATTTACTAGGTAGTTATTTAATAACCGGGAGGAATTACTATTTAAATAATAAAAAGTCTAAAAAGTAACGTAATATCTAAGGACGAAATACTTCGTCGTTATAATAGTTATAAACTCCTTAGGGAGGTAGTTTATAATTTAAAATAACGAGGTAAATATAACTAAAGAATTATTTACTAGCGTTTTAATATTTAAATTACATAAAGAATACTCGAGAATTTATATAACTATAAGTTATATTTCTTAATCTAATTTTAGATATAGTTAGAAGATTAAACCTTTTGGGTTAAATTATTAATCTTTTAATTTTCTATATTTGGGATCCTTTTTAATAATTCTTATTTAATCTCTCGACCCTATTCTCCTAAACTAAAAATGGGCCTCCTATTATATATAAGAACTCTTTAGATATTTCTATATCTTATAATATTAGTTAACCTAAATAGTAGTAGCGACGCTACCGCTAGTTATAATAAATAAGTTAAGTTATAAACTCTAGAACTAAAAAGACTAACGAAGGAGAGTATAATTCAGGTCCGTACCCGTCTCGATATATATATTCTTTTCGTATATAACGAACCCAGTTAAGATATAGTAAATAATATTTAAACCTCGGAGTCCTCTATAGCGTGGAGAGGAAATCGAATATAATTATTAAACTCGTCCTATTTAAGAATAAATAATCTTTATAAATCGGGATCTTTAAGGAGTTTATAATTAATTTTATAATCTTTCTCGGTCTAGCTAGCTCCTTAATAGGCCTTATTATACCTATATTAATATTTAAGTTAATATAATACGGGGAAGATTTTTAATAATAGTCCTACCCTATTATAATACTAGAAAGACGAGTATTTACTATATTATTTTAGAGAGGCTATTTTCCTACCGTACCCGTAGTATATTCTAATATTATTAAACTCTATTAAGAACTATTAGACCTAGTTGTTTAACGCTAGTAATTTATATAATAATAGTAGAAAGATCTACATAACGTCGCGTTCGGTTAACGAATATAAATTAAGTTTAATTATATAAATTAGTAATTATTATAGTACTTTAATTATCCGGGGATCCTTATAGCGGATACCGGGTTTATAAAATATAAATATATAATATTATATATAGAGAATTACGACCGTGTACCCTCTTTAAATTTATATAGATATTAACTTACTACCTCGGCTATTAGTATAGAAGTATAGCGGAATTTTTCTACCGTTAATATCCTTAATCTTTATTTATAGACGAAGGAGTATCGCGAAATCCATAATCTCGCCTAAGAAATACTAATAGCGTCGCGGTCGGTAAATAATTATATCGTTACTTTTATAGAAGTCTAGATTAACGTCTTTTTTATCTAGGAGATTAATAAACCTAAGGAAGATCGCGTAACTCCGAAGATTTATTAATTATCCTAGGTATTTTAGCTTCTCCCTTTTTTAAAGTTAATTTTCGAAGTCGCTCGGTTTAAGTCCGCGTAGGGTTTTATCTACTATCGTTCTCTACTTTATTAAAAGTCTATATAATTTATACTTCGAGGGGTCCTATATTAAAGTTCTATATTTAATTACTTCTATATTATCGCCGTTAAGAGTCGTCCACTACCTAGATACCGCCTTATTTACGAAGATATATCCTTTTATTAAATCGTTATTAACGATAACGATTTAAACGGTATCGAGAAAGGCCCGCGGTAGACCGGCGTTATTTAATCTTTACTTATTATAGAGACGGACCTATTAATTAATATAATAGAGGGATCGTAATAGGGATAATAAAATCCCCTTTATACCGCTTTTACCGATAAGATTATTTAACCGGTAAATTTTATTTAATCTTTTATTACTTTCCTGGCTCTACTCTAGCGGTAAAGAGTAAAGACGATATAAATATATAAAGCCGAACTTTACTTAAAGAGTTTTATTTCGGGCTTCGCGGTTTTTATAAATATTTAAATAGTATATTATAATCTCTTCGCCTTTATAAATATCTCTTAAAGTATAAACTATATATTATTTAATATTCCTATTCTAGTTCTTTTATATATTATTATCGTAGGCGTAGTTAATATAATATACTTCGAGGAAGATTCCCTCTTTACTTCCGTTAATTTTAATAAAGAGGGCGTTTATTCGAACGATTTTAAAATACTACTCGGTAGCGTTCTTATATACGTGGATATTATATATAAAGAGGAAGGCTCGCCGCTAGTATTCGGTAAAGGTATCGATTTATTAATAGATAAATATCCGTAACTATTTACTAACCGGTTCGTTACGAGGTATTATTATAATAGGCTCTTCGAAAAGAATTCGCGTGCCCTTAAAGATCTTTTCGATTATAACGAGATCTTTTCCTTTTCCCGGTATATCCCGTAAGGCGTATATAGAATTATTTATTATACTTTATATTTTTACGCCTCCTCTTCCTATTATTTCGATATTTAATCTCGAAAGCTAGTAGTAGTATTTATAAACCTATAATTCGGAGAATAGAAATAGAGGATAGAAGTAAATTATTATTAAACTAGTAAAGACCGCGTTAATTTATTTAATTAGGACTAGTAGTATTAAATATCTAGGGAAAATCGCTACCGGTAAAAGCTCGCTATATATATATTAAACTTTAATTTTTCCCCGGCCCCTTTATCGGGCTTAAGAAAATATTTAAAACGCGAATAAAGTAATTATAAACTCCTCGTTATTATATTATTTTAATATATACGACTATTATTCTTTAAGACGATCTTTATCGTAAAACGAATTATTTATAAAAACTAGCCTCGCTTCGCGTCTCTTTCCTCGATAGTTTCTTTATTAAATCTACTATTTATAGTTTTCTTTTAAGATACTAGGCGATAATCGGATCACTCTCTTTACTATTAAATAATTTATTTTAACTCTACGGGATATTAAAAGTCTTATCGCCTTCATATAACCCTTTATAACTACTATATTTAGAGGTATTAACTTATATTTTTCTTTAACCTTTATATTGGCCCCTTTTATTAATAGGATCCTAATTATTATAATATTACTCTTAAATACTATATAATAGATTAGTAATATCCCGTTCTCTTATTATATATTTATTTATACCCCGCTTAATATTAATAAAATCGCTAGTACGGTCTTTCAATACTATATACCGGTTATTAATATTATAGTTCGAACCTCGTCTCTTTCCTTTAACGGAACTCTCTTAATAGAACTTCGAGGTCTTAATTAACTCCCTCTTCTAGCCTAAGCGGGTACGATAACTTATTCTTTATTCGTATTTTCGGTTCTCCCCGGTTCGACGGTATAATAGGACGGGGTTAGGGAAAGAGGTCGATTAATTTTATAACTCCGAGGTATATAAAGGGGCAGCGAAGTTTGAATATTTATTATATTATCTTCACGAGGACTATAGTAACGAGAAAGTATAATAGTTTAGTTTTTACGAATAGAAAAAGTAAAGTAACTAGTAAAGAGGGAATTAATAAATTAAAGGCGGGCTTAGACCCCGTATTAATTATAACTAACGTAAGAAATAACTTATTATATTAAGCGCGCTAAAATAAAGAGTTTATAACTCGCTAATAAATACTAATAAAAATAATACGTAAATATATTATATAGGAAGATATTTATTCTACTAGCGCTTTAGATAAGAAAACTTTACTCGTCGTAAAGGCGAGGGTTAAGTTTATCCGATATATTAATATATATAGACGATACCGGCGTCTCCGTAATATCCCTTCTCTTATTCGTGGGTAGTAATACTTAATAAACGTCGCGAGCTAATCGAGGGAGGTATCGATAATATAAAGTATAATATAATAGACTAATACTATACCGAAGCTCTAGTGAGGTAATATAGAAAAATTAATCTAATAATTTACTATCTTTATTTATCTTTATTACTTTATCCCTCTTCTTCGTAGTCTATTATCCCGTTATTTTCTTTACTACTTTATTTACTTTCTTATTCCCTAGAATCCTAGTCCTCCGATTTTCTTCTCTATAATTAGTTAATTTTTATATTAATTACTCTACTAGTAGGTTAATACGTTTCTAGGGCGTAGTATATTAATAATAACTTTTACGATATTTCTTTCTAAGCGAGCTCTTAACTTTTGGACGCGGGTTTATATAGGGAGCGCTCGTCGAAGGAGTATATATCGAGAGAGTACTCCCTACCTCTAAAAGGCGAGGGGTTCGTTAGGGGGAGTACTCCCTATATTTAAAATATAAGAGATTTAATAGAGGGAGTACTCGTCGAGGGAGTACTCCCCCCTATAAGGAAAGAGCCAAGTTATATAATAGTAGTTCTTTACGTACTAATTTAAAAAACTACTATTATATATAAAACGAGGGGTTTAGTAGGAGTAATAGAGTCTTGACTCTACCTTAATATATAATTACTTTAAAAGAGGATATAGATATAAAGGATTACTTCTAAAGGAATATAAACTTTAATAGAGTAGAGACTTTGAGGGAGTAGGGACATTGAGGTTATAAGAACTTTAATACTATAAGAGAATTTATACCGTAGAGGACTAAATCCCCTAGGGACTTTCATACTGTAGAGGTTTTTATATCGTAGAGGACTAAATCCCTTAGGGACTTTTATATCGCAGGGGATTTTATACTATAAGGGACTTTTATAGAGTAATAAATCCCTAATTACGAAACTATAACTATTTACTAGAGGGGAGGTACTATAACGAGAAGTACTACTCGTTTCTAGGTTTATTACTATAGTAGTTTCCTTAAGGGGTTATTCCTAGGAGGGAGTTTTAAAAAGGGACTCGTTTAAACCTTTTAGTAAATTAATAGTCCGAGAATTCCTAGTAATAATTGGCTCCTAGGAATTTTTTTCTTAAAAGAGTAAATCATTATTATTTTTAATATAGAGGATGATTTTATTTATACTATAAAAAACCGGCGAGGTTTTAATATACGTGGTACGATATATCTAGAGAAATCGAACGTTTATAGTTATTTTATATATTGTGTCGCTATTGAGAGTAAGACCTTATTTACGCGACTTAAGAATCCAGTCGCTCGGTAGGCCGTCTTCGGTATTTTCGTCGAGCGGTTAATATAAGAGGGTAAATATCTCGTTATCGGGTTAAATAAAAAGATACTAATAAATAAAACTACGAATCTCTAATAATAAAACCAAGAGATATAACTATTAAACGTAACTAATAATTAATAAATATAGTTTCGATAAATTCGAGATCGTATACTATTTATTATAACTACGTCGGTAGATTTACTTCTAATTAAAAGGTACGATACTATTCTCTCGATAATATTAAAGTAGGATTCCGATTTTTAATATTTAATCTCTTTAAATTCTAACTCTAGACTCTTAAAGTTTAAACTCTTAAAGTTTGGATCTTAAAGTTTAGACCCTAAAACTTGGACCTTGAAACTTGGACTTTGAAGTTTGGACCCTAAAGTTTGGACCCTGAAACTTGGACCCTAAAGCTTGGACCTTAAAGTTTAGACCCTAGAACTTGGACTTTGAAACTTGGACTTTGAAATTTGGACTTTAAACTTTAGATATTAAGACTTGAACCCTAGGCTTAGATCTTAATATATCTATATATACCGGGGGGGGGAATTATATTTCTACTTCGTAAAATTCTTAATAAATATAAAGGTAGAGTATTACGTCGGAGGCGTCGTTAGATCTAAAATCTCGAGATTTAGTTCTATTATAAAATAATATAAATTATAAAGTAAAGAGTTAAAGATAAAGATCGTAGATTTAAATATAAATATAATAGGGTTTAAAATAATATTATTAAATTAAAGAAATTAATAATCGAGTTTAGGTATAAAAAATAGTAATAAAGATCTTTTCCTATAAAATAATATATATTACTAAGATAGAGAGGAGAAGAATAATATTATAATATCCTCTACGGCCGTTTATAAACCGATTTGAACGATATATTCTTTATAATTCTCTATTTATATTCTCTTAACTATAGTATTTTATCCCCGGTTAACTTTATATATTAAAGGTATACCTCGATTTATATAGTTTTTTTTTATAACGATTTTTATATTAACCGAAGACAGTAGCTCGCTTTCTATTATTTAGATTTAATAATAATTAATTAACCTTATTAGGATTACGGACACTATTTCTCTTTAATTAATCTTAATATATTACTTTTATATTAACGGAGGAGCCTAAGGGATTAATACTAAATTATTATATAATATCGATAACGTTATCGTTATATAGTGTAATATCGAACGGAAGTATAATATTTACGCGTTTATTAATAAATTCTATCGTTATAGGCTTATCGAGAGACTTTTTTCATAAAGAGTAGATATTAAGGATATTAATAAAATACCTCTTTTCGAGGATAACCGCGAGTTCTAAAAGGAAGGACTATATCGGATAATAACCGAAAGATACCTTTATAGTTATATAGGCGAACTCGTATAACGCGAGGCCTTAATTAGTAAAGTATTAAATACTAGTATTAATACCGGCGAGTTTTATCGCGCCGTTTATAATATCCTACGATACTATTACCGAGTTAATATTTATTAATATTTTATATTACTTTAAGAGAAAATAATTATATAAAAGAGTAATTCCTAGGGTGTCTTCGATATAATATTTTATAAATATCTTTTTAATTTTTATAAAGAGGATCTTAGAGGTTTAGGTAGATTTAAATTAATCTTTTATTATATAAAACTCGGGTAGAGAGTTATAATATTTTATAATATAAAGTAGGACCTAATAAGCTATCGCGATTTACGTATATATAAATAATATAGAGTCGAAGAATAAAAGCGTAGGTCTATCGAGTTAAATTATCTAATTATATTTAACTAGCTCTTATATAATCCGTTAATTTTTAAATAATAATTAAATAATCGTTATTTATATTTAGAGTTAATTCGTTAATATTAAGGACTCGTTAATTTATTAAACTTCGCTCGACCTATTAATTTAATAAATAAAGGAAAAGTAATTTTCGTTTATACTTTATTTATATTTAGAGCCTAGATATATAATAATATTAAAGTGTAGATAAATTATATTTAATCTTTACCGTTTATTATTTCCTAAAAAGTTACTAACTCTAATAAATTAATCCTCTCGTTCGGATTAAAATTAAAATAACGATTTATAATATCTTTTTAACGCTTTAAGATATCTTATATAATATTATTTTAAAAGATAATAACTTCGTTAAACTCTTTTACCTCGCTTTATATTATTTATTTTAATAATATTTATATAATTCGACCGAGGTTAAAGACCTTAATAATCTTTAAGGCCCGGGGATAAAAATCCTTTTAATTTAAAAAAATATTCTATTTAAGTTAACCTTAGGTAAGGTCTTTCCGGTCTAAATTATTATATTTTCCGTATAATAATTTCGGTTTTATTAAGTCTACGACTCTTTAAAATAATAAATCGGCCGTCGCTTTTTAAACGTCCTAAAACCCGTCGGCTTCGGGCGCGAGGGTATATAATATAATAATATTTTATTCTTAATTAATTAGAATTAAATCTTCGTAAATATCTAGGACGAAATTAGCCGGTTTAATATTTATATAAAAGATATAAATCGTAAAATAAATATAAGCGATTACCGAAGTTATTTAAAAATATTAAACTACTTTATTAATTAATAGTAGACGGGCTCCAGTATTATTAATATCTTAAATTTAATCGTTTAATAAATTATATTTTATAAAAAGATATAAAGCGCTATAGATAAAGATTTAGTAGTTATTATTAATCTTTCTAACTATAATAAAGGTATTCGGTAGAGAGATAATATAAAGATACGAGGGTAATAACCGGATAATCTAAATCTTATAATAATATACTTTCTTTTAAAGTTTAAAATTAACCCGAGATTTTAAAAACGTTTTAAAATCGATCTTTTTAAAAATATAAAGAGTCTCGGAGTTTAAGGAGATACGGATTATTATAATCCTACCCCTTTTTTTTAAATACTTAATCGGAGTAAGGTTAAAATAATCTACGATATTATAAATATAAAGCTCCGCTTTTTTATAACGGAAAAGATTATTTATAAACGATAATAATTCTATATATTAATTATATAAACTTTTATAAAAGACATATTATTAACTCTATTATTCTCGGTCCTCGTAGATCTTAATAGTAATATCTAGCGCCGAGATCGATAAGTTCCTTATATATTAATCCTATATCTTATATATCGACGAATATAGCGCTTAACGTATTAAAGCTCGGTTCGGGAATATTTCGTAAATATTCTTTACTAGTAAATTATAATAATAAATAATAATCTAGCTCGGAAGACTTTATAGGAGTTTCGAGTTTAAAGAATATTTAAAAATAATATATCGCTCGTAACTTTAAGTTTATACGAATATTTCTAATTTATTATTATTACCTTAAATTAAATCCCCTCTAACGTCTATTTTAGAAAGTAACGGAATTATCCGGAGGTATAAAAACGAGAGGGATATTAAGTATTTAAAATAATTAATAAAGATACTTAAAAATAATTAAACTTTTCTACCGCGCGAGGCGCCCCCGCCGACGAGGATACTATATACTACTATTTAAACTACTATTTATTCTATACTTTTATTTTTCCTTAGGAGTATTTTTCGATATCTTTTAATATATTTATATTCTCGTTTTATTATAGACTCCGATTAATAGTTATTAAAAACTACCGAATTAAGATACCCGTCTCTTATTATAAATATATCCTTATATATCTTTTTTATAGCGGCTCCCTTTTAATATTATAAAAAGAATTATATAGAGCTTTATATTCCGGTTCTTTATTAATAAAAATTAAAAAGTTATAATAATCTATACCGTTTTTATAGCGGAGTAGTCCCCGATTTTTTAAAATTTAGTCGAGGGTTTTATAGAAGAAGTTTAAATAAGAACTATTATTTAGGAAGATATAAATAAAGATACGTTTATATAATTTATATAGTTTATATATACTAGGGATTATACTCCGCCGTTTTATAATATAATAGATAATCCTCGGAGAGTATTATTTAACGGTATAAATAATAATAAATTTATTATAGTTTAAATATTTTTTATAAAGGAGCCTAAATTAAACCCGGACCTAGGCCTATTTAATAAAAAGTTACTAAAGGAAAGAAAAAGAGCCCGATAAATTATAAACTTTATACTCTTCTACGATCTTATTTATTCGCCTCCGTTATTATTTAATATCTCCGAAATTCGTAAGCTACGTCCGTTTTAATATTTAATTAAAAATTATATATTAATTTTACTCGGTTACGCCCGCCTCTATATATTCGCTGAAAAATATAGAATTAAGAATTTCTAGGCTATAGTATTTTATAAGCTTTATAGTATATTATATTAATATAGTCCGTATAAAGCGCGCTACGGTAATATTATTAAACTAGTTAGATATATATATAAGAATGTATTATACTAGAAAAAAATAGACGGGTTACGTAAACTAGTAACGCGGTACGTAGCGACGGAAATAAAATAAATAGTAAACTCTAAATAAGGTCTTTAGTTAATTAAAGATAATAGACTATTTATAAATAATCTTTTATTTATAGTACTAGAAAGAACGAAGTAAAAATAGAGTTAATATTTAATAAAATCGTTTTATAATATTTACCCTTAAATTAATTTACCTCTTATTTTTTTATTATATAAATATAGATTACTTTTTAGCGATATAGACTAGTTATTAATATTATAAAGATAATTATTCCGGACTTTATCTCTTAATATTAGAAATACTAAAGTATTCCCTCTATTTTTTAAATTTAGGTGATTTAGTTAATAATATATTATATATTTTAAATCCTTTAGCGAGTACTCTCTTTATAAATACTCTTCTTTCGAACTCTTTATCTTTTCTACCTTAACCCGACTTACCCTACCGGCCGACTAACGTTAGGATTAAATAAATTATAATTTATTATATAAATCCTAACGAACTAAACGGACTCTAGAGGCGTAGACCGTATAAAAGGATAAAGAGGTATAAGAAAGGGAGTATTTACTAAGTAATAATTTAAGGATATATATAAAATAGGATAACTTTAATACCCTATCTTTTTAACGTTATATATAATATCTTTATACTCTTTTATATAGGCGAGGGTTTAGTATACGAGTAAAAGGATTTAAATATAAATATACCCGTAACCGGGTACTAGCGCTAGTGTACCCGCTCTTTTTCGTATACCCGCGTATATACCTCTATTTAATTAAAGGATTTAATTATTAATATTAAATAATATATCTTAACGTACTCTTTTTATTATTTATATATAATATATAGTTAGTTAAATATTTATTAAGTATTTAGTTTAACGTACTTTAACGAGAGTTATATCTTTCGGAGAAGGGAAATTAAAGTAAATAATAAGAGGAAAATAGAATTTCTACCTAAACCTCGGTATATTTATTCTTTATAATTAATTAGGACTTATATAATAATATTAATAATTAATATAATTATATTCGGTGTCTTTATAGCGATTAGGTATACCGGTATAGTTATAGTTTAATAAAATTATATATACCGTGGCGATATAGAAGAGTTTTTATATTATAGTGGAGCCGGAGTCTTTATATAAACGGCCCAAAGTTAATATAATATCTATTGGCTCGTAGTATATTAGGGGCTTAAAAAATTTCTTTATAAATATAATATCTCTAAACTTTACGGAGGTAATGGCTTTTTTAAATATAATAATCGTGGACGAGTAGATTCTATATTGTAGTTATAGCGCGTTATCCCTAAATCCGAGCCGTCCTTCGGGAATATCGAGGAGTCGAAGGCGATAGTAGAGCGACGTATCTTCTAACTAACCGATATAACTTATATAGATTAAAGCGTAGATTAGTAAGATTAATATAATTTATATTATAATCTTAAAGTCGGCGAGGATCTAATAATTTATAGTACTCTCGAGAGAGTTATTATATATCTAGACGATTTCTTCCGGTAAAGAAATATATCCGCGGATATCTTTTTCTAAAGAATCGAGCCGTCGAGAGATAAATATTTATATATTATATAAATCTTCCCGAGGTAGGAGGGTAGATTATATTAATAATAATAATCTATCGAATACGTAATCTATACGATATATACCTCGATAGGTATCTATTATAAATAATTCGTATTAACAATAAATATTTCCTATTAATTAGTATTAATAATTAATTTCTTTAGAGAACCCCCTCTAGGGGGGTAGGTAGAAAGATTAAACGCGTTATATAATATTATTCGTCACTATATATACTCTCTATAGTCTATATTTATAGATATAGAATATTTAGATATATTCTTTTTTTAAAAGGAAGAGAGTAGTAGAGAGTAATAAATCTTTATAGTGAGTAAAGAGGGGGTATAAAAGGCTACGAGTTCGGTACGGAGTAACGGCGGAACGTTTTTACGGAGTAGTATAAAGAATATATAAAGTAGGATAACTTCTATACCCTACGCTTTATAATATTGTATAGGGTATCTATATACCCACCTTTATAAATAAGGCCTTAGTATATTATAGAGGAGTTTTAGTTATTAATATACTTAAGATATATATACTCCCATGTATTTATTGGACTTTCAATAGTGGAAAAGTAATTTAAAGTATATTAATAATCTAGCTAAATGTAATTTTGATATAATTTTAATATTTAATTAGGTCTTTTTATTAGACCTCGAGGTAGAAGACCGCGCCCGATATTATTAGTCACTTAATAACCCGGAAAGTAGGGCGTATAGTCTCTATATTAATAATAAAAGTAATAGGAGTAAACTAAAGTGAAAAGTAATTAACTAAATCGAGGAAGCGATAAAACTATTTAATTAACCGAATAGGGACTATTAATAAAATATTATTAAAAAAGATTAATTAAAAAATAAATCGCCTTAAATATATAATTTATAAATTAATCTTTAAACTACGCTATAGTACTTTAATAAATAAATATAACGCTATATAGTTTAAATAGTAATATAAAGATACTAGATTAACTATACTCGATCGTTAAAGATAAAGTATTAAAGTATTCGTAAAAATATCTAGAGGATTTAAAAATAGCCGATCTATCTATAAAAGCGAGGGAAAGTTACGTAGAGGTTTTATATACTATTTCTATATAATTCTATAAATATATTTTCCCTATTAAGGTAGTTTCGTACCGGGGATAGAGATATACGATGGCCTAATAATCCGGATAGTAACGGAGGTATTTATAATAGAAATACTTCTAGTAACGGTCCAATCCGAGGACCGGTCTACGCTAGATTTTCTAGGTATAAAGATTTCGTCGTTACTTAATATTATATCTTTCTTTTCCTCGCTACCTCGCTATTAAATCTAAAGGTGCGGAGGATTATTACTAAAATAAGATTTCGAGGGGGTCGAAAGAGAAGTACTAGTTTTAAAGAAACTATATCTCGTCTATAGAGCCTTAAGTATTAATAGATAATTACGATAAATTTAATACTTCTTTTATTAGTCTATAAATAACGTATTACGTATAACCTAGAAATTCCTCCTATATTATAAATACTAACCCTCGATATTTAAATAAAGTAACTCGAAGGAAATAAAAGCCCACGTAAATAAACGGGATATTTATAGTATATTAATTATTAACTTATCCACTTATATAGCTTTAGTTAACTACGGCGAAAAAGAAATAACTAGAGGTTAAATACGGGATAAAGAGTATTAAAAACTTCGCGTAAAGACTAAAGACCTCCGCCGAATATATTATATCGTAGTTTTTCTTAAGAATTAGATATTTAGTAATACTTTATTTATAAAAATAAAATATTTTATTATAAGGATTAATCGAGAGGTCGAAGATATATCTCGAATCGTCGACGATGAAATTAAGAGTTTAGAGATATATCGGAAAGATATATCGAATATAGTTAAGAGACTACTCGACTTATAGTATTTATTAACTAGATATTTAATAGGTTTATATATTAATTATATTCCGGATATATAACCCCCTTTTAATTCGTTCTCTACCCCTCGGTAACTATTAAGGGCCTTTTATAATAAATCGTATTATTAATTTCGTGAAATTAGAATCCTTAGTTTAGGTTATATATCGAGTAATCTAGAGTTAAATTTTAATAATTTAATAAAGACCTAAGATCTTTTAGAAAGCTCTCTATATAATTACTACGGAGGTTTAATATATACTCGTTTTATATCTATAATAGACGATCTTATATAGTTATTATATTTCGTTAAAAGTTTAAGCTTCCCTAAAGCGATTAAGATTACTTTTATTAATATTAAAAAGTTAGAATTTATAAGTATTTTATATAGTTAGGCCCGTATTTAGGTTATAAAAATTAGGGTAGAATCTTATAATATTAAGAATTAAAATAGTATTTATTATCTTAGTCCGATATATTAATTAGCGTATAGTTAGATCCCGTTTTAATATATTAATAATATTTAGTTACTAGACGACTTTCGCTAAATATATAATGGATCTAGTATCTCTAAAGATAGTATTTCACTCCTTAACTCGGTTCCTAAACTAGATTAATAAAAACTAAAATAGCTCGTTAATTTTTAGAATTTCTACGGAGGAAGTAATTATAAAATCTAGTAACGACTTATCGAAACGCTTTAAGAAGAGCCTAAAATTATAATAAATAAATTAGGAACCTTAATTATATAGAATATTAACGAGGATATTTTTAAATCTAGAAACGTATAGTAATCTAAGTAACCGTAACTTTAAATAAATATCGAGCGCGATAGACGTGATAGAGGGATAACTAGTTAGTGCGAACCCGCTAAATATAAAATATACTTATAACTTGTTCCTTACCGATACCTTTAATTACGTTTTCGTTTATTTATACTTTAACCCTAACTCTCCGTATTCCGCGACGTAGATTATAGATTTAGACGGGCACCGTTCGATAAAATATTTAATCTATACTTGGACCTAGCTCCCGGATATCTAGGTAAATAAGTAATTATTATATATAATAAGCGGGTGAAGATAGAGTAGCGTTAATAAATCGTTAAAAAATATTAACGAGAAACTATATAAGACTTCTATATATATAGTTATACTAGGTAGCTAGTAAATTAGTATAATATAACCACGAGGTTACGGAATAAATTAGATATTAAATAATAGAGTTTACGTAGTATTATAATTATATACTAGTATAGTTTCTATTATATAGGTCTAAATAGGGCTTTAGTCCTATATTAACTTTTTATTCTCTAGTTTTATATATACTTTCGTAGCCTAAAGTAAAATATTATCCCTAGGTCTTTTATAGGCCTTTATAACCTATATTAGAATTTTTATTAACTTAGACCGGCTTCTTCTTCGAAAGCCGATTTAATTTAATTTTAGATAAAGAATTCGTTCGAGCCCTAACTAGTATTTTAGGAGTAGAGCGAGTAAATATATTAATATCTAGGGTAAGTTTATTAACCGATATTTTAAATTCTAAATAAATAGGTTCGTCCGATAATAGTAATATAAAACTTTACGTAGATAATACCGAATCTAAATATTCTATATCTATTATTTTATTATTCGTAGTAGTTATAAGTTCCTCTCGTTACTTTTCTATTTACTTTTTAATATTCCTTAAAACCCTAGCCTCTTATCGGAAGGTATTTAGTATATTAATTATAATAAAGAATCTTAACTAAATTATATAATACTCGGTAAACCGTTTAGTATCTTTAGATAAAGTAGGATAAATTATATATATAATAAAGAGGCTACTATAATAATAAATTAATATAATTATATAAATATTATTATTATATAACGTCTCCCAGCTAACGTACGACCGTAGCTCGTATATCCTACGGGTATATATAATACTATAATATAAAGTTTATTATTTATATACGTCTAAAGTTCCCTTTAGATCTTTCGCCTCGGTAATAAAATTAAATATATAGAGCGCGGCGGTATTCGTCGATAATATAATATAAGGGCCTAGCTCTTCCCGGATTTATTTATTAAATTCCGTTAAATAGTTTCTATCGTAAAGGTCTAGTTTAGTCTTAGTAATAGAGTTATTAATTAAATATTTAAAATTTCCGAAGAGAAAGTTCTTTTACGAGGGAATATCGGTAGTATTAATAATAATTGAGAATACTTTACTTATTATAGTATTTTTAGTTAAAGCCTATATATTTATTTTTTTAAACTTCCGAAATACTTTATAAAGAAAGTATAATAACGAAAGAGAAAATCGTAGTTATATTAGTTTTTTATTTATATCCTCCTAATTACCTAGATATACGGAGTTATTGTTATTATTATAGTCGTATCTATAAAGGTAAACACTATAATTAATAAAATACTACTCGAAGTTAAAATTATAGATAGAAGATTTCCTAATTATTAATAATTTATTTAATTCTCTTCCGGTCTTAACTCGTTTCTAGGAGCTCGATTAATTTAAAGGTATTATTTAATTAAAAGGAATAACAATTTCGAGTTCTAGATATTATTATATAGTTAAGAAGTTATTTAAGAAAATTAAATCAAATTTATAACCCTAAAGTAATCGAGGTTTAATTTACTATATTTTACGAAGTATTTAAATTAAATAAAATTAATATTTTCTTTACTAATCCGCTTAGGCGGTATAAGAACTATAAGTTATTTTATTCTTTAATTAAACTCTCGAAGTACGCGGGGAGTAAATTATATTTATAATAAATTATTTTAAAAGAAACTAGGAGTCCGGTATCGTCGCTATTTCTTAAACTTTCGTCGTTTAGGGGTAGGCGGCGGTGAAGAGTTAATTATAGACTCTATTTTAATATATAACTATCGCTTTCGATTACGGAGTATTAGCGGTTTCTCTAAAGATATTAAATCTTAGTCTTTTTATTTTAATAAATAATAGAGGATAATTAAAAATACGGAGGTATATATAGCGCGCGTCTCTAATAACTACGCTAGTCTATATAAATAGGTTATTTCGGATTACGGGGTTTATAGTTAATTAACGGAATTACTACTACCTAGAGAATATTAAATATATTTAATAAACTCCTATACCTTTTAACCCTTCGTCTTATCGAAATAATAGTATAAGAATTTTATATACTATAGTTACGAGCCCGGGCTTATATTAATCGGATTTATAAATAAAGAATTTAATAAATAAATTCTACTCTTCGATTTTACTCCTTCCTTATCCTTAATAAAATATAACTACGATATATTAATATCTTATTAGGATTTATATATAGCTAGTAAATATCTATTACGAAGAAGAATTAATAGAGGTAACTTCGGCGCTATATATATAAATAATAAATACCGGTAGTCCTAATTATTTCTTAAAACTTATTATATATAAGGAACTAATATCGATATAAGTAAAGATATCGCTATTAAATTTAAATATATATTTATCGATTCCTCTTTACTAGAAGATAAAGTCTATATTTATTAATCTCTTTCTAGTAGTACCGGTATTCTACGAGTCCATATTTATAAAACGGAATATAAATATAATACGATAGTATTTAATCTTTTAGGCCTGAGTCTAGAAGACTTTTTTAACTTCTATAATTATAAATTCTTTTTTAAAATTATATTAATACTCGCCGAGTAACTCGTTTATTATCTAGAGTATATTTATTTTAAAAATATTATTTATTAAAATATTAAACTAGAGAACTTCTTAATAAATATAAAGAAATATAGGAATTAAATTTATATAATAAATTTAGGCCTCGCTACGGAACGCCGTAATATTTAGATAAAAACTAATACCGGTTATACCTAAAATCTATATTTAATCGGTACGGTATATTTTACTAGTATTAATAATTATTTAAATATTAATAAATATAATGTCCTCGATCTTTATTATATAAAGACTAATAACCTTTTAAATATAATATCGTTATAACGATTTAGAATTTTTTAAATATATATTTCTTTACTTCCTTTACGGCTCTCTCCTATAGTAAGATTTTACGACTATAAATTAAATATAAAAAAAAGAGTTTATTTTAGAGGAGAAGAGAAAAATTAATATAAAGAATATATACGAGGGTCTCCTTCGGTAATTTATAATTTATTTCGACTATATCCGTTCCCTTAATTTTAACGAGAAACCGAAATATTCTTATCTACGTAGAATCTTCCGTGGTCTCTTCGTGCGCGAGGGCTTCGATTATAATTATATATATAATTAAATAATCCTCGAGTATCTAATAATAATATAACGAAGGAAGGAATTATAAAGCGAGGATATATTACCGGAGGGAAGTTTATAAAGAAACTTTTCGGGGTTAATAAAGTAATTAAGTTTTATAACTATATAAAGATAGTACGCGATTTTATTTAATACCTATATACAAGTTAGTTTAAAGATGATTAAGAATATATTATATATTATAAATAAACGGACTTAATTTATATTATAGTTAAGGTTATTAATTTAAACTTTAATAATAAAGTACCTAGTTATATAATAGTAGTTTTTTATATTATATATAAAAAACTATTATCACGTATAATAAAGGGTTAAATAGGAGTAATAAAACTCTATCTCCGCCTTAATATATAATTACTTTAAAAGAGGATATAGATAAGAAGGATTATTAACCGACGGTATAAAAGTCGATGAGATTATAGTATTATTTAGTAATAAACGCTACTAATTCACTTAAGATTACTTATAGTACTTATTTAAAATTAATTAATATAAATATAGACTAGTAGGCTAGTTTAGATAAAACTACTATATCCTAGTCTTTTAAAACCACTATCCTTTCTTTAGGTAAAAGGCTTTTAGTAATTAGTTATTAAATTTAATATATAAATTATATTACTAAGACAACTTATATTTAGAGAGAATTAAGAAGAGAAGTAGTAGTATTAATTTATTAGAAGAGTGCGACTTATTACTAGGAGCTCTATAGGTAGTGTTATATAAAGATCGTAATTAATTAATATAAATACTACTCGCCGAAGGAGCCGACGTTAACGCTTAAGATAGAGACCGTAATAACGTACTATATATAACGTTATATAGAGGTTATGACTAGGTAGTGTAGTTACGGAGACTAAAGTAACGTATTGTAGATAATTGTCTCTAGACTAATAATATCTTATAATTAGTATCTCTAGATAACTTTTGTCCGTAGATACTCCTCGTCTAAAGACACTAGTCTTAAGACATTATACGTCTAGAAACGGTCGTACTATGAAAGGGTGAAAGATAGTACTGTAAAAGATAGTACTATAAAAGATAGTACTATGAAAGGTAGTACTGTGAAAGGTAGTACTATAAAAGATAGTACTATAAAAGGTAGTACTATGAAAGGTAGTACTATGAAAGATAATATTATAAAAAATAGTACTATGAAAGGTAGTACTATGAAAGGTAGTACTATAAAAAGTAGTACTATAAAAGATAGTACTATGAAAGGTAGTACTATGAAAAGTAGTATTATAAAAGATAGTACTATAAAAAGTAGTATTATAAAAAGTAATACTATAAAAGATAGTACTATAAAAGATAGTACTTTAAAAGGTAGTACTATAAAAGGTAGTATTATAAAAAGTAGTATTATAAAAAGTAGTATTATAAATACTAATATAGTAAGAAGTAATACTACGAATACTAGTCCCCGAGGCTTTAATTTATATTCTTAATGTAGTTATAGTTCATATCCTAGCCAAAACGAGTCTAGCGTCAAATTTAGAATTCATATTCTAGAAACTTCTAAACCTCTATATATTTTATATATATATTATTTAGAAGTAAGCCGCGCGCTTTAAGAGTTATATATAACCTACGTTATACCTTCAACGTTTTATAGTATTAGTTTTTATAGTACTACTTTCCCTAGTACTACTTTTCACGTCTTGGCTTTCGCTGCGCTTTTATAGGGTTATCTCTACTAATATTTACGTCACCCTTTTACTATTTATATACTAGAAGTTTCATATAATTAACGGTTATAATAGGAGTTTTATTTTCAGGGTTAAATAGATATTTACTTCTTTTCTATCTTTTTACTTCTACCCTTACTACTTCTTCCCTACTTAATTATAATATAGATACGTCAAGGTGTTATAGGACCTTCAATATATTATTAAATATAATTAGTTAATTAAAAAAGATTCTTAACGACTAGCCCACTCCGAGGATACTCTTATCGAGAGAGTAAGTGTCGGTATTATTGTCTCAGTTTCCTCGACGTCGCTACTTGTACTATTAAATATATACGATGCGACGTTAGATCCCTTAATATTTACTTACTTTCCGAAGTCTCAACTAAACTAGATCTCTCATTCGAAGGGTCCTCTACTACTAAATTATACGGAACTTTACGACTAGTATAATCAAAGTCTTTGGATAGTAGATTAATAGGCAACGGGTACAAAGCTTCCTAATAACTCGAATTAACTTAAAAATCGATATATCGGGTTTATATTTACGATTTCCGGTATTATAGGAGGCCACCGGTCGTAATCGGTCGATCGATAAATATAGTACTTTCTATTCCTGCGGATAATTAATGGTCTACGTGATATAATCGCGCTAGTTAATTCGCCTTTTTTATTAAGTTCGGTTTCCTTCTAGTAAATTATTGAGTTTTCGTTTTTATTATATAAGATATTTTCTACCTTTCTTATTAATTCGACGATACTTTCCTCATTAGAGAACGGGTAAAAGGAGATTCGGAGACGAGTATTAATATATTTCTAAACTTCCTACTTTACCTTTAAATCTCTTTTATCTCATCTTTCTCGCTCTTCGGTATTTTATTTTTAGAGCGGCTCTCTAGTTTCAATTTTAGAAGGGACCCCCCCCCCTAACTTTCTTCTTTCCCCCCGGCTCTAATAGCGGCTATAGTATATACTAAAAATAATCTACACTATTAATAATAGTATATACCCAAAATAGTCTACACTACGAGGCGTAGTTTATACTATTAATTATAATATATATTAAAAATAACTTATACTACGAGTTATAGTTTATATTAAAAGTTATTTATATTATTAGTAATATTTACTAGAAGTCTCGTTTCCCGGAAGCGATCTCGAGTATATTAGTTTATATAATTCTTTTATATATTTAATATGTTCTTGACCCTCTAAATAACGATTAATGAGACGATAAATTAACCGCTAGTTTAATCCGCTTCGTTCTAGGCCCCTATTTTAAGTATAATTACTCTACGACCGAAGTACCGACTTTTATATATTAGACGGATAGGTTTTTTATTATTTATATACCGTTTACTAAACGATAAAGGATCTAGTAATTACGAATCGAGCGGCGAAGATATTAATAGTAATAAACTCGGTAGTAATAACTAAAATAACTATACTATAGATAGGTTATCGGATAATAACGATTTAAGTTTCGTTTTACCGAGTAGTCTCGTTCCGACGAATAGAGTAAAATTAGGCGAGTATAAACGTGCTACGTTAAATAAAGAATCGACGTTTAATAACTACGATCTATTTAATACTATAGTTAGTAATATTATTAAAAACGTATTCCGGGAGTTCCTATTAACGGACGTTAAAGAGAAAGCGGGTACTCTGTTTTTAAAGATCCCGCGAAACGAATTAACTTTCGTATATTAGGTGTTTGGACTTAACGACTTTACGACCCTTTTAGTTTTAACCCTAGGAGATTTTTCGTTCTAGGGGCGTTTTATTAACGACTAGGTACTTCTTTATTATTAGGAACGAAGAACCTCCGGGAGCGCTAATAATACTTTATTATTAATTATATATCTACCGGAATTAATATTTTAGGAGGTAATAAATAAAGATATAAATTTATAAACTCTTATCGATATTTAGAGTAATTTATTAAAAGTATATTTAGTAAATAACCTTTTACCCCCGCTCTTTTAATACGTTATAAATTAGTTATTACTTTACCCGTATTCGCCTTACCTAAATAGAATTCAAGTTATAATAAATTATAAAGTAATAAAATAATTATATACTCTAATTATACTCTATGTCCTTAAAGACTCTCTTAAAATAAAATAGTTCCGTTACGATATATAGTACTACTCTCTTCTCCGGTTTTACTCCCTAACTTTACGCTATATATATTCGTAAAGAGGGACGTAGAGGTTTACTAGCGAACTAAAATTTTTAAAATCGTATAAGATTTTAACGACCTAGATAAGGAATTATTTTATTTTCGAAAACGACCGTAACTTCTTTATTTATCGCTAATAAGAAAAGTCCTAGTGGAACGACCCGTTATATAACCGATCTTAGGAGCTATATAAGAATAAAGTAATTTCAAATTCTAATAAATAGTATATTTGAGATTGAACTAAATAACTTCTATAAAGTAAGTTTTACAAAGTATTAAAGTTTATTTTAAAGATAAGACATAGAAAGTTTATAACTAATTTAATCTCTAATTTAATTTGTAAATTATAAATTTAACTAACTAATTTTAATCTTATCTCGGTTCGTCGAATATATATTTAATCGATACGAAATCTTCTCCCCGTTTTAGATAAAGTTCTATCGGAGTATATATAATATTAAAGTAGAATTTTATTTCGGTATTATAATTTAAGCCTTCCGCGTTAATTGTTTACGAGTTAATATTTCCGGTCTCGGTATCTTGGAGTTATTTAAGTCGTATTAAATAACGACTACTAGGATTAGAGGTTATATCTAGATTAAGGGACGTAGTAGTATCACTTAATAAATATAGATTAAGGCGGGTAGTACTAATATTAATAAATATATTTAAGTATAAAATTAGGCGCCGGATAAATTCGCCTTCGGTTAATTCATAATATAGTTTTAATAATACTATAGAAGAAGGGCTTAGGGGTAGGAGAGGAGATATAATAGAAATATTTATAAATATATCTCGTAATAGGAGTTCTCTCGCGGTTATAAATACTTAGGTTAATAGATAAAAAGTTAAAGTATTTAGTAAAATAGATAATATTATACTAGTTAAGAGTTCGCCTTATAGAGGTACTTCGGATAATAATAAGTCTAGGCTCGTTAAACCTAAAGAAGTAGGACCTTCCGAGGAGATCGGAAAATTAGGTATAACTCTATTAAATAACTACTCCCGGGTTAGTATTAAGCGAAGACTAGTTAATAATTAGGAAACTAGAGATAGTATTTAATTAATACGGGATAAAGACCTAGCTAGGGTATTTTTATTTAAATAATTAACCCGTACTAGCCCCCTATCTAGGGCTACTCTAATTTTAACTTTTAAAATATTATTAAAATTTCTTAAAAGAACGTTAAAGTCGCGGCGACGTATTTTTAATAATAATATATACTACTTTAATAGAGTCTATTTATAGTAAAGACGACTATAAGTTTTAAAAATATAGTATTAACCGTGAAACCTAAAGAAAAGATTATAAAGATAATATATACTTTTATTAAAACTAATTATTCTTAATTATATTCTTTCCGAATTTAGCTCGTAGAAGAAGAGAAACTAAATCTTTATATATACTTTAATAAATTTATAATAATCTACGATAATTATATAGAACTCGTTAAATATAATTTAGATAAATTTCTCTAAATATCTATTTAACGAGGGCTTAAGTAATTTTAATTATATAATATTTTTAAATCGAAATATATTTTAGAGTACTATAAAAGAGTAAATATTCTTATTTATATTTAAAAATTAAGAGGGACGTAGGGTTAAAGAAGTTTTAATTATAATATTATTAAATATAAAGTACTCCTCGCTTCGAGCGACGTAAATAAACTCGTAGTTAATTAAATAATATCGACTAAACTTCCCTATAGTTTTAGGGAGGAATATTTTAAGTTTAGAGTTTAATTTTTTCGAGGAATTAAGAGTTAAATTAAGCTTCGTTTATAAAGCTAAATTATATATCTAAATTATTAACTTTATAACTATATTTTATACCTCGGAAGATACTATAGAATATTCTTAAATAATTTCTAATTTTATAAATAAAGTTTTAAGAGTCTTTATCTTTATTAAAATATCCGTTAATTATATAATTATAATATTCTAATTAGGCTCTATAGGTTAGTTTTATATAATAGTATCTAATAATATAATTAGCGTAGATTTATTTTTATTTCTCGAAGTTTTCTTAGTATATTTTAATTATAGCCGAGATAGGATATAGTAATAATTTAAAGTAATTATATATCGGAAAAGAGCCTTCGTATTATTATCTTTACTATTCGCTAGAATATTATTAATTTACTATAATTTATATTTAATCGAATATAGGGTATATACCTCTTAATATTATTTATTTTAAAATTTTTATTATAAGCTTGAACCTAAATACTATTTTATTAATATTACTATTATTCGAAATTAATTGAATTATATAATTACGACGATTACGAGTTTCTTTAAAGTAGACCGCCGTGACCCTAATCGAGTTATATATAATAGTTAATAAAAACACTAAATTCTCTATAATCTATTTTTTATACTGGAAGGGTAGTTAGTATATATTTATAAAAACTAAAAATATTTTTAACGGTTAATTATCTTTTAGACTTTCGGGATATTCGTTTAATATATATAAAAAAGTAACTACTTTTATTAAACTCTTATAAAATATACCTCTAGATATTATATTATTTATAATAATATTATATTTCTATATATTCGAGATTTCGTTTACGAAAGCCCGTCTAGTTCGGTAGAGTTATAATATTTAAATTATCTAGAGTATTCTTTATTAACTCCTATTAAGGTATAAAAATCTAATATAATTTTATTTATAGTTAATTACTTCGGCGGTTAACTTAACCCTAAAATAACTACGAACTCTAATTATATTTATCCCTATTACTATCTACGTCCAGTACGTTTCTATAGTATATATTATATAAGATATTTACTTAGATACTTAGAAATGGAATAATAAATAATATTAATAGTAGTTATATCGCTATTAAATCGAAGTAGGAACTTTTACTAAGAATTTTATAGTTTTCTATTATTAGGCCATAGTACCTAGGGTATTTATAATAATATAAAAGTAAATATAAAGCCTTAGTGGGAAAAATAATCTCTATATTCAAATAATAGAATTAATCTCTAAAGAGTTAGAACGAGGGCTTCGAGCCTCCTATTTTTAAAGAGGCTCCGGAGTACCGGAAACTATAATATAATATTATAATATAAATAGCGTAACCACGTCGTATACTCTTTATATAGGATTTATATATTATATTTAATAGTTATTATAAAGCTAGTTTTAATATAGTATAATAATTACCTCCCCTTCTAAGGGTTTCGCCCTCGAAATTAATAAATATTAATTTAACGTTTTAATACTCCGATAAAAGAGTATAATATAAAAGAATCTAAATTAAATAGGGTATACGCGTAATACCTACGCCTTTTATCTAACTCTATTAATCTCCTATCTTTATAATAATAATATATTAAGAAAAACCTTTAAACCTAATAAGAAAAAGGGAGGGAAATAAATTATATCTTAAAATTTAATAATACGTCGCGTATAGTTCGTAATCGGCGTAATTATATAGTCGTAGATTATATTAAATATTTAATAAAAACCTTTAAACCTAAAGAGAAAAATAAGAGAAAGAATATTATAATTACCGTCGAAAATTATAAATCTTTACTACTAGTAAGGCTTTAGCGATATCGGCGGTAAAGTAAATTATTCTACTTTATTATTTAGGAAGAACTTTAGTTATAAGAGTAAATATATACGGGTAACGGTCTTAACGTAGGTATAAAGCCTTCGCCGACTTTTTAATTTTTTTTCTTCTATAATATCCTATTATCTTTTATATATATAAACTCCTATATATTATTATCGATAATTATACTATATCTAAACTTTTATTAATTTATAATAATCTCGGCCGTATCTTTAAGCTCTTTCTTTAAGGTTATAAATATTATATATATATTCCGTAGGTAAGATTAAAGCTAATATATCGTAATTTAAATAAATCTTTTTTTTCTTCTTTTAAATTCTTTCTTTAAACTTATAATTATTAAAATAAATAAATAACTTATTCTATTTTTAAATAAAGTATTTATTTATATTTTAAAAGAATTAATATTATCGTGATATTTATTTAATTTTTAAATTATTAATTTTATACTTTACTTTATTAACGATATATATATAACTAGATTACTTTAATATTTAATATATTAATTTAATCTTTATAATATATAATATTAACGATAATATTTAGATATTTAATACGTCTTTAACTCTCGTTTTTTATAAAATAACCGCCCGCTTTACTCCTACCCCGCTTTTATCCGTATTTTTATACCTCCGTTATTTTAAACGGATAGGCCTAGATAACTACGTCCTATATAATAAAGTATTATATATAAAATATACTTATTACGTAAAAAATAAGTATCTATATAATTTTATATATTATTTATATTTTAAAATCGAATTATATTAACGTATCTAGATTCCGTCTAAATTTTATATTTTTATAAATTTTCTTCTTAATTATTTAAAACGTCGAGACCTTAATAAACGTCTTCGCGAGCGGGTTATTAGGTATATAAAAAATATCGTAGTCTTCCTTTAAAAAATTAAACCTAAAAGCGGCGATATTAAGAAAGAGAAGGATATATTATAATTAATATCTCGGCTTACTATAAATATCGAGGGTATAAATAATACCTTTTATACTTTAATAAATTAATATAATTTAAATATAATTCGTATATTAATAACTTTTTTAAAAAGGGATTATTACCTAGGATACGGGTATATTTTAAAATAAAATTATATAATATTAACCTAACGATCTTCTCGAATTAACGGACGAAGATAAAGCCGATAATAAAGACGAAGACGATACTCGTACTCGTCGTATATAAGATACCTCCGAATATAATTTTTCTCCCGGCCTTAATCCCGTTACTAATTAATTTAAAATACTTATTATTAATAATCTCGATACTATTAATCCTATTTTATTCTTTAGCGGTATATAAAAAGTTATAATATCTAGTTATAAAGCTCTTTTAATTAAAAATACCGTAAAGCCTCGCCCTTAATACGGCGGTATAAAGGGTACGAATTATTATATTTTAAATAAATTAATATCTTCTCGCGAGGCTTCTAAGGAAGAAATTAAAGATAAGATTAATAATTTTAATCTTAATTTTATTTTTACTCTTTATTTTTTAATTCGATTTCCCGGCCCCGGCTTTACTCGTAAATAATCGAATTTTAATATTAAGAAAATTAATCGTTATAAATATAAACCCGCCTATAAATACTTTATTAACCGTAAAGATATATCTCGCTCGAAGTTTATTAATAAGAAGTAGTTAATAGTTATTAATAATTAATAATATTTTCTTTTCTTACTCTTTACTTTTTATACCTTTTTTATCTTCGTATTCTTATCGAATACTTCTCGTATTTCTAGCGCGTTATTTAAAATATTTATATTAACTTATTTATTAAAGGTCTCTAATTATCTTAATTATTTTATAAAATAAAGTACCTCGCTCTTTATTTTTTTCTTTTTTAGTACCTCTTTTACTTTTTATTCGTTCGTATTATTTATTAATTCCGGTAGAGGTATATTAGGAATCGAAATATTACTCTACCGTTAATAATACGGCTCTAAAAGTGATATATAAAAAATATTATAAATACGGTAGCTAGTTAGTAATCCTAGATAATATATTTATATTCCGACGGTATTTAAAATCTTAAATAGTTTAATTACTTTATAAGAGAGCTTCTTATTTAGTTATTTTTATATTAAATTTTTAATTAATAATAATATAAAGTTATTTATATTAAATGATTTCGGTTTATACCTTTTATTATAGTTATATTTCTACGCTTCGACCGCGATAATTTATACTCTTATTAAATACTCTCTTAAAGTATTTAATTTTTTAATTCTTTTTTATACCGACGGTATTTCTCCCTTATATATCTCGCCCTCGAGACGCGGTTTAAGAGAAGGGTTATAACTATATATAATTATAAATAATATTTATTTTATTATCGTATATTATATATTATAATATATTTATTCTATTATAAATAAAAGTACTACCTAGTTATTTTACTCGCTTAAATAAAAAGTTCTTAAATAATATTTTAAAGTTTAGTTCTAGCGTTTTATCTAATTATCCGTTTATAAATAAAATACGGTATTTAGGCGCCTCTTAATTTTTATTAAATAATATACCTCTAATTAAAACGTATTTATAAAAATAGAACCTCTATTAAAAATAATCCTATTAGGAACTTTAAACTTTAGGATAATTTCTTCGAATATTAATTTTATTAACCCCGTAGAGTCGATTATTTTAATAATTAAGATATATTATAATATCTTTATATATTTATTTATAATTATAAGGACCGTATTATAAACGCGCCCGTATCGTTTATTTAGAAGTAAATTAATAATAAAATTTATTATAATTTCCTTCTACGGCCCCGTAGGATATAATAGAGAATTAATCTTATTATAAAAATAATATCGATATACCTTAACCCGCTAATATATATTATATATATTAATATATTCTTATACGTTAACCTTAAGAGTACTTTAGAAATATTTTCTAATAAATAACTCCGTTATCTTCTTAATATTAAAGTACCTTATTAATATATTATTATAATATCGTTCTAATAGCTCTTCGCGGACTAATCTTTCTTTAAATATATAAATCTTATTATTATATCTAAGAATTAATATAGAATCTAAAGTTTATACTCCGGCGGAATACTAGTAATCCGCTTATATAATTTCGGCGATTTTTATTTACGAGAAGAAATTATCCTTTTATAAAGCGCGAATTATTTTAATTATTAATAAATTCTTAGCGTTATAAACCGTTTCGTAAAGTATTATTAATTTAGTAATAATACGTAGAATAAATAGTCTATAGCCTATAGTTCTAACGATAAAATTAAATAATTCCTTTATTATATCGTAATCGATTTAAATAAATATCTCGTTTAAACTCTTTAGAATTTCCCGTCTAGGTATTAACTCCCTAGGCCTAGATAAATATATTATTAAAGAATATATCTTTTTTACGGTAAACCTTAAAGACCCTAATAATATAAATTTTATATATATTAGATTTTACGCGACGTCTACGGATATATTATTTAACGCCGGCGAAATATTATTTATCTCTAGATCTTTTATATCTACGAACGTATCTCGTATTATAACGAAAATAAAACCTTAATTAATACTTTCTAAATTTAATAACTTTTATTATAATATAAATAATATATTATTTAAAAAGCTATCCTAGTCTTTATAATTAAAATAACGTAAAGAGTTATCGGTTAGGTTACTCTTCCTAAAATAATACGAAATTAAAAAATTAAAAGATAAGAGTCTTATTACCTAGCGCGCCTAACGATTATTTAATTATTTAATATTTATAAAACCCTTTAGGTTATTATAATTAATTAAGACTTTTATTTTATATAAATTACCCTCGAGGTAATATTATTATTATTTAAATATTACGACGATTACGAGGAGTTTTTTATTATAAATCTTATATCGAATTTTTAGACCCTATATCTTACGGGATTAAAAAACGACGGGATATTATTTATTATTATTTTATAATTATATTAAAATTATAGTTATAATAAAATTAGAAATATCTATCTTAATCCGAATTTTTAATTCTAGATTAAAGTATATTAAAATAAGTATATATAAGAATAAATCGCGAAGTAAATAAAACGTTTACTCTACCTCTTTAGGTTATTTAAATAAATTAAATTTTTTATTATTTTAACTACTTTTTAATAGACCCGTTAATAAGCCTATTATCTACGAATAATAATAAATAAATCGACGATAAAAATTAATAAAGCCTAAAAATATTTATATATTATAAAAGAACTTTAGTTTTAGTTAGGACTAAATTATATTAATTCTATATTCGTTTATTAATATACCTTCGGTATTTATAATAAATTTTAGAAATTTAATTAACCGAGTAAAGAACTCGTATTTCTTAAAACTTACGAATAAAGAATATTTTTATAGGCGTTCGAGTATTTATCGTATATAATTAATATACTCCTCTTTTAAATTTAAATAAATTAGGATATTATTTAAATAAACGATATAAAATATATTTATTAAACCCGTTAACGATTTATTAATATAAGTTTAAAAAGTAGTAGGTATATTCGTTAAACTAAATAATATTACTATATATTCGAAAAGGTCGTACCGCGTACGAAATATTATCTTCTATTTATCGCCTTCTTTAATTCTTATTCGATAATAAATATTTTTTAAATTAAGCTTCGTAAATTATATAGTATTATTTAAATAATCTAGCGTCTTATTAATTAAGAGTAATAAATAACGATTTTTAATAATAATTTTATTAAGACCTCGGTAGTCGATATATAATTATAGTTTATTATTTTTCTTTAAAATAAAAAGGATAGGAGCCCCGATAGGGTTTACGAAATATTTAATTTAACCCTTTATTAAAATATCGTTTAGGTATCTCCTTAACTTTATTAATTTTAAATTCGATAAATTATAAAGAGGCCTATATAGCGGGTTACTCTTTATATTAATTATATAATCGCCGCCCTTATACGACGGTAATCGACCTACTTCTTTATTTAAAAAGATATTATTAAAATCTATAAGTTTATTAGGAAGCGTAGGTAGTACGATAACAAAATTATTAAAAAATATTATATTAATAATAATATCGTCTTTCTTAACCTCGTTCTTATTAATAGGATTTTAATTAAAGGGACTAGTCTTAGTATAAATTAATATATATATAATTAATTACGTTCTTAATAATTTCGTAAAATCCTTAAATAATTTTAATATATACGTATTTAGCGCGATACCGAACCGTTAAATATATATATTATAATCGGTTTAAATCTTTTCTTTTTTTATAACTAGTATATTTATAATAATAGGCGAGTCTTTCTTATTAATAGAATAAAAAGTATTATTATACCTATTAATTTATCCTTATAAATCGGTTAACTAGTAGACGATATTATAAATATTATAATAATAAATAAATTACCCGTTTATTTATTTAAGAGTCGGTAACGGCTCGCTTTTAAAACGCTCTAAATTATATTATTATATAAATATTTTATTAATAATATTTATCTCCGCTCCTAGATCTTTATCCATTTTAATACGAATAATTTTTATATTAATATTAATTAGGTTCGTAATAACTTCGTTATTAATATTTATACTCGGTCGGGTTTTTATTTCTTTTTATTCCCTTAAGATAAAGATTTCTTTAAGGGTTTATTATTTTTTAACTCGGCGGTATAATCGCCGATATAATTAATAATCTTTATTTTCTTCTTTAGATATTTATTAGAGTAGTAGCCGAGTTTATAATAATTAAAATATTTAATATCCTTAAGATTCTTATCGCTCGCGCGAGTTATATATATTTTATTTATATTTCTACGATTACCTTTATTAAAACCTTATCCCTTCGTATTAAATTTATTTTTATTATCTCCGCTCTTTAACCCCTTTTTATACCTCTTTTAAGATTTTAATTAATTATTTTAATTATTATCTTATATCTTAAAGTCTCGATTAAGATTATATTCGTAACGCGTCGTAAATAATATAAATTCGGTTCGTTTAATAAGAATATTTTAAGCCGGGTTAACTTTTTTTAAAATACTAAATCTTAAATAAGTTATTAAATAAATTATTTATTACTCTTTATTATAAAGAGGTAGTTCGGTTTTTAAAATATTAAAATAAATATCGAAATCTTATATTAATTAATTATTCCTTTAACGTATATATTAATATTTAAAATTCGTATTTATAACTCGGTTTAAAGGGTCTTTAATTATATTAAATAAATAATCCGTAAAGAACTTCTACGTTAATATATTTATTAAATAAAGTTCTTTATATTTATTTTATAACTTTTTAATTTACCTCTTTAAGTAAAGTATTATATATAAAATCTTTTTTTCGTTTATTCGAAAGTTTACGGGTATTAAACGGAACGCGGTCTCTACGTTATAAATTTATTCTTAATAATCTTACGGATTCTTTATATAAAAATTTTATAATTTCGATAATCGTAAATTACCTTAATTTATATTAAGACCGATTTAACTACGATTTATCGTCGGGCCGCTTTCGTTTTCTACGTTTAATTTTTAAAAATTATTTTCGATTTCTTTATCTCTTTTACCTACGATAATACGTCGTAAATTTTTAATATTTTTCTAAATTATAATAATAGAGGCCTCTTTCTCGAGGGCTTTCTATTTATATTTTAATTTTATAAATCATTAATTTATTATAAGATTAATATTCTTTAGTAAATTTCTTATATTTTCGTCTAAAGTATTAGTCCCGTACGTCTCGCCTTCGGGATAATTATTTCTAGAAAGATCTTTTATACTTTTAACGGATTACTATTTAAAAAGATTAAGAGAGATTAAAATTATTAAGTTATAATACCTAGGGTATTTATAGTAATATAAAAATAAATATAAAACCTTAATAAGAAAAATAATCTTTATATTTAAATAATAAAATTAATCTCTAAAGAGTTAAAGCGAGGGCTCCGAGCCTTTTATTTCTAAAAAGACTCCGGAGTACCGGAAATTATAATATAATACTATAATATAAATAGTATAACCACGCCGTATACTCCCTATATAGAATCTATATACTATACTTAATAACTACTATAAAGCTAGTCTTGGTATAGTATAATATTAATAGTATATACTTTTTCGAATTCGTAACTAAAGCCCCTGAATTTATATAGTCCGATAAATTTATAGGTCGCGGTCTCCGCGCGAGAGAATATTATAATATTTTTCGTAACCTCGATATTAATAGTAAATGATTCGAGTCCGTTTCTAGTCGAGTTAGGGTTAATAAATAAAAGGAGTTTACGAATATTATTTCGGTTAGTTACGATATTAATCGAGCGGATATCGAATAAAGAATTTACGATATATAACGCGCGAAATAAAGATTTAAACGGACTATCTAAATAACGAACTATATTTTAAGCGATATAGATAAGGCCGGAGTCCTTTTTTAATTATCGAGGAGTTAATAAAGCGGACTAAAGAGGTAGACTACCTAGGATAATAATAATAAGTATAAATACCTCGATCTAGTTATAAAAGAATAAGTATTTAATATCGGTAATTAATATTAAAGGAGGAGTATTAAGATCTAGGAGATCTAGGCGAGAGATCTCGGTTAGGGTAATAAATACTATTATTAAAATTAATATAATATTAACTAGCCGATCTAGAGATATAATAAAAGAATTAAAAATAATTACTTCGATCTAAGGTTAAGGGTTAAATCTAGAAGCTAGAGAAAATAATAACGAAATTTTTATCTAGTCTAATTTCTTTCTTTATTTATATAATATTATCTCAACGACCCCTTTAATTACGGCGGATAAATTATAAAGATATTTCGTTTTTTAACCTCGATAATATTTTTAATAGAAGAATTTAAGCCGGTAGAGTTTAATATAATATAAACTAATTTAGGATTATATTTATTTAAGCCTTACTTCTTACCCGTTTATTATAATATAGAGCGAGTAAAGAGAGGAAAATAGAAGGATATTTAATAATAAAGAATAAATAGTATAAATAGATATTAACTTTACCGAAACGATTTATAACCGAGTAGTAACTAGTTACTAAAGATAACGAATCTAGAAGGAATAGTTTATAACTAGTTATATTAATCTAGTAATTTACGCGGTTTATTCCGTCGTAACTAGTTTTATTAATACTTTTATATTAGATTATAACTAATTAATATTTACTACCTAGCGATCGGTTTTAATTAAAACCTCTAGCGGATTATTTGGGATAATTTTTATATTTACTAACTCTTAATTAGTTGATTTATAAATTTAAATACCTTCGTTCTAAATTATTAATCTATTATTAGAAAGGAGTAAAAGTTATTTATATAAAATAGTAATATAAATTAATAAAACGAGTTTAATATAAATAATTATTTATAGGCCGGCCGCGCTCGCTAATTTTCCGACTAAATATATTATTATTCGTTTAATTTTAAATTTCTTTTAATTTTCTAGATAAAAGAGTAATTAAAGAACCCCTTCTAGCGACGTTAATTAATACTTCGTATTATACCTCCTAGAATATATATAATTTTAATTTCTTTAATCGATGGCCCCACGTTAAATAGTTCCTTTACGAATAATTTAGGGTTAATACTTTTTATTTTATATATCGTAAAATTAATACTAAAGAAAGACTAAGAATTTATTATAATTTAAACTATTCTAAAGAGTACTCGGATCCTATTGAAAAAGCCTATTTTTATAATCTCGGGGATAAGAAATAACCTCGATTTTATAAATTAACAAATTATTAACGAATTTAAACGAGTTTTAAAAGATAATTAACGAACTTTTCTTAATTTTTATAATAACTTTCGAGGCTCTTTAACCCCCTTCCTCGATATTATTAAAATTAATACCCTCCTATTAGGCCCTAGTATAATAGAGAGTAGACTTTTTTTATAGACCTCGAGAATTAATTATATTTACCTCCCGAATTACTAATATATATAGAACGCGAGTATCGGCGAAGAAATAATATATATTATTAAAGAGATCGCCTAGGGCGAGGAGATAATAATTTTATACTCCTATACTAGTTCTTTTAAATCTCGATATAAATACTTTTAAAAGAATTTCAGTTTTAATTATACTTATAACCTCTATAGTCTCCTAGTAACCGAGCGCGTATTTAGTAATAATAGATTAATAGAGATCTAATATCTCGATAATATTATCGGCGACGACGAATATTTTATACTATATCTTTAATAGTATCTCTAATAAATACGTATACTCGTAGGGTTATTAGAAGTCGAGAAAATCTCGGATACTAGACTTCTAAAGATATACTACGATATATTCTAAACCATTATAATATATAGAGACTAGGCGAGGGTAAAGGTCTTTACCGAAAGAGTATATACTACGAGGTTATACTACGAGGGGGAAGATAACCCGATAATATTAAAAATAAAATTATTAATAGAAAATATAAAAAGTTATTAATTATTTAAGACGTCGAAGTAATAGAGATAAAATAAAACGAAAATTCCGAAGGGATTAGGAGAGGAAGAGTTCGAGAAATAACTTTAAAGATAAAATATATAAATAATACAAAATAGTAATAAATATCGATAACGAACTCTTAAAAATAATAGTAATACCGGTAGTTTTAATATTTAATAGCCGGTCTAGATTAAAGGAGTTAAGGACGTTTTATACTCGGAGATTACTTATTATTTCTATATAATTCTTTCTATAAATATATTTTACTACCGGTATTAGAATCACTTTTATATATAGATATAAATTAAATATCGTAGAGGCCTCCCGCCCTTCCGAGTCCGTAAAGTATGAAAGTAGATAACCGTCCTATTATTAACCCGTTTTATAGAGGATATTACTACCGATCTATTTAACTAATAAAACGGGAGGAATTTAAAATTAATTTAAAACTCTATTAAAGTAACTAGATTTTATTAGATATTTATATCCTATAATATTCCGTACTAGTATTATTTTAATAACTCTTCCTTACCCGGATTCTTTATATTCGGTAGATTTTACGGAATAAGTCCCTTTTACTAGAAATAAAGTAATAATAAATTATTAATAACTAGAAGATTTTAAAGTAAAGACGAGGATACTTTTATCTATTAAAATTAAGAAATATAATATCCTAGTAAATTATAAAGGTATAGTTTATTTTTCTATATATAGTAATATAAAAGCTTTTATAATATATTAATATTAATAACTAGTTTTCTTCGAGTTAAAATCTTTACCCCCTTTAGATCCCCTTAATAAACGATATATTATTATTAACTCTATTAGTCGATTTCCAAATTCTTTAGATAAGATAAATCGAATATCTTAATAATTATATCGTTTAGAAAAGCCATGGCTCGAAACTAGTATCGGGCGCTACTTCGATATTCTTTATCTTATTATCTATAAATCTATCCCTTCGGAAAGAAAAATAACTATAAGAACCGATCGCGTAAATCTAGAATCTATAACCTAGATAAGAAGAATCCCTTCTAGCTCGGTCTTATTAATATATAATTTCACTTTCGTAGTAATAACTACGGTTATTTAAATGAACCCTACGATTATTATCCTAATTAATTTAACTTTCTTCGTGATCGATTTTGGATACCTTACGCTTTGGGTTATTTTTACACTTAATATAAATATAGTAAAGTCGACTAGTATTTCCGTTTAGATTATATAATGAGACCGTGTTTCTGTATTTTGGTTTATAACTATATCGAGGGTATAAGGGTTTTTTCTGTATCGGGAAAGTAGGCTATAAGTCGGTGACTAGTCTCCCTTGAATAGAGGAGTTCGACAGTTCGGACGACATTTTATTCTATCAACGAAGAAGAATAATATTGAGAAGGCTAGTTTGGCCTTAAGCCCAGGCAGAACTTAGGAGAAGATGAAAAAGCGTATTATAAAAAAGGAGCAATAAGTTCACGGTAGGGAAAAGCGTCCGCACTTGTAGTCTCCTGCCTTACGGCATGAACTAAAAGCTTAGTGTCATGGGTACACTTGGTCACAAGTGGGTACAGTCGGTAAGGAACATTTATGTTAAGAAGGGGACACCTCCCCCGTTGTATGGCAATTCATTGACAGCCTTTACCTCCTTACCTCCCACGGCCACGCCGGCATCGAGCAACGCGGCAAACAGTGACGCAGCAAGCAGCAAACAGCAAGAAGCCGGAGGCAAAAGGCATATATAGCCGGACATTGACTCGTAACATGCGAAGGTCGTGATTGAAGATGTCAGACGCTTGGGGTAGTTCTTCGAGTGTGGAACCACTCTCCAGTCGCTGCGCATCGACTGTACCCAGGCCGCTTGCTGGACCCTGCGTGGAACTAAAATCTCAGTTACGTGGGTACACTTGATGTCAAGTGGGTACAGTCGAACGGTAGTGGGTATAGTCGCTAGACGGGACACACATAAGTAGGGGACGCCTCCCCCGTTGCATGGCGAATTCTGAGCCAGCCTTTTTTCCGTTACGCACCCGCACCACATCTGGCACGTGAGGGAAAGGAAGAGAGGAAGGAAGATAAGATGTCTTCCATTAACGACAATCGGCGAGCAGGGTACCGTTTAAGTAATGAGGAATGGATTGCATTCCTCCCTGGCAGATGCCCGCTGGCTCGAAAGATTTTGCCTTACTTGGTCAACCTCTATGGGAGGTCAGGCAATATGCACATTGTCGGGATTGCCGACTATGATGACTTTATGTCCATGCACGCCGTTCTCGTTGTGGCGATGGCGTCGAGCATCAGCAGGAACGACAGTCGATGGATGGAGGAGAGTGACTTGGTGTCTATGCTCAAAGAGTTTGAGAGCTCGGGACTGATGCCGTACGAACCGGGGGAAAGGCATGGATGGAGTGATTGGTGCGCTCGAATTACAGTTGCGGTTGCCAACAAGTTAGAGCGAACGGTTTGGGAGCTCATGGCGGAGCTCTTCGCGTCGATGGACGGATGCGGTCATCGCAGTATAACGGGAATAGCTCGGCGGGTTGACGAAAGTGGCGTTCAAATGCTGAAGGACGTGTTTTATATCGTTACAGGCGTGACGACTGGGGATGACGGAGATGGGCGCCTTTCTTCGACAAAGAAGGCATCTTGTATGGACAGAATTCCGGTTAAGGCCAATGAAGATTTGAGTTGGGTGTCTTTGTGCCCGATGATGGATTCGGATGTGTGCCGAATTGGCGCTTGTGGAAGTAGACACCTCACTGGACTGGCGCCGCAACTGGTGGAGGCAGAGTGGGGAGCATAGATATGCGTGAAGACGGTAGATGGACTGGAATTCAATAGATAATGACAGGGCAGGTTTCATTTACGTGTACGGTAGATGTCGATTGGCAGAAAGTAGGCCTACTTAGAGATAGGAGATAGATGAGAAGCGACCATGTAATGGAGCGGGTGGTTAAAATGGAAATAAATAGGAAAAATGGATTATATGTGAGAACTCCAATAGAATAAGAGAGTGGAGAGTAGAGAGTAGATGAGAAGAGTAGCGACAGGTGGAGTCCTTGGTAAAAGGGCAGTTAGCCTGTGTCAAAGAAAGGGCTCTCCATGGTAAAGAAAGAGTCAACCTGTTAAAAGAGGAAGTAAGATTATAGATGCGTGAGCAAGGGGGGGACCCGCACGAAGGGTGGGGGGGCGTAGCCCAATAAGTGAGCACCGCAAGGTGTGAGGGAGTTCAGACGGTTCCAGGGAGGAAGGTGCCAGCCTTCTTTATATGATTCCCCTGGAACCGTGGAACCAGGAACCACCATTTATGTTAGGTACCTTTCGCGGTAAAAGTACATGAGTTGAGCCTCTGTACGCTCCCCTATTGGCCGGAAGGAACCATGCAGAAAGGCTGGTTCTTCGAGGTTGGAACCACCTCCACAGTCACGGAGAACCGACTGTACCCAGGCCACTACTGGACCCTGCCGAAGTCAAGTCGTTACAGCTGGACCCACCTTCTACAGCTGGACCCAAAAACCCGCACCCGGTTTCCTCGGTAAGGTCCAGCACGTCGCTCTGGCTTCGACTGTAACTCGCATTCCACCCTGCCTGGAACATGACGGCTTACCATCAGTTCCATCGAGCGAATGGGTGAGCCGAAAAGGTTGGCTGTTGCCCTTTCACCGCAGGAAGTGACCTCGGGTTCCACGTTCCAGCGTTCCACGGGTGGGTCGTGCAGCCTGCGCATCAGCAACTAGAGCAATAGGAGTGGACTGAGGTGAAAAGCGATTGGCCATAATCGTGGAAGCGATAAGACTATTTGGCTGACCGAGTAGTGATTATTAATATAATATTACTCGAGAAGACTAAACCAGGTAATAAATCACTTTTAATATATAATTTATAAATTAATCTCTAAGCTACGCTATAGTACTTTAATAAATAAATATAATACTATATAATATTTAAATAATAATATAGATATACTAGATAAATAAAGCTCGATCGTTAAAGATAAAATATTAAAATATTTATAGAAATCTTTAGAGGATTTAGAAATAGCCGGTTTATCTACGAAAACGAGGGAGGTTTATATAGGGGTTTTATATACTACTTTTATATAATTTTATAAATATATTTTCCTTATTAAACTAGTTTTATATTAAAGATAAAAATATATAATAACTTAATAGTCCGGATAGTAGCGGAGGTATTTACGATAGAAATATTTCTTTAAATCGCCGCGATTAGCGAAAGTCTTTAAGCGATTAATTATCGATAGATATTCGTTACTAAAATAAAAGATATATTAGGTAGTTTTATATTCGACTAAGAAAATTTATAAAAGATTCGGTAGTAGAGAGATAGATAGTGAAATTTACTTCTCTTTAATCTTTATATCCGTTTTACGGCGACGGAAGCCTTAATTTTCCTACTTTTTATAAAGAGCGATTAACGCGTTAATAATTACTACCTATCGTTAGTACTCCTCTTCGGTAAATAATATAATAAAGGTAAAAAGCGCGTCGATAACCTAAACCCTTTCCGCGAAAACGTATTTTATTATATAAAGATTTTCCTACTCTACGACCGGTAATCTCTTTAATTAGTATTAGATATCGATTACTAGTTATTCCTTCTTATACCTCTTTTTAACCTCTACTAGTAGATACTTCTCCTATCGTTATCGTAAATTATAATAAATTTAGTAGGTTTATTAATATTAATTATATAAAGAGGTCTCTTTCGCGCTAGTAATTAAATACTTTTAGTTTTAAAAGATTTATAATAGAAATTTTAGTCTTTAATATAAAAACTTTACCTCTGGATACTAGTTAATCTTTATTTATTATATAAAATTAAACTTCCTCGGTCGTCGAGGATCGATTATATAATTTATTTTACTAGTTACTCGTATTAAAGCGGTCTATAGTTTTAAGCCGCGATAGGCGGCCTATATATCGGGTATATATCTCGAGGCGTAATTCTTCTAGAAAACGGAAAAGTTATAATATTATAGGATAATATTCCGTTACGTATTTATAATCTTATTTATATACTTATAAATAGGAATTTAACCGAAGGTTAAATTATATTTATTATTATTATCGAGAGTTTAGTTATTACTATAACGGAAGGTATATAAATTTATAGGAAATTCTATACTAGTTAAACTCCTAAGGTTAATTATTTATAAATAGAGAGTATTATTAACTAGCGCTTCGTCCTCGGAAATTTATATATAATTTACGGTACTTTTATACCGCCGGAATAAAGGTCTTTCCGTTAGTTCTTTTTTAAAAAGTACTAGTAACTATTTCTATCTTAAAGTAATCCGAAGACGAAATAAATACTTTAATAAAGTAAAAAAAGAGATAGCGAAAATTTAGTCCGCGAAGAGTAAAGTAAATATAGTAATATAGAGATAAAGTAATAAGTAAAGTTTATTAAGAACGTTAAGAATCCCGAATTTATCTCTACTATATATATTAGCGATTATGAAATATCTAGAAATTATTATAAATATACTATATCGGTAAGTCCGGAAAAATAGTTCTATAAAATCGTTACTTAATTGGTACAAAATGTGTATTTTGCAGCCTTGGCAAATCTTGGCGCCAAGATTTTTAAATTAAAGTTAAGGTCTACGCGGGAGCGCTAAATTTAATCCTAAAAGTAACTTTATAACCCTATAGAGTAACGCTAATAAAAATCTAATTAAAAATTCGGAATCTGGGCTAAAAATAGATTTAGTAAGATATTTATATTCCTATATAAGGGCCCTAGTCTAGATACTCTTAAAAGTTAAAGTTAAAAAAAAAAGTTGTTAAATCGGTGTAATATCTCTATTTAATCGGTGCATAATATATTTAAAATACGGGATATAAGTAGATACGTATTTCTAGTATTTTATATAATTTCGGTATAAAATACGTAAAAATCGGGGTTTCCTAAATTACCGATATAGTATTAATAAAAGTATTTATATATCTTTCTCTCTAAAGTAGTCTTTAATATTAGGAAAAATAATCTCGATTAATACCTAAGACTACTCTCTACTATTAAGGTCCGGTAGTAAAGTTACTTTAATATATTAATAATAGATTATTAATAGTATACTAGGCCGGTTATTTATTATTCCCGTAAATTATATTATTCCGCCTAGTTATACGCGGTATCGTTCGTATAAAAAAGTCGCTTCGATAGAGGTATATAGTATCTTTAAGAGCTCGAACTCATCTTTAGTATATAATACGACTTTTTTCTTTTTATTCTTCTATAGGTTATAAGCGCTCGTAAGCCGTTATTTTACTTAATAATTATTAACGGAGGTTTACTCTAAGAAACGACTAGTACCCCGTATATCTAACTTTTAATAAACGGATCGATCTAGTAATAATTAGTCTTTTTCTTTCGTATAAGGTATAATACGTTCTAGTATATTTATAGAGTACTAGTCGTACCGATATTATCCTTATACTCGGTTAGGAGCCAGTCGAAGAAGGTATATAAAACGTTAATCGTAATCGCTTCGAAAGTAACTAACGGGTTTTTTTTAATAAATTAGTAGTATTTAACGGTATCGATTAAATTTTAATCGGTTTATAGGGTAAATATAAAAAAGGTCTTTACTCGTATTAAAAATCTTTAACCGTATTTAATAAGTCTTCGCTTTTATCTTTATAAACTCGTTAGGTAAGTTTTAAAATATTTAAATTAACTTCTAATTACTAGTAATACTCTAGGGAGTATCCTATAGTATATACTATAATTTAGTCATACTTTCGAGGAGCCATAAGGCCTATAGGTTAGGGTGGATAGTTTTTAAGGTTAAGGTACAGGAGTAACGACGGAGGTAGGAATATAAGGGGGTAGGAAAGTAAGAGGTAAAAGGATATAAAGGATAGGATAAAGGAGGGTAGCTGAGCCTTAGTAGCCAGTCCTAAAGTCGTCGCAGAGGGAGCGATCGTGCATCCATTGTTTGAAGGGGAGGAAGAGGTTTTATGATATGATCTCGTAGTAGAAGCGCCAAGCTGAGCGACACGTAGTTCGATGGTCGCGTTGATACAGGAACGATCAGTAGCACGGTTTAGGGTGGTTGCAGGGTACAGGGGATGTGTTGGGAAGTTTGGATCATCTGGCAAAAAGGTTGTCAAAAGTAGCGTCCGAACCTGCCGAAAGAGGCAGCCCTTGGGTCGTCCCCTCGTTATAGTTTATAAATTCTAAACTTTTAATATATATATTAATATATATATTTAATATATAATATATAATATTTATATTCTATTAAGCCTAGTTTTTATATATCTTTATATATAATACTTTATTACTACTCTTTAATTAATTATTTAATTTATTATATTTTACGTAATATTAAATTAATATTAATTTAAATAATAATTATTTATAATATAAAATAAGATAAGAATATTATAAAAAATCTTTATATATTATAAAAAAGATAATAATATACGTATTTAAAAATAGAATAAATAAATATATAAAGTTCTTAAATAAAGTTATATTTCTATTTTCTTTACACTATTTATATTATATTTAAATATTTAATATTATATCTTTATTATTATAATTAGTTTATATATATAGTTTTTTATCTTTATTAATTTATTTATTTATCTTTATAATAATATTTACTCTAGGTAACTCTTTAAACCGGTTTTAATCTTTTTTATTAAATTAGAAAAGTAATAAATTTATAATAGATTTATTCGGAGTATTATTATTTTATTCTATTACTATTTACTAGGCTAATTAATTTCTAATTTATTAATTATATTAATTCCTATTATTCTAGTCTCTAAATAATATATTTTAAATTATCCTCTCTAAATTCATTCCTAATTAATTAAAAATTAATTAGATTAAATTAAACCTCGTTATATATTTATATACGTCGAGGCGGAAATAGTCTTAAATTTATTAGAAATTAACTCCTAATATATTAAGAATAGATTATTTATTTAGTATCCTATTACGACTATAATTATTATATAAATAATAATTCTTAGTAGGAAGACTAAGGGCTTTAAGGGCCCGGGGAATATTAAATTATAAATTAATTAATAATCGATTCCTAAATAATTAGAAGTTAAATACTTATATTTCCTTTATTATTATAGGACGTTTAAGAAACTCGAGGGGCGGAGTTTTAATTTTAATTTTCGAGAATTATTTAATCGTCCTAAGAAATTAATTTATTAGTAATCTATTAGTAATTAAATTAACGATATATTATATCGTCCTCTATATTATTATTTAATATCTAATACTACCCTAATTAATTAGAGATATATTAGTAATATTATCGTAATTAATTAAAAATCTATTTTTATTATCGATTTTATTAAACTCTTTATTTTTTAATTTTCCCGTTGAAATATAAACGAATATTATATTATATAATTTTATATAGTTTTTTAAGGCCCCGGGGTTATTAAATTTATTTTAAATTAATTAATAATCGATTAATATTAATTTAAAATATCGTATTAATAGATTAGTAATTAATTCGATTTATAAATCTCCGATATTTCCCTCTTTCTTTATTTATATATTAATAGAATATCTCTCCCGTCTAAAATACGACCTTATCCTTTTAATTAATTTCGAATTAATTAATAAAACCTAGTTTTATCTAGGTAATTAATTCGAAATTAATTACTTTTATTTTAAATAAAGGCTAGTCCTCCCTACGATATTCGTTAATAAAATATTTTTAATATAAAGCGTAATCCGTAAAGATTATAATTAATATATATTAACGTAGTATATAATACTAGAGAAGTCTATCGTTAATAAATTAATAATAAAATAATAAATAATAAATAATAGAGATAAAATAAATTAGTAATTAATTAATTTATAATTAATTATTAATTTATTACTAAAAGAATAGGAGGGAGAAATAATTTAAAGGGAAATCTAGATTTATAATTTAGCGGGCGGGAACTACGGATAGCGAGAGTATATAATTATACTACGTTAACGATCGAAGGATAACCGAGGTTCTTCCTAAATTAACTTAAGGACAGCCGAGTTCTTAGCGTAGATACAGCCGAGTTATATTCTAGTCTCGACGAGGGATCTAATAAGGCTGACCAGAGGCCGGATATATAGTAACGTTGACCACGTACTTTACGTTAACGATTACAAGGTCTGCTTTAAAAGTATTCGGAATAGCTACCGTATCGATCATGGAATATTAAAATATCGCGTAGTTTTCTTCTTTTAGATAGTAATAATAGTATTATTAAGCTAAGGCTTAGATAATCGAGACTATTACTCGTAACGATTATTTCCTAAGTTTTATTTGTTTAGAATACTTAATAATTATTTACCGTTATTAATAGAGGTCTTAGGAAGGCTGAAATCCGAATACATCTACTTGCGGGATAAACCAGTTTTGATGGTACGGTGGCCGGCTTGGCTACGTTAGCCATTCCCAATACTTTAAAAGTTGACCTCGTAGCAGGGTTCTAGATTCGGCCAATGACGGAGGGGTCTCCGGCAGCTCATCCAAGCTTCTTCTTGCAGCTGACCCTGCTTTTGAGCTGCTACGCACGAGGCTAGGTCGGAAGTATGGATGCTTCTTCCACCTCGATCCTTACTGAACAAAAATGCGCCCACGCGGTCCTCAATCTCGAGGAGCATGACCTTCCAGCGTCGCGATCACTGAGTCATCTACAAGATCTCCAATGGCAGCCCCCACCTACTTCCGACTCCACCTCCTCCGCATTCCCCTCGTCCTTCTGCTCCCCCTCTTTGTCCCGGCCATTCACGCCCAACAAGTCGGCTCCTTCTTCACAGCAACCTACCTCAATGGCGCTCCCATCTCCTCCTCGCAGACCTCCTGCTCTGAAATGGGTCAACCCCTCTACTGCTGCGGCTCCGGCTACTCTTGCGGCTGGGACGACGGCGGAAAAGTAGCATGCTGCGCCTCCGGTAGCACTTGTCAAGGCAGCGCATACGGCGCCGGTGCCCCAGCAGCAGCCGGGCAATACTATACTTCGTCCTCCTACTATGCGCCCGCGCAGACCACGACGGTATACCAGCCGCAGAGTCAAAACTGTAATTGCAGATCAACGCCTGTGGGAAATGGGAACGTGGTGCCCATTGTGCCTGTGACTGTGGCCACGGTGTTGACGCCGAGTACGACGAGTTATTATGTGCCGCCTACGAGTACGTACTATCAAGTTACGACTACTACGACACCAGGGGCGGCTGCTGCGGTACAGCAGACTACTACAGTGGGGAGTTGTCCGAATGGGTATTCTACTTTTGTGGAAGCGAATGTAGGCGCACCGACGAGAACTGTGGGTTGTCAAGTCATTATTAATGGTGGTACGAAGCTTGGGAATAGTGGAGTGCGCAATGGAGTTCTTATGCTCGGAGTTCTTTGGCTTTTAGAATTGATGGCGCAGATGTTATGACGGTGTCTTTTGAGCTGGGAGTGTAATAAACATGGGAGGCATTATTGATGACGCATGAAGCATGAAGCATGTACATTTGGCATGAGACGCAGGTAACGAATCATGGAACGTGGCTTACACGTTGCATTCTTGACGTACATGTTCAGCGGCATTGCGGTATGATTTTCCAGTGCTGGAGTTGAGTTCTCAAATTCGAGCGCTTTCCATTCTATAGCTCTTGGTGGCAACGTCTAAACCTACATGACGCTTGAATTTCATCAGGAAATGTTTGTAAGTTGTGCTGGAAGAGCCGAGGAGGTTCCATGCCCAAGGTATTATACCCAATCTGCGTGCAATGTAGTGCTCTCTCGCGTGATAGAGTGCCCGGTTTCTACACTCGATGTCAGGACCATTTTGCACATCTATATGTGGCGATTTTGTTTATGACAAGTTTGACGCTCTGATGGCAATGAATTAAACCACTTTTATCTCAATGTGTGAGCATCGAATTTATCAGCCCTTCGACTGTTAACCTTCAAGTTTGGCAACCTCTCTGATTGACAGTCGTTGAATTGATCTATCCTGCTCGTGTATTATACACTGGCGTACATAATATGCACTCATACCGTCTTTGGAGTGAGAACTTGTGTTTTCTTCTTGAAGCGTTCATGAAAATAGGGACGAATGCTGCTCCTGTGTGGAATCAATATATGCTAATTAGCTTCTTTTGATAGGCGCCATCTGGTATAAGTCTGCTTGAAAATTCTTTACCTAGCAATGAAGCCATTATACTTGGAAATTGAGGTGATCTTGTGAAGACTGACGGGTCCAATCCTAATTCGTGGAAAGAGCATGCTTCATATCGTATCGTAGCAGATGGTTCGTGCTCAATATAACACTGCACCAAAGACGCTGCCTCCGAATTAGTTTCAATGTGCTTCAGAGCTTTCCACCTACGCTACTTCCATTGGAAGTACTCTTTGTTACCGGGTTTTTTCATATAAGTAGACTTCCAACTGTCCTCACATAAAGCTAGGTACACGCCAATTTAGGGAGCCCCTCAAACGATTGAAAGGCTACTTCATCAGAAATCAATCCGCCTTCGTTTGCCAGAGTTCCCACCTTCACACTGTTGATCAAGCATTTCACGCAAATGGCGAGTCCAGACCCAGTATTACATAGTAAGTTACCCTCTTGGTCTACACGCAAAAACACTCATGCGAAGTGACATTTTTTGTTCCCTCTGGACTGTTCCCATACACAACTCTTTCTAGAATATCACACTTTGGACGTAACGATATACCCTCTCATCCCTCATAATTCGCTTTTGAAAACGATACCTTGTTACAGCACTGTATAGGCTTAGTACTCCTCGATACAAAGAAATACTCATTCCGTACTGTATTGGTCAACTATAGGAGGAGAGTCAGACCGTCAAATAGTAAGGCATTCTCGATGTTTAGTATCTTGAAAGAATAGGTGATCAGGTCTTAATCAGACCCATCGAAGGGAGTCAGGTACGCGAGAAAACCGACATCTGCGAATTATTTCGCAGCACGTACTTCGATATATCCTTATAAAAAAGTGCTTCGAACCAGAAGCTGTCCTGCCGAAGAAGGATTGCTGCTACGGAAATCCATTAAACGAAACGCTCAGATTCTGAAAAAAGATATCTTCATAACTTCTGAAAACCTCCTATTGAATATTTCATTTAGCCCCGAAGCTCCAGCTCCACATGAGCGTTATCTGTCACAGCTTGGTGTCACTGTCTCGGAACTCGTTTCCCTCCCCGTCTTCAACAATTGGCTTCTTGTACTTAGACGGATTGAATCTCTTCTTCTCAACAGGTGTAACGGTAGTATTGCTACCCCTCTCACCCTCCGCTGGCCTCTTCCTACCGCTGAAACCGCCTGATGGTGCTGATGTCGCGGTCGTGATGATGCCGTCATGAGCTGTCTGGTGCTGTTGACCTCCAGTCGGTGACGGTCCGGGCTCTATGAAGCTCTTTGTTAGGCACGTAATATGCGTAGGCCCCCGCCCTCGCCAAATTGGAACTCAAAGAGAGCCCTAAAGCTTGTCCGGAGCCTACCCGGGAGATCCCCCTACGAGCGCCTAGCGCCACTCTCGGGTGCCCTTTAGGGGCTCGCTTAGGGGGCCTCTCACTGAGTTCCACTTTGGCGAGGGCTTGAGGCGTAGTCACAAAAGCCAGGGAGTCGGAATTAGAGCTTGTGCGGCCTATGCAGCAGTGTCTGTTCTGTTTGTCAGTGGAAATTTGGGGAAAGGAGGTGGTGGTATGGGCGGTGTCGGTGGAAGTACGAGCCAAAGCAGTCACGAACAGAAAGAGAATTGGCGAGACGACGTGTTCCTTTCAGAAACCTCATGTAAGGTTGCTCGAGGAAAAATCAACAGTTTCCGCTAGTATGCGCCAAGATCCTACTAACATCATAAAACCGCCCGTGATTGGAGCGGGCTGCAAGGAAGACTTCTTGGCTCCTTGGCTTTTGGTGAACATAATTCGTACTCGTATATGCAGGCGGTATGCAGCGCAATTTACTTGGCAGCTCTCATAGTGGGCGTCATAGCCATTACAGCATCATTCTTTCCCTCTAAAAAGCTATGAAAACTCGTTGTTGACTTCATTTCTGATCTTCGGGTTCCAAAAGCGACCGAACAACATGTCTTGGCGCTAGGTATATTACAAGAATTGACGTTTAACTTTAAGCCTGGCAGCAGGCGTCAATTGATCCTTTGCGTTAGCGAATCGGGGAGCACCGAGACACTTAAATTTCGCCTAGACATCACGACTGCTTCGCAAGCGTTCTATATAGGTTGGAGAAGGCATTCGAAGCACCGAGAGTCGCGCTGCACCCATGGACGCACCCAAGGCCATATGAGACTGTCTCGTCCAATGTTGTGAACAAAGACATCACGACAAATAGCAATATCCAGTTCACCAGTACTCCACTGCAAAGCCTTTCACCTTCCTAGGTCTCCCAACTCCTCACAAAGACATTCTCCAAGATTCCATCACAATGTCTGGTTCCACCCCCGAAACAGGCGGCTATGTCGCGCCCAATTTTCCTAATCCTCAAGGTCCGGATGACGCACACATAATCATATACGGCTACATCCCGTCGTTCGCTCTCTGCATCCTTGCCATCGTCCTCTACACCATAGCCTTCTTTGTCCACCTATACGAGGTTGCTAGATATAAGACCTGGTATTTCCTTCCGCTTTCACTCGGATGCGCCCTTGAAATACTCGGATACATCTTTCGGGCACTGAGCGCCCATAAAGATCCATATAACATCATCGACTTCGTCATCCAGTATTTCATGATTGTTACGGCGCCTGTGTTCATAAGTGCCAGTATATACGTCTGCTTGAGTCGTCTTATCACATGGGCCACGACCGAAGGATTAGATCTCACAAGATCTCGAGGAGCGGCACGATGGATTAAACCCAAAGGGATCTTATGGGGTTTCATCTCATGTGACGTTGTGTCAACAGTCATCCAGATCGCTGGTGCAGCTTTGATAGGAAAGAAAGAATCGGATCACAAGGACGCGACAATACCAAACAACATCCTGCTGGCAGGCCTCGCATTCCAGACGTTTGCATTTACCGTCTTCCTCATTCTCCTCGGACTATTTAGATGGACGCTACAGAAGCAGGATAAAGGAACCGCTTCCCACTCCAAAGACACGTTCATTGCTGCCTTAGCAGGCTCAAGTTTGCTGATATATCTGCGCACAAGCTTCCGTCTAGCGGAGACATCGCAGGGTGTTTTCGGATATCTGAGCACGCATGAGGTCTTTTTCGGCGTTCTCGAGTTTGCGCCGGTTATAGTAGCGGTCTGGATACTGGCTGTCTGGCATCCAGCACGTTCGCTTCCTCAAAGAAATCTACCAACTGGACACGTGGAAGAGCACGCAGAGGGCCAAAAATGGTAATGATCTTGGAGTTTCTGTATATCTGGTAGATTCTTTGCTCGTAGAGTCATTTGAGCGACTGCTTTTCCTGGTAATAAAGCGCCAATGTATGTATATAGAACGCGTCTAGCGCGAGTAATGACATATAGTGGAATCTATAGCCGTAAATATTAGTAAACTGATTGCTCATCAACTCCTTCACACGACTTGTTCGTCGCGCAACTTTCTTCAGTTCTGCATTCATGTAACTCCTAATAATGGAGAACCAGTAGCTAAAACCCTTTGTATCGCTTCCATGGGTAGAATCCTTCCGTTTAGCGCACCAAGAGTCAGGGAGGACGAGATTTGCTGGTATAAGGGACAGGGCACAAGCCACGCCAATACAAAAGGGAGGCACAGTGTGGTCAAAATGGTTCGCAACGTGGACTAGCTCAGCCCTGCCAAATCACCCCTAGAGCTGCCCCTAGAGCCGCCCCTAGAGCAGCACCATGATATTTCCTACAACACATCTACACGTCCCTGTCCATACTATGCCTAAACGCAAACGGGGCCCTTGTAGCTATTATGATACCCCACCACGAGCCAAAGACCAGGGCGCAATCGAGTACTTACGGGTCAAAGGAATCGCTAAGGAAGACCGCGACGTATTCGAATTCTCTAGGGGCAGCTCTAGGGGTTCTCCGCTTGTGGCCCGTTTTTGCGCGGCTAGAGCTGGACCCTTGATGCTTACCAACAGATACCTTAACAACCTCGCCATCGTCAAAAGCATCTGCAAAGAGGCCCCGGGAGCTACCCGAGGAACCACCCTGTATAGGCCCCGAATTTGGTTACAGACAGCAGCTTAGGGAGAGCTTAGGGGCTCGCTTAGGGGCCCCCCTCATTGCAAATTATTTTAGCGATGACGTGACAACCAAGCCAATTCTTCAGGCGGTCATAGATCTAGCAACACCTAAGCTATCGAGCCAGCGAATGAGATTGAACATGTTGGAATCGCCAATTAACTGAATCTTGTTACGCATTTTCCTCACCCTCGACATGGCAGCTGCGGGATCAGCTTTCGATCAGGCAGGAAGCGAGCCATCAATCTCAAACCCTTCTAAAGAGCGCCAGTCACCTCCTGAGCCAGGGACAGGTAAGAACGGCCAAACTAGCACTGGAGCTTGTGATGCGTGCCGCTTGAGAAAGGTGTGTATTCCATGACTGCAAGCCCCTCACTGCACCATAATCATAAGCCCGATACTATACATATGCCATAGTCTTACATTTAGCGTTTTACTGACACCCTTAGGTTCGATGCCTTGCAAATGAATCATCAATGTCCTCCAAGTGCCAGCGTTGCACTAGAGCCAACCGAGAATGCGTCTACACAACGCATAGCAAGACTCGTCGCCGCAAGCGGACAGACACGAGGGTCAAGGAGCTAGAAGATAAAGTCCGTGGTCTCAGCATGCTGTTAGAACATGGCGGGAAAGCGCTTTCGATGCCGTCGATATCGGAGAAAGATGTGGACAGCCTGGCACGAGATGGAGGAAGCAGCAGACAGAATTCTGTGGGTTTCGCAGGCTCTGGCTCCACTGGAGGGGTATGCCCTGTCGAGGGGCTGTCGCCTTTTGAATACAATACCGACGGAACTCTACTACAATTCTTAGAGATCGCACGAACAGATTGGGACCAGAGCAACGAGATTGTGGAGTCATCTGCCATACTTCCAGATGTGATTGATCAAGGCATCCTGAGCATGGAAACAGCGGAGAGGCTCTATAGCAGATACACCGACAAGCTCATGGTACAGGTTCCTGTCGTACCCTTAGAATGTACTGCAGCCGAGCTCAGGAAGGAGAAACCTGTACTCTTTTTGGCCGTGATGGCGGCGGGAGCAGGTTCATCGGATCCGGCTCTGAACCTCAGGTTGAACCAAGAGATTCAGCAACTATACGCCAAGCAAATATCCATCCAAGGACGAAAAAGTCTAGAGCTGGTTCAAGCGCTCTGTGTTTCGATCGTGTGGACATACCCGCCAGAGAAGATGGAGGAGCTCAAATTTCACCAACAAATCCAGATGGCAGCGACCATGGCTATGGATCTTGGACTCGGCAAGAGGCCCAAGCCATCTCCGGACGATCGAAGCTGGTCCCAAGTAGACGTCGAGAGGACTGTCATCAAAGAAGAGACGCCGCACCGTGTCATATCAACACAGCCATCCCGTCCTGGTAGCAGTACGCTCGAGAGCCGTCGTGCACTGTTAGCTTGCTATGTATTCTGTACAAGCGTCTCGTTGAGTCTGCGACTGCCGAACATGTTACGCTTCACTAATTGGATGGCGGAATGTGTGGAAGCCCTTAAAACATCACCAAATGCTGCCCCTACAGACAAGGTTCTTGTCGCATGGGTCGAAATGCAACGCGTTGTGGAAGATTGTGCGATGAGCTTTGGCCTTGATTCTGATGATATGGTCAGTTTAGCGGATGAGCTTACCCAGCTCAAGCTGAAGGCCACCGAAAAGCAATTGGACGTATGGAGGCGGAACGCTCTCTCTAACGACGACATTAAGAACAATCGTACGGTTCACTTCCACTTAAAATCGAGAAGATGCTGACGATAACTTTTAGATTCACTCGAGATTGCTTACCATGTCAATCAGGTCTATTTGCATGAGATTGCTCTTCATCCTGATCACGATGTCGACGACTTTCGACCACCATTCTCCATTATATCAAAGCCCATTTCGCAGACGTTAATAACTCCCGCCTACATTAATGCCATTCTCACATGCGTCAATTCCTCGGAATCTCTCCTCGAAATTTTCATTGCCATGGATCCTGAGATTGTCCGATCTATGGCAACAATGACTTACGCGCGTGTTATCTACTGTATCGTTATCCTGATGAAGCTGTCGATTTCTTCCAATGTGCCCTCGAGTGAGCTCAGCAAGATTTTGGACCCGCAGGACCTCAAAGTCGATTATTACCTCACAAACAGCATTGCCCAATTTGGAGCCGTGGCCAGCTTGGATAACGATCGAAAGCATATTCTTGCCGGTCAATTTTCGAATATTTTGACCAAGCTCAAGATGTGGTACGAACACCTAAACAGGCGGCAAGCCCCTCAAAATAGTCAGAACGGGGCAATTGATCCTAAGCAACAGCGGCGCGAGCCTCACGAAATTAAACCCATGGCCAGCAATGGTACGGGCTTATTACCTGAGTCCTCTACATACAGGCTTGCTCAGGAGGACTATGACTTCTCAACGCCGCCTACCTCGAATGGGGGGAGCTTCTTCACGGACCTCAATAGAGGCCCCGGCGACCAAGCGAAGGGCAGCGCGGGTACACAATCAACGCAAGCTCCATCATGGCCTAATCAGATTCAGCAACCATTCGGCTATCCCGAAGCAGAGTCCTTGTTTCCATCGTCGAACATACCTTTCGATTTTCCAATGGAGGTCGATCCAAACATGTTCACGCACTTTATTGATGCCGAGCTAGCGCTGAATGGGCAGGATTGGATGCAAACGCAAGGAAGCGGGATGGATTATATGAACATGCCGGATTTCAACTGGACGAATGGGACAAATGGGACGAATGGGACGAATTGATGACCTTGATGGAAAAGGGAAACGAATGCTATGTTACCTGTAATTATACTGATACCTGTACATCCTCCGCTCAAATCTCAGCCTATCGGCTTTCTATGAGTCTCAATACAAGCGATGCATTGACATATTTGGGGGTCGGATGCTCTGGAAATGCTACACGCGAGATACTGCGACTTTCGTGAGTCACTCAATCTTCATGACTGTCGAGCAATATAGGCCTTGATCTTGCTTGAGGCTTTGTTTAGACCTGGGTCAATTGCTGATGTATTTCAACGACCGCGCAACGTGTTTATTTAGCAATCCGCTTCAATCACTACTCGACTGGAATTTTTACAGTTTAATGCCGACTTTCGTCTACAAAGACGTTGCTTTCAGATGCTTCCATACCATAACAAGCGTTACAAACGGGTGTTGTACCCCAGATGACTTACAATACCGATAGGACAAGGGGCTACCGAGAGTAATTGCACTTTTGTTCATACATATTGTTGTCTGTCGGAGCTCAACGTACCCCTGAAATCTTACGGTATCGTCACAGTGACGGGAATGGATCCTGGTCGTTTATTAGAATAACAAGCACGGAGCTCGCCAATTGATAGGATACTCAGCTCTCGTTCGTCTTGCAGCATGTGACGTCTTGCGCTATGCTCCTGGTTGTCTTGAATTATTGGCCATATTTCATGGATCTCCCCCTGGAACATGGCAAGAAGGACGGTTTGGCTGGAGTTTTTTGATAACATTCAATTTAGTTTTTCTGTCTGATCCAGATATCTGAAGTACTTATACAGCCAAACAGCGTGACACTCATCGACGTGTTTCGGTGAATATCATCAATATCTATATGCACAAGGGTTTCACACAATCGAAAACATCGTCCTGAGGAGATCGTCATAATCTAATTCCCACAACATCCCAAAAAACAACCTCAATCTAGATAATTCTGAATATCGTCCTCACTACCCACTCCTCCTGGCATCAATACCTACATATCCAATTATCACCTAAACCTCACTAGGAAGACAACCAACAAGCGTCGTGGTAGTCACCGCCACCGTTGTGAGACCAAGAGGCCCTCGAACCTGCGGTCCAACACCAATATCCATCTCATTCGGCACAACCTCAAGCTCACAGCCTCCGCAATCCAGCAGCAAGCTCGCCGTGACAGTTGTCGAGTACATGGTCTTCACAGGGTGGTCTATATCCAACCACTCCTGCCCCTGCGCGTCTGGGATTGTTGTCGTGCATATAGCGTCGTCACGCTTTTCGATCGGTCCAGCGACTGCTGGCATAGCGGTGGCGACGATCGTGGTCATGGAGGGGGTGTGCTTGATGGGATATGGTCTCAAATGGCGATTCGGCTCGTCATTCAAGCCTTTCACGGGTGGCCATACATTGCGTCGGGGTTCCAATTTATCGCCAGCACTCGCATAGTCGCTAGGAGATGGTGTCGCACGGGTCGCGGTAGCTGTTTTTGGGTGCCAGACCTTCCTGAAAATTTTCAGGTCCCACCCGCCTATGGGTTCCACGTCCTCGGTAGGTGTGAATGGGATGCGGAGTTTATCTACGGGGACGGCACTTGGGTGTTCTTCCAGGCATTTGGTGTCGCCTTTGGGGCAGACTTCGAGGGTGTAGGCGGTAGCGGCAAATGCGATGAGGGTGACGGTGGGGAGCTTCATGGTCGATGATGGGGGTTATGGTGGATTGTTGAAAAAGTTTAGTAGATAATTGTATATATATCTCTGCGGGCTCGAGTTTTGTTAAGCTAGATGATTTTGTACGTTAGTATGTGTTACTGTAGTTTCGTGTTCCGATGAAGAAAAGATAGGAGGAGAAGAGCGCGGAGGATCACCCTTGAAATTCGAAGGAAATCTTGTTGAATGTTGGGCAGCGAGCAAGCCATAGCCGTGAAGTGTAAAAGGTGGGAAGGTGGAGACCGTGGCCTTAAATATCTATATGCTTGCGACCATATACTCACATAAAACTTTTTACCTTTCAGCTTCTCCCTTTCTAATTTTAGCATAGACTTCCTGGTAGTTCCTATCTAAGCATATACATTTTGCCCCTTCGAGCGCGAGGTTCTCTGTTGCTCGTAAAGTGTCATCTATGTATCGCGTTGGCGATGTAAGCACATGATACTATGACATTGGGATCAGAGAATGACAATTGAAAAGTCAGCGAATATGTTTATGGCCAAAAATTGTGATCGTTTGCGCTAAGGTCAAAATTGGATTTTTTCCACGTGGCGAGCCTTCTTTGAAACTTCTGAGCTTCTGAGCTCCTGAGCTCGCGAATCTTACATTCATTGGCCGAGACTGTGATGCAAGTCATCTCTTGCGAATTGAGTGGAAAAGGAGATGCCGGCAAGACTGTACTTTAGCCTCTTCGTTGATAATGGTTCGCTCAGGTCAGTCGCAGACGCCACTAGTTTTACTTGAGGAGACGCGACAAGCTTGCCACCTTCCTTGTTCTTCCTTTTCTCGGAGAACTGTAATGGACCCAAGGAAAATAACTTTTGTTCTTGGCGCTTAATGGCACTGCAGACAACTTCCCGTACTGATCACACGAATTGCAACGAGCTCTTTACGCTGAGCTTAATTGCGAGACATTACCTGGCAATTGAATAACCGGACCAGCAGTCAACGTAGCAAAGATCCCACCATTAAGTCCTGTCCACGAAAGTCAGCCAAAACCCAATCATCCAAGATCGAATATGAAAGCCTACCAAGACCCCTAAAACTCCCAAATCTCGAAAACCTCGTACATACCGCGAACATCGCCTCTGCAGCTTGCCATATCTTATACCAAGACCCAGTATCCGGCCTCCCAGTCGAGAAAACTTTGAGCATGCATTTGAGATCAGCTGTTCGATACCTTCGTTAGAAAAAGCCGTACTACGTGCATCAGTCTGAGACAAGAGACTGACCCGAAACAACCTCCTGAGGCAGAGCTTCCTGCACGCCTGGCGCACCGGTAGGTCCGAAGATGATGTTGTCCGTGCTAGCTGGCATATCTGCTAAGATCGCTTGGCAGGAAGAGATATCTATGAAGTTGCCACGACATTGTGTCTGGGGGTGAAATGTACCCAGAATTACGGCTAGGTTGTTGTCGCCACCTGGGAAAGATTCAGCTCGCTTTGCGAAGCGTGCGTGGCTTGCCATGATTTTGCTCGGGTGGATTGCCTTGTATTAGGACTTACCGATGTTGGTCGTGATCCCGCCTTGTGATTGGCTGCCCAATGCACAGTTGACTAAAAGTGAGTTTGCTGCGCTGCGGACTTGGTTGAGACTTGCACGGGCGATTTCATCGTCGCCGACTATGATGGTCTGAAAGAAGCATTCGGCTTTGTCTGGTAAGTAGAGCATCGTCAATATGTGATTTTCGTTTGGAGTTAATCGATTTTTCGGTGGTTGCATCAACGTGTGATCTGTGTGAACATGATGGTGGTAGCTTACCCCCAAATATAACGAATGGCAATGGAAAGATTTCTTGTGGCAATCCTGTATGCCTTTCGCCCCAATATAGTTGATCTGAGTCCGGGACGATGTATGATTTTGCTTGATCGCAGTCTGCTATGTTGGGGTTGAAGCCGTAGGTTGCACCGTCGCACTTGATGTCGAACGCATTCTCGCTTGATGTAAGCACTGTGGAAGTGGATGCGTTTCCGGGAAACCCCAGGTTCGTTAGATTTGCAGGCAATGTACTCGTCAATTGTTGAGCACCTTGGCCCTGCAAAGGCGTGGCTAGGGTAGAGCCTATCAAGAGAGGCAGAGCCTTCAGAAGGTAAACTTTGGTCATCACGGAATGGAGCTATTGATTTTCTATAATGGACTGTCAGGTATCAAATTTCTCAATAAGGTAAGATAAAGACCGTAACGATAAAATATGAGGGCCAAATGTGGCGTATGCGGCTATTGAGCAACAAAATGGTAGAAATTGAGCGAAAACACTGTTGAATATAGTTGCAAGCGCCTGGCTGCTTGAGAGACGCGTACAGGTTCTGCAGCAGGAGCAGGCCCGAATCTAAATTGGTGCGCTTATCGCAGCAGCGCGACTCCGGGGAAATTGGTGCAGGGACTGCAATACATCAGACCAGCAGGTCATTTATGTGCCCAACGAGAGCTTAGGTGAAGCTTCAACCATGCTTCTTCTAGCACTGACCAAACTAGAACTCGACGAAAAGTGTTCTCAGTACACTTTCAGTATTTCATGAGCAGTTCACAGCTTAGCAAAATTAAAGTACAGAACTCATACATTTACCTATATACAATCGCTTCCCTGAAATATATCATCTACTCTCCTCACTCCTCTCCTCCTCCTCCTCCTTCTCCACCTTGTCCTCAAACCCGTCCCCAATCAACCCCTCTCCCTATAACTTCGATAATCCTTTTCCTCAACCCTATCAAACGGACGGCTTGTCTCGAATAGCTTCCAAGCTCCTCTACCCGTCTCAGGCAGAAAAAGATACACCAAATAAACCAAACAAGATTGAGTCCGCCATAGATAAAAAAGCCGTAGCCGCCGATGCTGTTGAACATCACAGGGTTTTAATAAAGTGCCGGCGCCGAGACCGATGGCCCAGCCCGTTATGCCGAGGGCCAATGCCTCTGCTGCGGACTTCCGTTGGGAAGATCTCGGCGGGTAGTTGAAGCTGGTGTGTATCAGGATGATGGACCAGGTGTCGAGATTTGGCCGCTTTTCCGTGCTCGGTGACTTACTTAATCGTCGACAAAGTACTCGAATAAATCAACGTAAATTCAAAAATAATAGCTACACTAGCATCTCTATACTGCTTCGCCTGCTCTGGCCTCGAAGTCGTCAGAGTCGCCATTGCACCCACAATCCACTTAGTCGCACTCTGTGCCAACGCGCCCCATAGCAGCGTCTTTCTCCGTCCCACCGGATTAACCGCGAACATCGAGATAACCGTCCCTAGTGTTCCCATGGTGTTATAGAGCGCAGAAAGCCAGTTCGTCTTCTCAACCCTGGACCCCGCCGTCTCAGGAAGTGTCGGAGCATAGATCGTCGTCGCTGGGCTACCGGTGCCGATTTGTGTGAAGAAGGGGAGCCAGAGCGCGAGTTGAGCACGGCGTACGAAATGTATTTCTCCAAACCCGCGGCGTGTGAAGATGCCATAGAAGCTGCTTTGTTCTGCGTTCTGTTTGGCGAGAGTTACAGTCTTACTGACTTCGTCGTACTCTACTTGCACTGCTTTGTTTTGGGTGTCGCCTTCGGCGCGAGTAGCGGCGAGCACCTCGAGAGCTTCGGCATCGCGGTTCCTGTACAGCAGGTACCGAGGTGCCTCTGGTAGAGACGGCAACGACAGGAAGAGCAAAAGCGGGAATACGCCAATAATAGCAATCGGCAATCGCCACGGAATAGAGCTCTCACGACTATCTATAAAGCTCAGTCCAAAGGGCAGCCAGTATGCGAACGCTATCCCCGTGTAATTCGCTAGGTAGACAAGAGAGAATGAGCGGCCCCAGTGCGCAGCTTCAGAGACTTTTGAGACCTAAGTCGGCGCAATTGCGTTCATATGAGCTATTCCAATAGCTGAAATTACCCGTGCGCAGATGATCCAATTAGAGTTATACGTACTAGTCTCCAACGCAACCCCCAGCATGCACTAAAGATATCCAAAATGCAGTCCCGTAACCCGTCCCATACTATCAGAAATGAACCCACGGAGCAAACAGCCCCATACAGTACCGAAGTAGTAAACGGTTGTGATTCCACCCTCTTTGACTACTTTTGTTGCCATGCCCGAATTGATGTCAGAGAGTTGCGTCAGTCGCACAAAGCCGGGGAGGGCATTGACGTTGCCAATTAATCCTTGGGCGTAGCCTTCGAATGCTACGGTAAGAGCGTTGGCGACGAGGACGGAGAGGAGAAAACGTGCCGCGACTTCCTATGCTTCAATGCTGGGATATGGAGGTAGTGACCCATTTTATGGGGCTGCTTCCCAAGACTAATGGTCCCCACATCTGCTGTCTCTTATCGTCAAATATTGAAAGCAACAAGCCGAGGGCGCGCAGTATCAAAGAAGTTAGACACTTGGCTACCAAGTGTAATTATGATTCCCTGGCATTCAAGCGGCATGTTCAGAAGCAATGGCATCTTGCGTTATAGGAAACAGCTCGGGACGAGGAATTTGGGATATGTTCAGGCTCAGCAAATCAGCTTTCACTCCAAAGCTTCGGTCTCTTACGATCTTGTGGCAAAGCATTGATTGATCGACATTTCCGTAAGGGCCGAGGGGCCATCTCCTTTGTGGCATGGGATTTGACGAATTCTCGGTCTTCCTAAATATCGACATCTCGCCAGCGCAGGGCTGCCGTTCCCGAGATCTGGAGTTCCGCGGAGGAAGCGCCGATGGTATTTAGCACAATCTGATACAGAATGGAGTGACGTTGTTATTTTTGCGGGTCGAGCATTGCGACTTTTGCACAGTTTGAGCACTGACCCAACCATCTTCGAGGCTGATTAACCAAGCTTTCTTGCCAAAGAACCTCCAAAAATTATTCTATTTTAGTCAATCCTGTTGCCTCACCACAATAGATAGAAAATAAATATGATGCAGATAAGCTGGAGGAAAGACATTGTCGTACGAGTAGGCTGTTAAGTAAACGATCAGAACTCGGACACTGAAGTGGGGCTGAAAAACCCAGCTTTTTGGCTCACCGAATTGTTTTCAGCGTTCATCTGGCAAGGATTGTGTGCACTCCTCGTAGGCTTAATAGCAATCCTTCAATCTCACTACCTTATGACGTTCATCTTCTTCGTCGGCGTAAGCCTTTCCTCAGGGCAATCTCTCCAAGACCTTGTCACATGCCGCCTCAACCTGAGATGATTATCAACTCGTTGAATCTGACCAAGGAATTCGCTCCTAGTGCTCGAAACGTGCTTTGGCACCATGAGGGGCCTCCCAACAAAGCCTTCGCACCCCAAAAAGCTAAAGTTCAACGCCTCTTTTGCACCTACCGAAATGCCAATCTCTTCTACAGTCGTGATGCGTGTGGTTAGCATGTTCTCCTTGAGATAATCGACGATGGATTGTAGCTGCCTCCATCGCCCAACAAAGTTTCGTCTAGCTGCTTGGGTCAGTGTTTGCGATAGTGCATGAGGAGTGATTGGGCGGTGATTCGTGTGATGGTTGCAACACAGTCTTCGGGGTTGCTCCTGTCTTCAGCTTTCGTTCGCAGATGTCTTCCCCAGTGCGGTCGCCGAAAGTCTCTCTTCGTGTAGTCTCGGGAATGTCATGGACGAAGAACGGCTGTGAAAGAACCTCATCTACAATGGCTTGGTCGACCTTGCCTTTGGCTCCCATATACCGTCTTTGTCATATTCTTACTCCCCCTTTGTGAAGTAGCGGAAGGCCGAGTCGATGAACACATTGCTAGGCCCAGTGTCGACGTCGAAGTGCCCTTCCGGTCTCCGGCTGTTGGATCGTTTCTGAATTAGTGCCAGACGCTTAAGACAGGTTTTTGAGCAAAGAATCGAGCATTCAGCGGATGTAAAACCGCGTATTGGTTCATGGCTGGGAATTCCCCTGGAAGTATACTGAAATTTGCTATTCCCCCAATATTTTGGCAAGCACGATTCTTCGTAGGATGGTTCAGCAGCAACGAGTCAATCCTTGCCTAGCAATCAGATCGACTTCATAGGCTAAGGACAACTTTTGCTCGGCAGCAAATTGCTTAATAGCTCGGCAGCCAATTCGCCCCGCCGCTGTTTCACGACAACGATTTCTTCTGGGGATGTAGTATTCGCCTTGATCAGACGCATGACCTTGCCTGGTATGAGCCCCTCAGTATATTTCAGTCGAAGGGTGGGTATGGGGGCGTACGCTTGAGCCGGGGAGACAGTCGTCTCGGTCTTCACTTTCAGAGGAGAGTAAAGAGAGTAAGATGTGTGTTCTGATCAGTAAAAGGCGAACATAATCTATATAGCAGATAGCGAAGCTGAGGAGGCATGCCGTCTCAATCCTGGTCTGGTTGTGTGGAATAGCTTCATGGTCAGGTTAGCTACACCTGGCAACCTGCATGGTTCAAGCGCAGGGTTTTGCTATCGAAATTGTGGGTCACACTTCAGCATACAAGCTGAAAGCCTACCTCCATTGCAGCCAGTACTTGTTACACACCGTTGTTTAGAGCTGGAGAGCCATAGAACTGCGTGAGGCTTTCCGAAGCTCCTAAGTTAAAGACAGATAGAAGAACCGTCCACTGGTAGGGCTGGAGCCCGTAGCCCCCTGAAAGAGCGCCCTATAATCCGTCTTCGGGGTACCTAGCCGAAATCTTCTGGGGACCGGTCTTGGCGCATAAGCAACGTGTTCTAGGGAGCTCTTTCGGGGGTCTCCGGGCTCCAGCCCTACCAGTGGGGGTGACCCCTTCTAAGAGCATTCAATTCCTCAAGCCGACGAAAAAAGATTCGGCAACGGCAATAGCCCGTCAACTCTACCTCGACATCATACAGTAGAATGACAACAATACGGGCACTCCTCTTGTCTATGTATGAAACCGTTGGGCAAGGGAGCGTCGAAAATTACACTAGCGGGGATTTACGGCGTGAAATCTTGGCAACGGCGCGGCGCGACCTCTGTTTACTCCGCTGTCATTCGAATTTCTCTTTGGTAGTGCACGTCCACTGCAGCCACCTCCGCGTCCATTAGCTGCAGCCATTGTTGTGCGGAATTTACTCGCTGCATGTGAAGCCCGAGAGTTCGCAACTTGACCATGCAAGGAACGAGGCCGAGCATGAAGGTGGGTCCAAGCACCGCATCCGCTCCCCTTCCGCTGCAAGAACCCGCAGGCCTGCATGATGCTGATTATTATATGTCTAGCCTTCAGATTCCATCCAGCAGAATCAGAAGATGGCCAATGCCTCCATACCATCTAAGACCATCAAGCCATCGCCATCCTGGACCAATCCGAGAAAGCGACCTCACAATCCCGATCCTGCGTCCCTGTTCGAACCTATAGCAGACGATGACGCCCTTCGAGTAGAAGACGATGTCAAAGCTCTGCACGCCCCAAAGCGTATCCGAGCAGCAGAGTGGCCTCTCAAGAACACGGACGATGTCTCTGGCACAGGCCTGCAAGAGGAAGAAGCCGACGGCCACGATGAGAAGCGCTCTAGTACTGCCAGCGTCCGTCCGTCCAAATTTCAAGAAGGTAGTATGAACGACAAAGTCAGCCAGAGACCTCCAAGCCTTTATACCAAGGAAGAGGAGGCTATGGAGAACTATGTAAAGAGCCAGGGGATGGACCATCATGAGATGGACGTGACCTATGATACGGGGATTGAGCCTATGAAACCTTCGGGGATGTTTCGATTTGGCAAAGTAATCGCCAGCACATTCAATCCTGCCCACATTTGGCAGGGGATCAATGGCATGTGGAAAGAGAAGGAAAAGGAGAATAAAGTCGTCCCAGAGAAGAATGTCCTGCAGGAACGGCAAGCCAAAGCTATCGAAGCTTATGCCGAATTGAAGAAAAACGGCTACAAAGGGACAAAAATGGGTACAATTGATCGGGAGAATCAAGGAATACCTGCAATCAAATGCCAGGATGCTGAGAACGCCCCTCGAGACTCCTTCCGGGATTCTGGCATTGACGTTGACGGATATCGTTCTTCCCCTGATCAGACAAGCAGTACTCCGATGATGGATATCAATGAAGCTCTAAAGGTTCCCCCACTGACCACTGCAAATGGACGCTCTGCTAGCCCCTTTTCCAACGCTAGTTCAAGGCGCAAATCGTCTCTTCATTTCCGCAAGCCGTCCTTTCAGAATCTGAAGAAGGTAAAATCACAGATTCATTTGCCGTCCATCAAGAAGCACACTGAGGCGTCATTCTCACCGTCCATAGAGACGGATGATGCCGCCACGCCCACGACAGCAGGGCTTGGTCTTCGGAGACAACCCTCGAAAAAGGACATTTCCAGACAGACTAAGCTTAGCAAGAAGGTCAGTGATCTAGAAAATAAGCTTCAAATCGCCCGTCACGAGTTGGAATCGTCAATATCAAATGCTCCACCTGTCCCGGATTTACCAGCGTACCTGGGTCGAAAGCCATTCGTGCCCGGAGGTCTCTCCTCTCTGCCGTCCGAGCGAAACATGACTCCTCAGCAGATCAAGGACAATGGCGGCCTAGCGCTTGCAGAATGTAGGCAAACGGCGAATCGAGGCCGTGCCGCTAGCGAGAGACTTCTAGAAGAACCACAGCCTGCGTCTTCAATAAAGAGACGAGGTGTGCACGATACGAGTAATGGAAACGCGCACAATGCTAGCACTGAGATTGACGGAGTTCCTGAATTTCAGGTTCCGAAAGGTTCGGCTTCTCAAACGAAGGTCGCAAGGCCAAGGAAGTCACACGAACCCAAAAAACGTTCAAGCCATAGTCCTGCTGAAATTAAGAAGCGACAGGTATCAAAGCTTCCGTCAAAGACTCCGCAGAACTCGCCTTTGACCAACAACGAAAATTTACCACCAGTGCCAGCAAGCATTCCAACATTCGACCCGCTCATGGTCGATCAAGCCAGAATGATCAACATGCGCACCATCTCAAGTAAAGCTCTGTTTGGTGCACTAGCCGAGGATCTCTCCAATCTACGCAAGGAGTTTCCTATCGCCACTGAACACGATTTGGCCGAATACTTAAGGAGCCTTGGATGGCAGCCCAAAGTCGCGAAGACGACAGACGTGTTGTCTGTCGCGCATGAAAATCGGCCAGCATCCCCATTCCTCGGGCGTCCTTCAGCTTCGCCTATGAGAACGCGATCCAAGAACTTAAAGCGTGGCATTTCTCCACCACCACCAAGTCTTTCTTCTGCGAAGAAGCTTCGCTTCGACCCTTGCGCTAAAGATACGGCGACTAGGGGTGATTCTCTGAAGTACAAGGCTCCTCAGAAGAAGCCCGGGAGGTCAGTCGAGGCAACGAAGTATCACAAAGACAAGCCTTTGCCTGACATTCAGAAGGAAGACTATGAGTGGGACGAGGATGTCTTTTGAATTCGACAAGAGCAGCTAGCAGGGCAACCTTGAACATAACAAAAATCCCTTAGCTTTGCGGACTGATACCATTATCTTTTGAACAGAGCATGCAACGCTAGGATACCATTTGTTGGCTATACGTGCATTGAGGACCTCATGCGGAAGCGATGCTTAGCTATTGCGATCAAGCGCGGCGTTTACTGAATTGATCTGTACAGATTCAAGCTCCCAAGATCGGGAGTGTGTGTATTAATAGCCTGTTAACCATTGTAGATAGCACTTGAGCCGCTGGATACTGCTCATTGGCCATAGCACTCTACATATCGACATTAATCAAAAGCATGCAACTCAGCACCCAGCTTCATTCTCCTTACTCTCGAACCTCAGGCACTCCTCTCCGCAGGCCCACTGGGACCAGCCTCCCCAAGCGTACCAGCACCCCCTGCCGCCTCCAACAACTGCCTCGCAGCATTCCCCGCCCTCGCATCCACAGCCATACCCTCAGCCGTGGTCTCCACTCCAACCATCTCCGCAGCCCTCGCCGTCTCAGCCATCTCAACCAACCTCCTCCTCCTCTCCAACTCCTGCTCATTCGTCTGCACCCCCACACTATTCTGAATTCGTCTACTCGTCGCCGGCACCGGCCCAGTCCCCATTTCCACACCTACAAATCTCATCTCCTCTTCCCACCATCCCCTGAATTGCCTCAATCGCTCCGCTCGTTGCACGGCTAGACGCTTGCCCTGCCCTGTTTTCATCATGGATTCAAGTTTCTCGAGTTTATCTTTGAAGTGCGCAATGGTTGCGTTCATACCGCCTTCTCTGCTTTTGGGACCACCGTACGTGAAGGCGCGACCAATGCCGATAGCGCCGATGGCGTCTAGGCGGTCGGCGTCTTGCACGATGGCTAGTTCGGGATACTGCGCCAGAGCCGCTGCATGGATTTGGGGTTGCTGCGTCTCACACGTATAGGAGATAGCGGTGCAGATTGTGGCTACTTTCGTAACTACGACGGGCGGCCAGCCAAGTTGCAGGAGATGATGTTCGACGGAGTTGACAGCGGCGGTGTCTTCAGGGACTAGGGTGGTGTCTGGAGGGAATGAGAGAGTAGGGTCGATGTTGGAGAGGGTTGATTGGTCTAGATCCATTCGAGTGGCTTGGTCCATATTTCTGTAATTTGAGCGGTATGGGTCCAATTGAGAGTCTGGAGAGGGGTAACCTTGCGACTCGGGGTTGCTGGTGGGCAGCCTGTATTTGTGGTCGTCGACGTCGTGCATCAGCACTGTCAGTTCTATTGCCGTTGCGTCGAAGGGGAGTTTTCGGTAGGTATTCTGCTCCACACGTAGAATCTCCTTGCTGAGCGCTAGCACTCTCTGCACGTGGTCCCAATCATGACTTGCGTCGAATCTGGCCTGGCTCATATACTCCTTCACAAACTCATGGGTCTTCCCCAGCAACTTCTTCGCCAAGCCCCTGCTCGGAATTTGGTCAGGTCCCTTCGGCCGCTTGGTGTATTTCTCCTTTGCCACCCTACTCGTACGAATCGGTTTTCCGTTCTCGTCTCTTGGAAGTGTTCTGACCCAAAACCCCAACTCATCCCTCGGCCTAGCCTGCTTCTTCAACTCCCATCCCATCCTCCTGCACGTCCTCCACATCGTCGCCTCATTGACGTCCAGCCCCTGATCCGCAGCGAGGAAATCACACATGTCCTTCAAATATGCACCAGGGTTTTCCTCCAGGTAGATCCGTAGCCGATCTTCGTGGCTCTCTTGGATCTTCTTAGGCCTGCCATGCTTGATACCCGCTGTGGGCCGCCACACTTCGCCAGTCTCTTGGTGTAGATTTCGCATGTTGCGGGCTTTCTTTTCGGAGATCTTATGTGTTGCCATCAGCGTTTTGATGTTGGCCCCAGCGTCGAGGTCGGCTTTGATGAGGGCCCTGAGGGCGGTGGAGAGTTGGCGGGGCATAGCTGCTTGAGCGAAGGTCGGACGATAGATCTCGAGGCTCTAGACAGACGGTATGGTTTAAGACTTAAAGCATGAGCTCAGACATAGGTCAATTACTGTGTGGACTTGATAGCCGTTGGAGTGTGGTTGTGGTCGGAGCCGGCAGACTCTTTTGAAAGCATGGGTTGAGCGCCAAGACACCAAATTTCTGCGCTGGCCTTGCGAGCGCCGCTTTAAGACTAAGGCAAACCATTGATTTACGCTATAGTAGATCTTAAAACCATCGAGACTTACGCTAAACGGATAGCCCGCGTACCTTATTTAAGCGGGGTAACTATTAATATTAAATAAAATAAATATAGATATAAATATATTATAGATCTATCCTTAATAACTAAAATTAAAGTTATTTAAAAATTATAGATTTTTATTTTAATTTTTATTTATTTTATCGCCGCTCCCTTTTTATTATTATTATACCCGTTATTATTCTAGCCTCTATTCGCGCCTTGATTTAATATAAATTCGATTTAAGATATAATATCGATATAGTTATTATTAATTTATATAATATTAATTTAAATACTTTATAGAGGATAAAAAGAATATAAAGACTTTATAATATTATATTTATATCGAGTAAAGACGTAGGAGGGCGGCCTAAAATTATTAATAAATTTTTAGAGTATAAGTTTCTAAATTATTTTAAAGAGTAATTAATAGTATATTTAAATAAATTAATTTACTTCTTATTAAACGAGTATAGTATTATCGTCGGTAAAGATACTATTTAGTAGTATTTATACCAGTTAAATTAATCTAGGAAGATTTAATATAAGATTATTTAAAAGTATAATTAAATATTAAAGAATATTTAATTTATAAAGTTAGGGCGGTAGCGAGTTAATTAATTAATTTTTCTAGACGAGAGTATTATTTATAAATATACTAGTATATATTAAGCTTTTATATATAATATCGATATAATTAATTTTAATAAGTAATAGGAAGTATAACTAGGTCTCTACTAGTATTATACTATTAATCGTCTAGTCTCTATATAAGGGTAGGAGGTAAAGTCTTTTATTTATATATATTATTAATAATTATCTCGACTAAATTATTTATTAAGGGTTAGTAACGCCGGCGATATTTAATAATTTTATCGAATATAATATCTTTCTTTACTATAGTTATTTCGAGAATAATAATACCCTTTTAATAATAATCTACGATAATATTAATATATATTATAATATAGTTTTAAAGAGATTATATATTAACGCCGGGGTATTACTCGAATACCTCCCTTTTTATATACCCGATCTTAACTTTATTAAAACGTTATTCGTAATTTTAAAGAACTAGATAAAATAATACTTTAATATTACTTAAATATATATAAACGAGAGGCGTTTTAACTACTTTCTAGATTTTATAATAAAGTTATAAACTAGTTATAACGACCCCGGTAATTTATTCTAGTAGTTAAATATTAATTATAAAGATAGTATAAGCCTTTTAAAAAAGAAAGAGGACTTAAATAATAATATTTATAATAATTTAGAGTAAGAAAAGAGTATATATATATAGATCTATAAATAGTTTATAAAATAAATACGTAATACTAGTTTATTTATCCTATTATAATTTAACTATTAAAATCGTTATCTAGATTATTTAGATTATCGTCTCTTTTATAGGCACCGCCCTAACCCTTAAGAAAATTATCGTTTAATTTAATAGAGTTAATTATACGACCTTTAATTATAGGCCTAGGCTTTAAGGTATTTAATATATAAATAATTAAAATTAACGAATCTTTTATAGAAATATTCGAGAGATACTTAAAGCTAAAAATAATTTTAGTTTAATTTTAATTCTTTTAATATTTAAATTAACCGATAAAACGAGTAAATAAATATTTAATTCTAGGTATAATCTCTAGTTTCTTTTATTTATATTCGAAAATATTATCCTTCTACCCCTATACGTCTTTTATAATATAACTTTTATTTAAAAACTTATTCTTTATATCCTTTAAAATATCCTTATTACGGGGGTATAACTTAGATTTTATTTATTTAATATATTCCGCTACGTCGCCGTTAACCGGGTTACTACCGCGGAGAGAAGTAATAAATATAGTAAAATAAAAACGAAAGGGCTAGCGATAAAACGCCGACTCCCTTCGTTTTAAATTTTTTTTAATATATAGCTTAACTTTTAATTAAGAGGTTCGAATATTTAATAAAGATAGAGGTATTATAAATTAAATAAATAAAAATAATACGTAGGTAACTAGAGACGGGCCCTAGCCTAAAATATAATTTACTAGCGGCGTTAAATTAAATAATATAATTTCCTTTTTTTATTATCGTCTCTTTCTTTTTTTATTTTTTATTTTTATTTTCTCCTACTTTTTCTTTATCGTCGTTAACGGTTTCTCTTTATTTAATTATTTTAAAATATCTAGCTTAATACTACCCTATTAAAGTATAATATTATTAATATTTAACGGATAATATATTTCCTTTTTATTAACCTAGTAGTATTTTTTATTATTAATATATATATATTTATAATACTCCTAGCGTTTTAGGATCTCTTTAGTTAAAATTATTTTAAAATCTAATATATTCGATTCCTTTAAGGTAGTAAACTAACGATTTATAAAATTATTCCGATTCTTTACTAGTAAGAATACAGTGTTAACGAAATAAAATAGTGGTTAAGATTTAGTCTTAGTGTATTATATATTCTATTCTTTTTTCTATCTAGCGGTACAAATAAGTTATTATTTTATACTAAGGCACTAGCTCTTATATACTAGTAATTATAATAATTACCTCTATAGGTAAAGACCTTACGTCCTCGAGGCCTCGAAGTAAATATATAAACGAGAATAAATATAAGCGTATCGTATTAATAGGAAGACGACGACGTTTTTATTTAAAGTCGTCGAGACGGAGATTAGCCGTTGGGCTATAAATACTAGATAAAGGAGTATCCGTAGTTTTTAATATATTTATTATAGTACCTAGCTAGGGTTCCTATTTATCGGTAATTAAAACGTCGGTAATAAAGTATTCGTTATAACTAATAGTAGTCGTAGTAGTTTACGCGGCCTTATTATCGGTAATAGTTTTAAAAACGGCGCGATCGTTATAATCTAAAGTAGTCTACGCGGTTATACCGAATTAGTTATATAGTTTATCGCTCTCTTTAATAAGTTTACCGCCTAGTACGATATCGGTAGTTATCTATTATTTAAATTTCTTTTAATTACGTACTCGTTCTAAAGCCGGATATCTTTTAATTAACGAGTTTATATTTATATTAATATTAACTAAAAGATTATTAACGAAGTCTTTAATATCGTTAATATTTTTAACTCTTTAGATTAATTTTATTTATTTATTTCTAATTAATTACTCTTTAGGTATATTAATTTCTATAGAATCGAAAAAACTTTATAATAAATAATCGACCCTGTACTAACCTAAAAGACGGGTATAATATTAAATAAAAGTAGTATAAAAGACTTCTAGGATTAATAAAACGCGGATTATTTTATTATTAATTTTAATAATAAGGCTTTCTAAGAAATCTACGTAATTATATAAAATAGTATTATTATTTTCTAGGAGGTTATTTCTAGTTATTAACGCGTTTATACGGGTTTTAGATTTAATAAACACCTCTTTAGCGATCTCGATTAAGAATTTCGTTTTAATATTATCGTTTAAATCCTCCGATAATATAGAAATATTCTTAATCTCCTTTTTTATTTTTAACGGTTTAGTTTATCTATTAGGTTTTATTTTCTTCGAGCGCTTTATTTTTAAACTAGTTACAATCGCTCCCGTAGTTTTAAATAAGAAAACTTATTTTATTTTATTTTTTTCATTTATAGTAGGGTTAGTATATTTATAAGTTTATAATAATATAGAATTATCCTTTATTAAAGGCGGTACGGTCGTTAATATAGCCGGCTTAGATTTACTAGTTATTATAAAAATATCCGTTATTATTTATACTAAAGGAGTTTTTTTTATATTTAAATTAACCGATATTTTATCCCGTTTAAGTTTTTTAATTATACGTTTTACTCTCTTTTATTTAAAGCTTTTAGATATAGTAGAAGAAAAAGTAATTTATTAAGAAATCTCGATTATAAGGAAAGGCGAAGTCTGAGATATAATTTAAAATATAATTAAGAAATCTTTATTACCGATTTTAATTTATTATTTTATAGCCGTAGGTATCGTATTTTTCCTATTTACCCGCTTCTTCGCGGGCGTAGATAAGGTAGTTATAATCTTTTATTTTAAAAAATTTACGGCTTTAGTTTCGGCGGCGATTTTTATTTTAAATATCTCCCTAATCTTATCTAACTCTTCTAGTTATATAATTAAGTCGTCGGATATTTATATAATTTTAATATACTTTTTTTAACGTTCCTACGCCTCGATATTAAATAACTTTATATTATTTAGCTAAGAATCGTTATTATCGATTATAAAAGAGATTATTTTTAAAGTCGATTTCTTCGGTAGGAATAATTTTATTATCGATTCCTTTAAAGATTTCTTCGAAACCGAAAACTCTTTCTTTAGTTCGGACTCGTTTTTATTATTCTCGTTATCTTTATTAGGTTTCCTAGATATTAATTTCTCCTACGTTAAGAATTTTTTTAGAATTATAATTTTCGTTACCTTCGGGCCCTTTTTATATGATTTTTTCGACGGCGTCGAGAGTTTTTTTACTTTTATTATCTTATCCGCCGAGAGATAATTATATCCTTCTACGAAGATATATCGGCTATATTTCCCCCTTTTTATTAAAACTGATTAATTTAATTTCTACGATGAATTCTCTTTATCCCCGTATAATTACGCGTAATTAAAAATAATCGCGTATTTCTTATTACCGTTCTTTATTAATCGTATTATAGTTAGTTACCCGTTATTTACTTATTTAGGTTATAGGTTATTTTTTAAATTAAATACCTTTAATTAATTCTTAAATCGTATATTTAAAGAAATTTTATCGTATTAAATAATTAACTCGGTTTATAATAAAGAAAGATTTCTACCCGCTAGTAACTAGGTATTTTTATTTTCCGTTATATTATATACGGGCTTATTATACGGTAAGTCTTTAACCTCTCCGTTATCGATTTAATTATTAACTTCGGTTTTAATAACCTCCTCGTTATCGATCTTATCGCTTTATTTAAAAATAAAAGCGCCGGACTCTTTATTATTATTTTTATTCGTTATTTTAGTTATTTTAGTTTTAGTTACCTTCGTTATTTTCTTTATCTTTATTTTATTATTCTTTAGGGTTATTTTAATCGGTATTTTTAAAATCTTTCCCGAACGTAATTTAGTTATATCGTGATTAAAGATTTATTAAAACGAAGATATCGTATTATACCCGATTAAGGCGAGCGATATAAATAAATTATTAATATTCGGATTAAAAGAGGAAAGATATATTAATATTATTTAACGCCTAAGATACTATA
>JAABUS010000786.1_pt1 | contig 76355 bp, 73 predicted proteins | sample 5560161 | NCBI WGS metagenome assembly JAABUS01 (sample SAMN10711885, study PRJNA513376) | rock metagenome | isolation source: Antarctica rocks | place: Antarctica: Victoria Land, Trio Nunatak nord | collected 2016-01-04
GACCTGAACCAGCCCCCGGCGACCTTGAACGCTCTCTGCCAGACGCTGAGTGCGGAAGCTCCGGTCGGACAGATCTCAATGGGGCCGGCCTGGCGATTTCCGCCGGAGCTGACGATGCCGACCGGCATCACCATGATCACCGCCCTCAACACGCGGCTCCTCCTGCCCCATTTCCCGGTGTCGGCCGCCGAGATCGCGGAGCGGCAACCGTGCGCGGCGATCGTCCGGGACGGTGTTGCCATCTCGGTCTGCTCCAGCGCCCGTCTCTCCTCCCATGTCGCCGAGGCGGGTCTCGACACGATCCTGGAATATCGTGGGCACGGATTCGCGGTTGCAGTCACGACCGCCTGGGCGATCGCCGTGGGGAACACGGGTCGTCTGCCGCTCTACAGCACCGGATGGGACAACGCGGCCTCCCGGCGTGTGGCCGCAAAGCTGAGCCTGATCCTCTATGGCGTGGATTGCTCGATCACCTGATTGATCGCGCGGAAATGGGAGACATCTTCTCGCCCACAGCGCGGGCTGCTCGCCGCTCACCCCGGCGCGACGGTGAATCCCTCGAAGGTGGCAGTGAAGCCCTCGCCGTCCGGCGCGGCGCACATCGGACCGACCAGAGTGTCGCCGTCGGGGAAGTAGGCGATTCGGAGCAGCGTGAGGTCATCGCCGCCGAGCGCGTAGCGCACCTCGACCGCGGAGTCTTCCCGCTGGACGCGGAGCCGCAACGACGAGACATCGCCGGTCAGGGGCACGACCGACCAGTCGGAGTAGTCGCGGGTGACCACCGCGCTGGCAAAGTGCCTGCCGTCGACGAACTCGATCCCGCACTTGATCCAGGTCGCGGCATCGACGCGCAGCATCAGCCCCGCCTGATCGTACTGGCTCGCGTAGGCGGCGCGGACCACGACCTCGGCGGTGAAGTCGCCACCCATGCGGCGCCCGTAGAGATGGCCGTTGTCCCGGACGAAGCCGTAGTGCGTTGTCCGCCAAAAGTCAGTCCGGGGGCCGGCGGTCATGGTTATGACGTCGTCCTCTACCTCCCACGACGGCGGTTCATTCAGCCATTCCAAGGCAGGGGTCTCCTCTCGCCCAGGGCGATAGCGGTGCTCCGAAGTCCACCGACCAAGGTCGATCGTGACACGCGTCGACTGATGCCGATCGAGCACGCGGCTCTCCGCGGTCGAAGACCCAGGTCGGGCCATCAGCGATGGCGGCATCCTATCAGGCAGCAGCGATGCCGCGACCACCGCGTGATCGCTGCCGCCGGTCAGGCGTTTTCGTCGTCGCCGGTCGTCAGTCGCCGCCAGGGGAGCAGGAGGCGTTCGCCAAGGGCGACCAGCCCAAAGAGCCCGACTCCCATCGCCGCCAGGACGACGATCGCGGCGAAGACGCGCGCGGTTAGAAAGTCGGCGGCGGCCCGGGTCATCAGGTAGCCCAGCCCATCGCTTGCGCCGACCAGCTCGCCGAAGACCGCGCCGATGACGCTGACGGCGACCGCCACACGGGCGCCGGAGAAGAGAAAAGGGAGCGCCGCGGGCAGCTTCGCGAGCCGGAAGCGCGTCCATCGTCCGGCACCGAGCGTTCGCAGCAGGCGAAGCAGCTCGCGGTCGGTGGCGCGCAGACCATCGACCGTATTGACAGCGATCGGGAAAAAGGCGATCAACGTCACGACGAGGACCTTTGGCAGGAGCCCATAACCAAACCAGATCAGGAGCAGTGGCGCCAGGGCCGGGATTGGGACCGTCTGGCTGGCGACGACGAGCGGATAGATCGCCCGTTCCAGGATCCGCGACCCATCGATGACGCTCGCCACCAGAACCCCGGCGACCAGCGCCAGTCCGAAGCCAAGGACTACCTCGATCAACGTGACCCGGGCATGGTGAAGGAGCAGTGCCCGGTCGGCGACGACGGTTTCCGCGATCACGGTTGGGGGCGGTAGAAACCAGCGCGGGGTTCCCGCCAGCCTCACCCAGAGCTCCCAGACCGCGAGCGCCAGCGCGACCACCAACGACGGCGCCAGCCACCGGCGCACCAGCGACCACCCAGGGCCTGGCGCGACCGCCCGCGCCACCCCACCCAGCACCGGGTCATCGATCTCGTCCCATCCGGGCCCGAGCACGACCTCGTCGCTCACCGGCCGGTCCCTCCGTCCAGTAACCCGAGCGCATCGAGGATGCGCGCCCGATGACCGCCGAAGGCTGGTTCCGCGACGAGCGATCGTCGTCGCGGTCGCGGTAGGTCTACCCGCTCCTTGTGGACGACGGTGCCCGGCCGGGCGGAAAGGACCAGCACCCGATCGGCCAGAAAGACCGCTTCATCGACATCGTGGGTGACGAGCAGAACCGCCTGCCGCTCGCGCTCCCAGAGCCCAACAAGCCATGCCTGCATCGCCGTGCGGGTCAGCGCGTCGAGCGCTCCGAACGGCTCATCCAGCAGCAGCAGGGGACGGCCGGTCAGGACCGTCCGAAGAAAGGCGACGCGCTGGCGCATGCCGCCGGAGAGTTGGGCCGGGTAGACCCCCTCGAAGCCGGCGAGACCGAATTCCGCGAATCGTTCCCGCGCGATCGCCCGTGCCTGTCGCCGGTTGACGCCGCCGACTTCAAGGGCGAGGGCGGCGTTAGCGAGTGTCGTGCGCCATGGCAGCAGCAGATCGCGTTGCGGCATGTACGCGGAGCGACCGAGCCGCCGGGACGCGGCGGCGGGCGTTCCATGCAGCCACACCTCCCCCTGATCCGGCTCGATCAGCCCGGCGATGATATCGAGCAGGGTGCTTTTGCCACAGCCTGACGGTCCGATCAACGCCACGAACTCGCCATCGGCGATCGCGAGGGAGATATCAGCGAGGACTGGCAGCCGCCTCCGGCGCTCCTCGTAGGTCGCCGAGAGATGACGAACCTCAAGCAGGGGTGTGTTGAGCGGATGCGCCGACCGTGCCGCCGCGGCATCGACCGGGGAAACCCCGGTGATGGGGTCGGTCGTGGCTGGCCCATGGCCTGGCGTTTGAACTCTCACGAAGCTCCCTGCGCCGGCATTACCCGGATCAGGTCAGACGGTCGGCGACGGCCCAATGGTCGCCCTCTCAGCCCGGCTCGCCCGAGCCCCCGTAGCGTCCCTCGCGGATGCGTCCACCAGGCGAAGGGTGGGCGCCGCTCAAGTGTATACGGTTCAGCCAGGCCGGGCAGCCACGGCCCGGCGTCGCTGCCGCGGTTGGCGCATCGGCTCAGGATCCGCCACACCATCCTCGGCTGGTGATGGAATCCCCTCGGTTCCTCGCACCAGCAGCACATACATGACCGAGAGAATCGGCAGATGCCCGATCAGCTCCTGCGCCGGGAGGAAGGCGATGCCGAGGTTAAAGGGAATCCAGAGGGCCAGGATGACGACGCGCGTCAGAAAGCCGGAGAGGAGCGCGACCCCGGCGGTCGCCTCGACGATTCCGGCGGTGTAGACGAACCGCTCATCGGTGAACCAGGTGATCCCGGCCTCGTGCGCGACGTTGAAGCGTGGGTACTCGTGGAGAAACGCCACACCGAGATCGACGTTGAGCAGTTTCTCGGTGAGCGCCAACACCACCACTGAGATTCCCGCCCCAATCCGCAGCGCCGGCAGGGCGTAGGGCGTCAGCCGGTCGGTGAGGCGCCTCAGCGCGTCGTCGAGCCGGTCGCCATCGAGCACCACGCCCCGCCCGACCACCGCCAGATAGATGGCGATACCAACGAAGATCGTCTGCTCCAGCACCTCTTCCCACGGCGCGACGGCGAACGCGATCGACCAGAGGCCGATGGTGACGAGCGCGCCAGCCCGGGTCTGCACGCCGGTGATGAACGAGAAGGCGGCGATCGCGGCGATCGCGGCGATCAGCACGCCGATCACGTTCTCGGGAAGGTTGATGTTTGGCACAAAGAGTTTGAGGCGGCTGGCGGCAAAGACCATCGCGATCGCCGTCTGCACACCGAGGATCGCGGGGGCGGCTGGCTCCAGTCCCTGGGAAAAGGCCGGTCTCGGCCAGAGCGGATCCCCGGTCGCCCGCTGACCGCGCCGCAACGCCAGGACAACCGCCGCACCGCTGATCAGCGCCAGCAGCACCGGCAGCGAGATGATGCGGTCCCACTCCACGGAGGAGTATGGGCCGTTCGGCGTGAACCAGCGCTCGTGAGCAGCGATGGAGCGAGGTGCAAGCGTCGTTCCACGCGCGACGGCGACCGCCAGGGACGCTGGCCAGCGACGTGACATCCGGGGGCCAGCATGCCCGCGTTGTCGCTCGATGCCGGGGATCGTGATCATCGCGCCCCCCACGTTGGTACCGCGACGCCGGGGTGCGCGATCCCTGGAGAATCAGCCTTCGACAGTAGCAACGATACCGCATCCAGAAGAGCGCGTTCGGCAAGGATGCCTTGTCACCGGGCCTCGCCGCGGACAGTGATGCAGACCATGGCACACCTCGCCCCGAGGTTACGGGCGTCGGTCAACCGCCGGACCCTCCAGGCGCGACCTTGAGGCGTTTCGCGAGGGCCATGCTCCTGCCTGGCGGCCGGTGGCGCTGATCGCCCGGAGGCGAGTGGTGCCTGGCGATCGGTCAACGGAGGTTGGTGACTCAGAGCGGCTGCCCCATGGAGACGCCGATGAGGAGGCGACGGTTGAACCTCCGCTGGTAGATGAGCGGCGACGTTCCACGAAAGCACGCATTGATGTCCCGGCGGTCGTGATGACCTGGTGCACGAGCACCTCGCCACTCCCTGCTGAGGACCAGCTGCCCGTCACTATCACACCGCCGCGCACCCCCTGCGCTCAGATGCCTCCATTCCCTGTCGATGACGGGCGATCGTGATCCATCGCTCGCCGCCGGTGCGATTTGACGCCTTCGCCACACGTCACGATGCGGTCGAGCAAGCGGGCCTCCGTTGGGCCAACGGCGACGGCGCGGTCGGGCAGGGGGAGCACGTCGTGTTCACCGCGACACGTCGTCGGATGTGCGGGAGCCGCGTCGTCCCAACCGTTGCGGGGCGGCCGGGCACCGAAGGTGGGGCAAGCAGCGCGCCTACGCCAGCGGCGTGGCCGTCCTGGGTGTCCGGCGACCGCGCCGGTGGGGCGCACCCGTCCCTTCTCACGGCTGGGTGAGGAACCACCCTCCTCGGGAGGGCGCTGCTTGCCGCGCCGGTGGTGCCCAGCGCATCGTCGCTGATGGTCCAGACGCGGTCGGTGATGGGGTTGCTTGTCGGTCCGTACCCCATGACGCTTCACCCCACCGGGGAACGCCCCGCCATACCCGGTGGGGGCGCTGCTTGCCGCTCCCTGGGGACAACCGGCGGTCGCGATTGATTCACCGTGTCATCACGCTCGGCACGCCAGGCGGCGGCGGCGTTGGCTGCCATTGGCCCGCCGTACGGCCTCACGTCTAACCTAACGCAGGCGTCGAGAAGCGGACGGGATCACCCTGGCGGCGGAGCGCCCGGTCGTACCACGTTGAAGCGGCGGCCTGTACCCCAAGACTCGTCTCACCAGCACGATGGACGCCGACGACCGTACCACCCATCTGGCCCACGGTGCAGAGGAGCTGCTAGCCCCACGTCCCTGGAACCGTTGTCTGTGGCGCGTCATCGGGTGAGGGTTGCATCAGTGGACCACCACGGTCGATCGCACGGAGCATCAGCTCGACGACCTGGCTATCAAACTGGGTGCCGGCCCCCTGGCGCAGTTCTTCATAGGCCTCGTTCGGGTCTAGCGCCGCGCGATAGGGGCGCGTTGCCCGCATCGCCTCGTAGGCATCAGCGACGCCGAGAATCCGGGACAGCAGCGGGATATCCTCGCCTGCCAGCCCGTCGGGGTAGCCGGTTCCATCATAATGCTCGTGGTGATAACGGATCACCGGGGCGATATGGCGGAGCGTCGGAACATTCGTCACGAGGTCCGCCCCAATCGTCGCGTGGGTCTCAATCACGTCCCGCTCAGCGGGGAGCAGCGGCCCCTGCTTGAGCAGGATGCCGTCGCTGATCGCGATCTTGCCGACATCGTGCATCAACCCCGCCTCGAAGATCATCCGCTGCTCTTCACGGCTGAGACTGAGATCGCGGGCGATCTCGACGGCCATCCGGGCCACCAGGTCGCAGTGACCGTGTGTGTAGGGATCCTTGGCCTCGATCACGTCACAGAGCAGGGCGATCGTCCCCGAGTAGGTGGCTTCCATCTCGCGCCGGAGGTTGCCATTTTCGACCGCCGTCGACGCATGACTGCCAATCCCGAGGAGTAACCGGGTGTCGTCGCCGGTAAACGGTCCGGCTGGCTTGTTCGCGACCACCACGACGCCGCTCAGCTCCTCCCGCACGACGATCGGGTAGGCGACGACATTCGTTATGACGGCGGCAAGGGGGTCGTCGGCGATGGCGGCGATCTCCTCCGGGTCGTTGATCAAGAGCGGCTCGCGCGACTCCACGACGCGTCTCGCGATCTCGGTCAGCAATGGTGATCCGGTCCGCGCCTCATCGAAATTTTCCGTCGCAACGATCTCGAACGGCTCTTCAGCTCGAAGGTAGGCGCCCTTGCTGGCATCACTGAGGTCGACCGAAATCTCCAGGATGTTGTCGACGAGGGCGTCATGGTCCTGCTCGCCTGGCAGCCAGGGTTGATAGAGCGTGTGCAGCCGGCGAGTGTTCTCCGTGAGGCGGATGGTTCGCTCCTGTCCTTCGGTGGTGCGCTCCTCGGCGTCCCTGGCGCGCGCTTCGGCCGCCTCACGGGCCGCCTCCGCCTCGCTCGCGCGAACGTTCGCATTGGTGCGAGCCAGTTCCTCCGCCGCCGCGCGGGCCTGCGCCTCATCGCGTGCAACTTCCGCCGCCTCCGCCCGGCGGGTCGCCTCTTGCCGGGCCGCCTCGGTCGCCTGCAGTCGATCGGCGAGCGTTGCCTGCTCCCGCTCCGCCTTTTGCGCGAGCTCCTCCAGCCGCTGGCACTCCGTTTCCAGCCGCGTCATCTCCGTCGTCATCTCGCCCAGTCCGCCGGCGAGACCCTCGGCGGACTGCTGGTGACGTCGCGCCTCGGTCGCTAACCGCTGGCGGTCAGCGAGCAGCGCCTCAACGTCGGCACGCACCTCGTCGAGTCGTTCGACGACTGTTCCGGCATCCGGAACGCCCTCGACGATCGCGTCGCTTGTCCCTGCACGCTCCATCAGTCACTGGCTCCTTCGCGAGTTCCGGCCCGCTGCTCGCGGCACGAGCTGTAGCATGCGGATGGCGCATGCAGGGTCTCCTTGCATGACTCGTGCCCTTCCTACACAGTTCCAGCTTCTTCTCCTCGTGGGCACCGGTTCGTGGGCCGGTTGTCCCGGCGCCTTCGTCCCGGCGATCGAGTGGACGAGACCGGGAGATGGTGTGTCCGCGCCATGCCGGCCCGTGAATCTGGTGAACATCTCCAGCGGCCCCGGCCCGTCGGCTACACTGGCCGCCGCGTCGATTGGTCGCGGCTGCCTCGGCAGCGCGTTATCGGAACGGGCTCACACCCCGCCTCCAGGATGCTGAAACGACCTGTGCCCGATCTCGCGTCCGCCCTCCGTGAGGCCCTCCCATCATCGCAACGCGACCTCATCGGACGGCTCGCGCGGGTCTTTGCGGCCGAGGGTCAGGCGCTCTACCTGGTCGGTGGGATCGTGCGCGATCTGCTGCTGGAGCGGCCGCTGCCGGAGCCGCTTGATCTCGACCTCGCCACCTCGTCGCCCCCCGAGATGACGCAGCGGCTGGGGCACATGGCGCGGCCGGTGAGCGTCTACGATGTCGGCGCCCGATTTGGGACGATCGGCTTCATTTTCGGCGACGGTCCCGACATGGTCCGGGCCGAGATCACGACCTATCGGGCCGAGCATTATCCCGACGACACGCGATTCCCGACCGTGCGCTTTGGGGAGTCGATCCACGACGACCTCGCTCGCCGCGACTTCACCGTGAACGCGATCGCGGCCGAGGCCATCACCGGCACGCTGGTCGACCCGTTCGATGGGCAGGGCGATCTGCATCAGGGCATCCTGCGAGCGGTCGGCGACCCCGACGAACGTTTTGTCGAGGACCCGCTCCGGCTGCTCCGTGCCGCCCGCTTCGTCGCCCAGCTCGGATTTCGCCTCAATCCCGAGACAGAGATGGCGATGGCGCGTCATGCCGCCAGCCTGGCGCGGATCAGTCAGGAACGCGTCTGGATGGAGCTTTCCCGGCTCCTCACTGCCGGGTATGCCCCCCATGGATTGGAGGCGCTGCGCCGGACGGGCGTGCTGACGGTGGCGATGCCGGAGCTGCTGCCACTGGCCGGGGAAGCGGCCGGTGAGCGCCAGCCGAGCATTCATCGCGAGAAAGACCTCTGGGACCACACGCTCCGGGTCGTGGGACAGGCGGATGATGACCCGGTCGTGCGGTGGGCGGCCCTGCTCCACGACGCGGCCAAGCCGCTGACGCGAACGGTCGATGCGGGTGGCGAGGTCCATTTCTTCGGCCACGAGCGGATAGGTGCTGAGCTGGCAACCAGGCTCCTGCGCCGGCTCAAAGCGGACCGGGCGACGCAGGTTGCGGTGAGCCGGATTGTCGAGCTGCACGGTCGACCGACCACCTACGACGAGGGATGGACCGACAGTGCGGTGCGGCGACTCCAGGTTGATGCCGATGGCGTCTTAGAGGAGTTGCTCCAGCTGGCGGCCGCTGATGTCACCTCGGCCCGAGAAGAGAAGCAGCGCGCCGCCGCCCATCGCGTTGACGCCCTCCGCGCCCACATCGACCGGCTGGAGGCGGAGCGCACGCTCGACGACCTGCAAAGCCCGCTCGACGGCCACGAGCTGATGGCCCTCTTCGCGCGCCCACCCGGCATCTGGATCAAGCAGATCAAGGAGCACCTGCGCGAGCTCGTCCTCGACGGCGAGCTCGACCCCGACGACAAGATCATCGCCGAGCGCATCGCCCGGGAGCTGCTGGCGACGGACGCACCGGGAGAGGTGACAGGTGATGGGACGAGAGCGCGGCGCCGCGACGACTGATTGACCTCAGGCGACTGGATGCGGGTTGCCCAGAGCCAGACACCATGCCGGATCATCGCACCCGGCGCCGGTACAGGCGTCGAGCTGCCCCGGTCGTATTGCCATGTTGACCGATTTTTGAACTAAGGAAACATGTGAGCGCGCACGCATGGCTGCTCAGTGAAATACCGGCCGGCCGCCAGAATCGACCGTTCAGGCGCAGGCTATCGGCGGCAGCACATGAACGACCGGCTGCTGTGATGACGGTCGGATCCAGGGCCACCTCACGCCTGGCGTATGTGGGAGGCGACTATGACGCGGTGGCGGCCGAGAACTCCCCCAGAATCTCGTAGTCCTCGATGGTGGGTTGGCCGCGCAGGAGCGAGCGGGCCTCGCTGGTGAAGTCGTGCATCGCCCGGTTGAGCACGTCCGCGTCCGGCTGGCTGTCCCAGACGCTGACGGCTGCCATCGCGTTGGCGTCGCAATCGCCGCAGAAATAGACGTGGTGAAACCCAGGCGCCGCCTGGAGTTGGGGGACGATGAATGTCTGCCAGCGTCGCACGAGCTCCTCGACCTGCCCATCCCGCGTCTGACCCCGAACGATCCGGACGTACATGGCATCCCCCTGGTCATCCGCTGGCGCCATCTGGAAGATGGACAGCATCGTACCGCCGGGAGCCCCTCCCGTAAACGGCCGCGCTCGCGTCTCAAACGTCGTCAGAAGATCGGGGCAGCGAGGCGTGGCGCTTCTGCCGCCATGACTCCGCTCGCGCGGCTCGCCGGGATGATCGAATCGAGAGCCGGATGCCGTAGCTGCAACTAGCATGTCGAAGAGGTCAGCGCGGACTCGTCCTCCCGCGGCAGCCGCTCGTGGGCGACTCGCCCGATGCTCGCCGCGGAGCGCCGCGAGCCCGATCGGATGGACTTCGAAGGGTGGTTCAGGCACGCGAAAAAGCGGTCATGGGTCAGCTTCACTGGCCCATGACCGCTCGATGACGGCGCGATCTTCCCCGTTACGGCTTCAGGACCACCTTGATACAGCCGTCTTCTTTCTCCTGGTAGCTCTTGTACATGGCCGGGGCCTCGTCCAGACTCACCCGGTGGGTGATCACGAAGGAGGGATCAATGTCGCCGGCCTCGACCTTCTTGAGCAGGGGCTCGGTGTAGCGCTGGACATGGGTCTGACCCGTCTTGATAGTGAGCCCCTTGTTCATCATCGGGCCCGCCGGGAACATATCGACGAAGCCAATGTAGGCGCCGGGGATCGAGAGGGTGCCGCCCTTGCGGCAGCAGCGAATCGCCTCCCGCAGCACTTCCGGCCGGTCGGTTTCCAGCTTCACCGCCTGCTTCACGCGATCGACCGCACCCATCAATCCCGAGGCGTGCGCCTCGCTGCCGACGGCATCGATGCAGCGGTCCGGTCCGCGCCCCTTGGTCATCTCCTGCAAGCGATCGTAGACATTCTCTTTGTCGAAGTTGATCGTCTCGGCCTTGCCCTTCGTCTCCGCCATCTGGAGGCGCTCCGCCACCCTGTCGATGGCGATCACGCGACCGGCGCCGAGCATCCAGGCACTCTGGATGGCGAACTGTCCGACCGGCCCGCAGCCCCAGATGGCGACGGCGTTCCCCGGCTCGATCTCCGCATTCTCCGCCGCCATGTAGCCGGTCGGGAAGATGTCGGAGAGGAAGAGCACCTGCTCATCGGACAGGCTGTCGGGCACCTTGATCGGTCCGACATCGGCGAACGGGACGCGCATGTACTCAGCCTGACCGCCCGCGTACCCACCGAGCATGTGCGAGAAGCCAAACAACCCCGCCGGGGAGTGGCCCATCACCTTTGCGGCCATCTCCGCGTTCGGGTTCGACGTGTCGCACAGCGAGAAGAGCCCTTTCTTGCAGAAAAAGCAGGTGCCGCAGGAGATAGTGAAGGGAACGACGACCCGGTCGCCCTTCTTTAGCCTGGTTACTGCGCTGCCAACCTCGACCACTTCGCCCATCGGCTCGTGTCCAAGGATGTCGCCCTCCTCCATCGTCGGCATAAAGCCGCCATAGAGATGCAGGTCGGAGCCGCAGATCGCGGTCGAGGTGACCTTCACGATCGCGTCGGTTGGATCAACGATCTTCGGGTCGGGAACGGTGTCGACCCGGACATCCTCTTTGCCATGCCAGACCAGCGCCTTCATCAGATTCCCTTCGCGATTGAGCGACGGTCAGTCTCGCGTTGATACGGCAGTCACCACCACCGACCTGCCGCCCCGGACCCGTGAAACAACTCCACACTCGTGCCGGTTCGTTCGGCCGACACCGGTCGGATGAGCGTCAGCAAGGTGACGGTGACGACGCGTAATCCGGTCGACTGACAACACCTTGCCGCCATATTGCCAATCCCGTGCCACCCTCGACATCAGTGGCTGGGCGGACGACGAGCGAGACCCCTGTCTCACGCGTCGCGCGTCTGGACGCCATCCCCGCTCGACGCGTCAATCGGCGTCCGGCGATTCGTCTCGGACGCCAGTACCATTCCACGTCTGGGGGCCGTGCCTCAGCGGAGCCGGTGATTTTCGGGCGTGGCAACTGCACCACCGGCGGGGACCGCCGTTGTGCGTCCGGCACGGGCCGTGATGACGTCGTCGTCGCCCGTCCTGCGTAGAATGACGGCTGCTCGACACCGATGGAACCAGGCACGACCGTGCCTGGCTCCCACGATGACGTCGTCCGGAGAGGTATGCCCTGATGCACCTGACCCCTCGCGAGCAGGACAAGTTGCTCGTCTATCTTGCGGCGCAGCTGGCGCGGGCGCGCCAGGCACGCGGTCTCAAGCTCAATTACCCGGAGGCGGTCGCCATCCTCTCCGCCGAGATCGTCGAGGGCGCGCGCGATGGTCGCTCCGTCTCGGCACTGATGGCCTATGGCAAGCAGATTCTTTCCGCCGCCGACGTGCTGCCCGGTGTTGCCGAGATGATCGACGAGATCCAGGTCGAAGCGACCTTCCCCGACGGCACCAAGCTGGTGACCGTCCACCAGCCAATCCCCGCCTCCGGCGCGATCCACCCTGGCGAGTACCTCCTCGCCGAGGAGCCGATCGAGGCCAACGTGGGGCGGGAGGTGGTCGACCTCACGGTGCGGAATACGGGGGACCGCCCGGTCCAGGTCGGCTCCCACGCGCATTTCTTCGAGGTCAACCGCGCCCTCGGCTTCGAGCGCGCCTCCGCCTTCGGACACCGCCTGAACGTCCCGGCCGGCACCGCCGTCCGCTTCGAGCCGGGAGAGGAGCGCACGATCGAGCTGGTTCCGATGGCCGGGACCCGCGAGGTCTACGGCCTGAGCGGTCTGACCGATGGCGGGACCGGTGAGACGGAGCGGGAGGTGGCGCTCGCTCGCGCCGTCGAGCGCGGCTTCGTAGAGGAGCACCGATGAGCCTGTCGCTCGACCGCCGCCAATATGCCGATCTCTACGGTCCGACCACCGGCGACCGGGTTCGGCTCGCCGATACCGAGTTGATCCTCCAGGTCGAGCGGGACTTCGCCGCCCCGACCTATGGCGACGAGGTGACCTTTGGCGGCGGCAAGGTGATCCGCGACGGGATGGGTCAATCGGCTCGCGCGGTCGACCCGCTCGATCTGGTCATTACCAACGCCCTGATCGTCGATCACTGGGGCATCGTCAAAGCCGATGTCGGGGTCAAGGATGGCCGGATCGCCGGCATCGGCAAAGCGGGCAACCCCGATACGATGGATGGCGTCGACCCCGCGCTGGTGATCGGCGCCGGAACCGAGGTGATCGCTGGCGAAGGCAAGCTGCTGACCGCTGGGGCCATTGACACCCACGTTCACCTGATCTGCCCTCAGCAGGTCGACGAGGCGATCGCCTCGGGAGTCACCACGATGCTCGGTGGCGGGACCGGTCCCGCCACCGGGACGAACGCCACCACCTGTACCCCGGGCGCCTGGAACATCGGGCGGATGCTGCAGGCAATCGACACGCTGCCGGTCAATATCGGGCTGCTCGGCAAAGGGAACTGCGCGACCGCCGAGCCGCTCCGGCGCCAGGTCGAGGCGGGGGCCTGCGGGTTGAAGCTCCATGAGGATTGGGGGACGACCCCGGCCGCCATCGATGCCTGCCTGCGGGTGGCCGACGAGCTCGATGTCCAGGTCGCGATCCACACCGACACCATCAACGAGTGCGGCTTCGTCGAAGATACGATCGCTGCCATCGACGGCCGGACGATCCACACCTATCACACCGAGGGCGCGGGCGGCGGTCATGCCCCCGATATTCTCCGGATCGCCGCCGAGGGGTACGTCCTTCCGTCGTCGACAAATCCGACCCGCCCCTTTACGGTCAACACGGTCGAGGAGCACCTCGACATGCTGATGGTCTGCCACCATCTCAACCCACGGGTACCGGAGGATGTCGCCTTCGCCGACTCCCGCATCCGCGCCCAGACGATCATGGCCGAGGACATCCTGCACGATCTGGGGGCGCTCTCGATCATGGCCTCCGACTCGCAGGCGATGGGACGCGTTGGTGAGGTCGTCATCCGCACCTGGCAGGCGGCCGACAAGATGAAGCGGCAGCGCGGACCGCTCCCCGGCGACTCCGACCGGGCCGACAACGCCCGGATCAAGCGCTACGTGGCGAAATACACGATCAACCCGGCGATCGCCCATGGTCTGGCCGACGAAGTTGGTTCGATCGAGACCGGCAAGCTTGCCGATCTCGTCCTCTGGCAGCCACGCTTCTTCGGCGTCAAGCCGGATCTCGTGCTGAAAGGGGGACTGATCGCCACCGCGGCGATGGGCGACCCGAACGCATCGATCCCGACGCCCCAGCCGGTTCGCTACCGCCCGATGTTCGCCGCCCTCGCTCCGTACGCCACCGCGGTCACCTTTCTCTCGGGCGCGGCACTGGCAGCCGGCGTCCCCGACCGCCTTGGGCTCCGCAAGCGCGCCGTCGCCGTCGCCAACACCCGCCAGATCGGCAAGGCCGACCTGATCCACAACGCGGCGACCCCCCACATTGAGGTCGACCCGGAAACCTACGAGGTCCGCGCCGACGGCGAGCTGCTCGTCTGCGAGCCAGCCCAGGAACTGCCGCTGGCGCAGCGTTATTTTCTGTTCTGATCGCGATACCATGACGCGCTGTGGCTGGCAGACCAGCATTGGTCGAGGAGCGACACGGTGGTGATGCACCTTCGGTCGGTGTCGCTTCGGTCGACCGGCGCCGACGATGACGGAAGCTACCCGTTCTCGGTCCCGGCCGTCGCCGCGGTCGCCGACGCGCCCCTGGACTTCCGGTCGGAGGCGACCTTCTTCGTCGGGGAGAATGGATCGGGCAAATCGACGCTGCTGGAAGGGCTCGCCTGTGCGGCCCGCTCGATCGTCATTGGGAGGGCCGGGACCGGGACCGATCCGACGCTCGCCGCCGGACGCCGCCTGGGTCGGGCGCTGCGTCACTCCTGGCACCGTCCGACCCATTGCGGTTTCTTTCTCCGCGCCGAGGGCGTTTTTGGCTATGCCCGGCGGATGGATCACCTCCGCGACGATCTCACACGCGAGGCGGTGACCATCGATGCCGCTCCAACCACGTCTCCCTCTGCGAGGGCGCTCGGCGCCGGTGCCCTACGCGGACAGGTCGGCGAAATCCGCCGCCGCTATGGCGCCGGGGTCGATGTCCGCTCGCACGGGGAACGTTTCCTGACGCTCTTCCAGCAGCGCCTGGTGCCGGGCGGACTCTATCTCATCGACGAGCCGGAAGCGCCCCTCTCTCCCACGTGCCAGCTCAGTCTCCTGTCACTACTCAAGACGATGGTCGCCGAGCAGGAGATCCAGTTCAACGTCGCCACCCATTCGCCGATCCTGATGGCCTTTCCTGGCGCGACGATCCTCAGCTTTGATGGCGGCCAGATTCGCGATGTGCCTTATGCCGAGCTGGAGCACGTCACGGTCACCAAACAGTTCCTCCGGGACCCCGACGCGTTCCTGCGACACATGTGAGAAATGAGAGAACCAAGAAGGATAAGGAGCGGAAATGGCAACCTATGTGCTGCTCCCCGGCGCCTGGTCGGGAGGCTGGCAATGGCGGACGGTGGCGAGACTGCTCCAGGCCGATCGCCACGAGGTCTTCACCCCGACGTTGACTGGTCTTGGCGAGCGGGTTCACCTCGCCAGCCCGAGCGTTGATTTCGCCACGCATGTCGAAGATGTGGTTAACGTGCTGATCTATGAAGATCTGCATGATGCCATCCTGGTCGGCTTCAGCTACTCGGGTCTGGTCGCGACCGCGGTCGCCGAGCGTGTGCCGGAGCGTCTCGCCCACCTCGTCTATCTGGACGCCTTCGTCCCGCAAGATGGGCAGAGCCTGATGGATATGATTGGACCGGAGGCCGCGGCCCATTTTGAGGATATCGCGGCCGAGCGAGGCGATGGCTGGCGTATCCCCCACGATCCACCGGATGCACCCCGCCGGACCGCGCAGCCGCTGAGGACGTTCCAAGACCCGGTCGCGGTGCGGAATCCAGATGCGCTGACGCTGCCACGCACCTACATCTTCTGCACGAACAAAGCCGGAACAGGAGACGGAGGCGCCGGGATCACCGCCTCGGCGGTGCGTGCCCGGGACGCGGGATGGCGCTACCACGAGCTGCCAACGACGCACGTCGCGATGGAGACCATGCCGCGGGAGCTCGCCGATCTGCTGCTCGATCTGGTCTGATTCAATGAACGTTGCCGGGATTCCCCCGCGAGGAGCATCAGGACTGCCGCTGGCGATCCAGCCCGACGTGTTCCTCCGCTTGCTCCAATTCACCGACTCCGGGTTCCCGACCGGGGCGTTTGCCTTCTCGTATGGTCTGGAAGGATTGTTCGACGCTGGCCTGGTGCAGAGCGAGACCGACGTGATCGCGTTTGCTCGGGTTCAGATTGAGGAGGCGCTGGCCGGAATCGAGCTTCCGGCCGCCCGTCATGCCTATCGGTTCGCCAGCAGGGGCGACCTCGATGCGCTGCTGGCGCTCGACGACGAGTTGACCGCGCTCAAACCGGTGCCTGCCTTTCGCGCCGGCAGCGCGCGAACAGGGCGTCGATTCCTGGAATCGACCGCTGGCCTGGTCGACGCACCGTGTCCCAGCGGGTATCGTGCGGCGGTAGTGGCCGGCAACGCCGCCGGGCACCACGCGCTTGCCTTCGCCGTGGTCGCCCAGGCGGCAGGGCTCGACGAGGAAATGATGGCCCTGGCGCTCGGCGGCGGGTTCCTGGCGGCCCTCACGGCGGCCGCGGTGCGACTCGGGATCATCGGTCAGGGGGCGGCCCAACGAGCGATCGCCGCGCTCCATCCCGACCTTCTGGCGGCGGTCAATCGTGCCCGTGAGACCCCGATCGATGCGATGGGCGCGCACCTGCCGATGATCGATATCGCCGGCCTGCGCCAGGCGTCGCTGCCAAGTCGTCTCTTTGCGTCATAGCCGAACCAGAGCCGACACGACGCTTCCTGGCGGGAAGCCACGATGGGAATGAGGGTGAGACCATGGAGCTCCAGCGACCACGCCGCCTCGGCATTGCCGGTCCGGTCGGGACCGGCAAGACCGCCCTGGTCTGGCGACTCTGCGAGCGCCTGCGCGACCGGCTCAGTCTGGCGGTGATCACCAACGACATCTACACGACCGAGGATGCTGAGTTTCTCCTCCGCCACGCCGCCCTGGCGCCCGATCGTATCGTCGGCGTCGAAACCGGCGGTTGCCCCCATGCCGCCATCCGCGACGACCCATCGCTCAACTTTGAGGCGATCCGCGAGCTCCAATCCCGTCATCCCGACCTCGACCTGATCCTGATCGAGAGCGGCGGCGATAACCTCTCGGCCACCTTCAGCCCGGAGCTGGCTGACGCCAGTATCTTCGTGATCGATGTCGCTGGCGGCGACAAGATCCCGCGCAAAGGTGGACCGGGCGTCACCCGATCCCACCTGCTCGTCGTCAACAAGATCGATCTCGCCGAGATGGTTGGCGCTTCGCTTGAGGTGATGGCGCGCGATGCCGGGCGGCAGCGGGGCGACCGGCCGACGGTCTTTACCAACCTGCGCGACGAGCAGGGAGTCGATGACATCGTGCGCTGGTTGGACGAGACACTGCTCCTCGACGCGGCGGCGCGCTGACGGCCGCGACCGGTCACCTCCGGGTGCGGGCCGAGCGGCTCGGCGACCGCACGGTGCTCACGCGGGTCGATCGCACCGCCCCGTTCCATCTGGGACCGGTCAGCTATCGCTCGGGTCACGCCGAGGTGATCGTGCAACAGGTCGGCCCCGGTCTCTTTCCCGGGGATGACCTCGTCGTTGAGGTGGACATTGCGCCCGGCGCCGAGCTGACGCTGCGCGGTCAGGCGGCGACCAAGGTCTATCCGTGCCCACCCGGCGCTCGGAGCCAGCAGCGGACGCTGCTCCGGGTCGATGCCGGTGGGCGGCTCCGCGTCTTTCCGGGCGAGCTGATCCCGTTCCGCGACGCGTCGTACCACCAGCAGACCGACGTGGAGCTGGCGAGCGGCGCCCGGTGTGCACTCGCGGAGGTTGTGGGACCGGGTCGGAGCGCGATGGGGGAACGAGACGCCTATCGCCGGCTCGACCTGCACCTGCGTCTGCGGGTCGATGGGCGCCCGGTCCTGATCGAGCGATCGCGCCTGGAGCCGGCCCACTATCGGCTCGATGTCCCGGGTCGCCACGGCGCCACTCCCTGGGTGGGGGTGCTGATCGTCGCGGGCTATGGCGGTGTCGACCTCACGCCACCGCCGGCCGGTGACCCGGTCTGGTGGGGAGCCGGTCGCACCGCGCAGGGGGATGTGCAGATGGTGCGATTGCTCGGCCCGACCGCTCAGGGAATCCGGCTGGCGATCAGACGCCTGCTTCACGAGATCGAGCAAGGCGGAGTGGCGGACAGGAATCGTTGCCGGGGGATGAGATGACCGGCCCGGTCGATCGGCTCCCCAACTCCATACGCGTGATAGCGACGTTAGCGGCGATGCGCTGTCTGGCCCTGTCCCAACCTGACCGGGGGTGACCCACCGCGATCGACTGAGAGACGGTAGCCGGTCGACCCACCCTGGGGCGCATGACCGGAGCAAACAACGTGGTCCCTCCACGCCCAGCGGAGGCGTGGAGGGACCACCCGTCGGCTTACCCGCTAGATAGCGCCCAGGATGTGCCCGAGCTGGTGCTCGACCTCGTTCTCTTCCGGAAAGCGACCGGTCGCGTCTTTGGAGAAGATCGAGCGCGCCCCCATTGTGACCTCAAAGACGCCGCCGGAGCCAGGAACGATTGAGACGCCCCCTGGGAGCTCCTCGAAGTAATCGTGCAGGATGTTCTCCGCCAAACTGGCGGCTCGGGACAGATAACCTCAGGAGGTGCAGTATTCGATTCGAACCACGTCGCCCGTGCTGGACTCCGTCATCGGATGCTCCCTTCATATCCCGGCCGACTCGTCGCGGCCGGGGCGTTCCCGCCAGGTTCCGGTGTCAGTCTCGCACGGCTGATGCCGCGATGAGCTGCTCGCTCGACCGTGGGCTGGTCTGGGGCGGAACGCGCGTAGCATCCTCGCCGCGGCGGTCGGCCCAGGCCAGCAGCACGATCGCGACGACGATGCAGCCGCCCCCGGCGAGACGGATCGGGGCGACCGCCTCTCCGAGCAGCACGGCCCCAAGGATCACCGCCGTTGCCGGCTCGCTGGTGCTCGCGATCGCCGACCGGCTGCCGCCAATCCACGCGGCCCCGGTCAGGAACGCGGCGATCGCGACCGCGGATAGGAGACCGATCCCCAGGCACGCCAGCCAGCCAACCACGCTCACCGTGGGCAGTGTTCCCCGCGTGATGAGCCACCCGGTGAACCCGGCCGCGGTGACGGGCAAACTGTAGGCCGCGACGGTCAGCCCCGGAACGCCCCGGCCAAGCGGCGCGGCGAGCGTGGCATACCAGGAGTTACTGACCGCCGACGCCAACGCAAAGGCGATGCCGATCCAGCTCAATGCGGTTCGGTCGGTCACCGTCGCGACCGGGTCGACCGTCAACCCGCAGCCGACCAGCGCCAGCGCCAGCGCGACCCCCTTCAGACCGGTCAGGCGCTCCCCGAAGAAGAGCCGTGACCAGAGAACCACCAGGGCCGGGAAGAGATAGATCAGCAGGGTCGCGGTGCCGACGGGGAGCCGGGCCAGGGCGAGGTAGCCAAAGAGGGCGTTCGTGATGAAGAGCGCCCCGAGCAGCGCAAACCCGAGTAACTGTCTCGGACCCTGGCGGAACCGGAGATCATCGCCCGCGCCCCCCCGCCACCAGACGACGATCCAGACCGCGGCGGCGGCGGCGAGAAAGCGTGTTGCCAGCACCGTCGGAACGTCAGCTCCCCGGTGGTAGGCCACTTTGGCGAGAATGCTCTGAATCGCAAAGCTGATCCCCGCCAGCACGACCAGACCAACACCGGCCGCGACCGCCGAGCCCCCTGGTGTTGTCGAGGACCGATCGAACGAGTGGTGGCTCCGCGCGGTGAGGAGGAGGTTGTTCTCCTGGTCTGCCCTCCCCACCTGACCTCTCCCGCGTAGCCGATGCTCAATGACGATCGATCGCTGCCGGGGCGGTGCGTTCGCCTGTTTCTTCGCCCGCTGCCTACGGGCCGCTCGCCGGGTCGAGCGGGTTCGTCCCGTAGGTGAAGACCTCGTCGCCGTCCGTGGCGCCGTCGCCGTCGGTGTCAGCGCTCAACGGGCTGGTGCCATATTGGTCGACCTCAGCGCCATCCTTGAGCCCGTCGCCGTCGGAGTCGTCATTGAGGGGATCGGTTCCGATCTGGTTGACCTCGCGGCCGTCCAGCAGACCGTCAATGTCGAAGTCCTTATTCAAGGGGTCGGTGCCAAGAGCCGCCTCGTCCTCATCGGTCAACCCATCACCGTCGGTGTCGCCCGGCGATGGTGCGGCATCCGGCGCGGGAGGCTCGGCGGGGATCGTGGTCGGCACGCTGCCCTGCTGATCGGGGACCGGTGTCTGGCCGATATCAGGGACCGCCGTCGCGTCCGGTTGCGTCTGCGCCGGGGCCGGGGCCGGGGCCGGGGCCGGCGCGGCCGGGGTGCCGCCCGCGGCCGGGATTGGCGCGGCGGGGCCGGCATTCTCAACCCGATCGGCGATGATCGCCACCGTGTAGGCCGCCGGTGCGTTGCCTGCGTTTCGCAGGGTCAGCGGCCCTTCCACGACCTGTGCGCCACCGACCGCCAGCGTGGTTGGCGCGTTCGCCCCGTCGGTCGTCTCGATCGATCCAACCGAGGTCACAATCAGGGCGGGGCCCGTATGCGCCGGCAGCGCCGCCTGCTCGTTCGGCTGCAGCACATTGCGCGTCAGCTCGGCGTCGAAGGTTCCGCTCGGGTAGGTATAGGGCGTGGAGCCGGTGAAGATGACCGTTCCGGAGCGCACCGGGTCACCCGCTGGCGCATTGGGCGCGACCAGCTCCATCACCCAGGTCACGGAGGGCGTTGTCCCCTCCGCACGCCGCGTATAGGGATCGTCGGCCGACATAAAGTAGGCCTCACCCGGCTCCAGCCGGGCGCGCTTGCTCGTCACATCATTGCGGATAATGGACGTGCCGGAGCGTTGCAGCGTGAATGAGAAGCCACCGGTTTCCGACGGCGCGCTCTCGGCGGGCAGCGGCGCGACCTCGCGGACGCGCCAGACGACCGGCTCCTCCAGGGCAACGAGCCCCTGGGCAATCACCGCCATGTGCGGGGCCGCCGGATCGATCTCGGCTGTCTCAGTGCCGGCTGACGTCGATGGTACGGCAACCGTCGGCGCCGCTGGCGCGGCGAGGGGGGTCGATGTCGGGTCCAGGGTGGGGATGCCGTTTTCCGCCGGCGGATTGATCACCGGAGCGTCCGCTTCCGGCGTTCCTCCCTGTTGCGCCGCGACGCGCCAGCTGCTCCCTCCGGCGGAAAGACCGATTGACGCTGCCACGGCGACGACTGATGCCGACGTTGCCACCCGGCGCCAGGAGCGGCGGTTCCTGATCCAATCGATTGCATGCATACGCTGCTTCCCTCCACCTGGCTCGTCAACGCCAGCTCGTCGCGATTCCAGGTCCTACTTGGGTCATGGTGCCTGTTCGCACGGTCCTGGCGGGGTCATCATGCCCAGGGGTCGGTCCAGCCCACCGTCCCCGTGACGCATCATCCCAACCGTACCATCCGGCGTCGATGTGTCAACGACGCTTTCTCGAACGTGCCAGACGAAGCCTATGCTATCGTTTCGACCGTTCCAAGGTTCGCTCTCGCGGCAGGAGGTCATCGCGCCATGAGTGATGTCCCATCCGAGACGGTGCTCAGACGCTCGTCTAACGGCCGATCCGGCAGGTCCCGTCCGTCGCCGGTCAGCGCCGGCGAGGTCGCGGCCGTGCGGCAACCGACGGCGCGTGCCCACCTGTTACCGCCACGGGTCTTTCACGACCCGGAGGTGCTGGCCTACGAGCGGGACGCGTGGTTCGCCGGAGGCTGGGTCTGCGTCGGTCGCGAGGAAGATGCTGCCGCGACGGGGAGCTTCTTCCTGGCGGGAGTCGCCGGGGAAAGCCTGGTGGTCGTCCGTGGCACCGACGGCGCCCTGCGCGCCTTCTACAACATCTGCCGTCACCGGGGCGCGACCCTGGTCGAGGAGCCCTGCGGGCAGCTCGTGCGGTTTCAATGCCCCTACCACGCCTGGGTCTACGACCTGGAGGGACGGCTGCGTCCACCGCGTCACACCGAGGTGCTGGACGCCTTCGATCCCGCCGACTTCGGTCTGGTGCCGGTGCGCCTGGCGACCTGGCAGGGAATGATCTTTATCGATCTTTCGGGGGAAGCTCCGGCGCTCCCCGAGACGCTCGGCGATCTGACAGCGCAGCTCGACCGCTACGACCTCGGCGCGCTTCGTCGCGCGCGTAGGATCGAGTATGACGTGGCGGCCAACTGGAAGGCGATTATCGAGAACTACGAGGAGTGCTACCACTGTCCGGGTGTTCATCCCCAATTGAATAAGATCACCCCGTATAACCTCGGGGAGTATCTGCCCGGCGACGGCCCCTGGATGGGGAGCTGGATGGAGGTGGTCGGCGACTTCGAGACCCTCTCAACTGACGGCGGTGCGCACGGCCGGCCACCGATCGCGGGCACCCGGCCCGAGGATCTGAAGCGGGTCTACTACTTCGTGCTCTGGCCGAACCTGCTTCTCAGCGTTCACCCCGACTACCTGATGACGCATCAGGTCATTCCCCTGGAGCCGGGCCGGACGCGCGTCATCTGCGAATGGTTCTTCGATCCCGCGACGATGGCCCGGCCCGATTTCGACCCGAGCGATGCGGTCGACTTCTGGGACCTGACGAACCGGCAGGACTGGCATGTCTGCGAGCTGCAACAGGCCGGCACGCGCTCCCGCGCCTACACCGCCGGTCGCTACTCCGGGATCGAGGGTAGCGTCCACGGCTTCGACCTGATGGTCGCCGACCGCTACGCCGGCGACGGCGTCACCACCCGCGTCGAGCGCATGGCCAAAAGCACCGCCAGCCGCGCGCGGACCACGAACGGCGCCACCGCCGCCGACTAACGACCAAATGACCGCCGGGTGACGCTGAGAGGGACGGACAGCGCCAGACCAGCTTAGCCGGGGGCCGCCAGAACCCCAGGAGAGGTCGCCCGCCCGATCGTCAACCGCAGTTGAAGACGTGGACGACGGTCTCTCGATCCGGGCTCAGCGTCAGGTTACCATCCGCGTCGATGTCGGATGCCTCCATCCCGCAGGGTTGGCGACCGATCTGACTCAGGGTGTAGGCGCCGCTCAGGTCACTCACGTGAGCGATGCCGGTGTCATCCGTTTCAAGCTGAACGACGCCCTCCGGGCCGGCGACTGGAGCCAGGATGAACCGGACCCGCTCCGCTGCCGGGTCGCACGCCTCGACCGACGGCTGGTTGCTCCCGCAGGCGTAGACTTGCACGGTCAGCCCTGCTCCCGGCACGTCATACCAGTCGCAGACGAGGCTCTCACCGGGGATCATCGCCACGCGAACGGAGCCGTCGCTCGCCACCAGCGCAAAAGGCGTGAAGGGATAGGTGCCGAAATCACGCCGGTTGCTCTGGCAGGTCAGAATCATGGCGGTGTCGCCCGGGGAGAGATCGACCTCGGTCAGGTGGTAGTCACCCGCGGCCAGACCGGTAAAGGTCGCCTCGCCCTTCTTCGCGCCACCCGTATCGGCGCGACGCACGGTTGGCCTGGCCGACGTGCCGGTCGTTGTCAACTCGTAGCGCAGGTCGTCCGGCCGCTCGCTGCACGCCCGGACGGGGTCGGCGTCCTCGGCGAGCGCGTCGTACACCGCCATGCAGCGGAACGCGCGAATCGTCAGTGTCGGCGATGTCGTGAAGGTCGATGCGCCCGAGGTCCCTGTTGCCGGTGTCGCTCCCGCCGATGGGGTCCCCCCGGCTGGTGCGCCGGGAGTTCCGTCCGGCGTCGTGCCCGGAGTGGCATTCGGCTCGGTGCCCGCACGGGTTGCCGATACGTTGAACCAGGTGCAGACGATCGACTGACCATCCGCGACGTCGAACTCGATCCGGTTCTCCGGCGAGACGGGGTAACTCTGCCAATCCCGGTCTTGCAGGGCGGCCGGAAGGTAATAGGAGCAGAAAACGACCGGTGTCCCGTAGTCGGAGGGCACCTCCTCGGTCAGGAAGTAGTGATCCGCCTCCATCTCCGACCAGGTCACCTGACCGTTGGCGTCGGTCAGCTGCTCGCCGGGGTTGCCGGTGCGCGCTCCATCGAGCTTGAATGAGACATCGGGCGCGGCCCCGTAGCAGTCTTGCGCGTAGGCGTCGAACCCGCGCCGGTCGTAGCCGACGGCGTCGGGGCAGGTGTACTTGGCGACGGAGATCGTGGTGCCGAGGGGCGATGGAACGTTGAACCAGTCGCAGAAGACCATGTCGGCGGGGTTCAGCTTCCAGGTGATGCGGTCGTTATCGACCGGCGCCTGGGCGCTCGGTGCCCGGGCGTTGCCAAGCTGGTCCTTGACGCTACAGGAGACGATCGGGTCGCCGTACCCGTCCGGCAGCTCCTCGATCACCGAGACGGTCCCTGGCGCCAGATCCTTGAACGTCAGCAGATTCGGCGCCCCCTGGGATACACCGTTCGCCACCGTCGCACCATCGCGAGCCAGGCTGAACGGAACGGGGAAGGGCGGTTCCTGGCAGGCCGGCGCCAGCTCGTAGATGGTTGCTGAGTAGGGATCGAACTCGGCGATCGGTGGACAGACGTGCTTGTTGATGGAGATGGTCGAGCGGTCGGCGGGCGCTCCCGGCTGCACGTTGAACCAGTTGCAGTAAATGCTCTGGTTCTGGGCCAGCTCAAACTCGTAGGTGCCGTCGTAGACCACCACCGGGGACTGAAGTGGCTGGATGGTGTTGGACTCGGCGAAGCCACAGAAGGCGATCGGATCGCCGTAGCCGCTCGGACGCTCCTCGCGAATCCGGTACAGCCCGGCCGGCAATGCCTGCAGCGACAGCCCGCCAATTGATGTCTGCTGAACGTTTGGACCAAAGACCTCCACGGGAACGTTCAGCGTCACGGTGCAGTTTTGCAGGAGCTGGGCGAGGTCACCACCGTACGTTCCGGCACAGTCGAATATATTCAGGAAGATGCCACTCTGATCCTGACCGGGACCCTGGATCGTGACCCCGGGTGTGGCCTGCCGCTGCGGAAGCGCTGCTGGGGCAGTCGACGCGCCGCGGGCCACCGCGGCCGGCAGCATGAGCATCGTCACCAGCAGCACGAACGCGACGATGGGATGGCGACGGGCCACGGCCCGCGCTCCACTCCAATGATGAACGGAAACGGTCATGAGATCTCTCACTCCACGGGCGCCGAGTAAGGAGACCGCCTCCTAAGCTCCGCGCCGCAGCCGCCGGAAGGCGCCGGGGACCCACTGACCCACTGTCCGGAGGTGCCGAGACCCACTGCTGAGATTGATGACACTCCATCACAGCTTAGCGGTCGCAGCGCACCTGTCAATCAATTGCTTCACACCGGTGGCATGGGGAACTCGGGCCGTCATCCAGTCCATGCTGGCGCGACATTCGCGTTCACCTTCGTACGTACGAGGGTTGGACTGACGGCCTGCCTCCGTTCAGCACCCATCCGTCACCCCACCGGCGTCCCAGAATGGACCGGCGACGCGGCTCGCTCGTGGTGACACCCCCCACACCTGAACGTCGCTCTGTCCTGCTCCCCTTTGGTCGTTACCGAGTAGACCACTCGACGGACGTGTGGCCGGTCTGGCACCTGGCTGGACAAGTGAGTGGCCGCGACCGATGGATGGGCGGCCGTATCGGAGCGCTATCGCAGCAACGGCCGACGGTGACGTCAAACGACGAAGGGAGACAGCGATGAATGGGCAGGATGGTTCTCGGCGGATCATCCTCGGTCCCCTCGTGGCGATGCTCGCGGCCCTGGCGGCCCTGGCGGCGCTGGGCGGCGGGCATGCGAGCGCGGAGACCAAGAACGTCGTGGTCACGCACAATGAGGACATCCAAATTTGCAAGAAGTACGGCGGGACATCGAAGTCGGTCGGGACCAGGGTCGTGGAGTGCAAGAACGGTAGGTCACCTCGACATGCAACGTTAAAACGAACGTGTGCGAAGATGTCATTTCTCGCAAGGGATCGGGCGACATCGGCGGGGGCATCGCTCTCGGTAGTGTGGTGGGCACCGGTCCACCCTCGCCAGCTCCGATGAAGACCGGCGGCCTTCCCATGCCGACAGGCGGCAAGATCGGCAGCGCCAGCGCATCGAGCGGTTCCCCTATGCCGATCCTCACTTTCGTGACCTTGGGCACCACGCAGGACGTCGCACCAACGGACGATCAGATCGCGGCACCCTCCAAGACCCAGGTCGTCGCGCCTGCCGATGACCAGATCGCCCCACCCCCGGACGACCAGAATGTCGTGGTGGTCGACGAACCGATCGTCGCTCCGGCGGAGGCGCCGTAGGTCGAGGCGATCGACAAGCCGGTCGCCGCACCTGCTGACGATCCGGTCCCGGCATTGGTGGACGATCAGGATCTCGTGACGACCGATGATGAGGGTGATCTGACCGGCGACGATCAGATCGTCAAGGAGGTAAAGGACGATCAGCCATAGCGAAATCGTCCGGCTTCGCATCTACACCAATCGACGAGGGGACGGATCCTTCCGACCCGTTCGCCTGTCAATGGATCTGCTGTGCCGACGGCCGTTCCAGGAGTCCTCACTGACTGGCGCCTCAGACAGGAATGGCGAGGTCGTCAGGCATCCACAACCCGCCGGTCTCTTCCAGCCAGTCGGCGATGCGGTCGCTGGCACCGGCAATGTCGTCATCTGAGATGTCGATCTCCAGGACGGGTAGGCGCGACTCGAAGGCGAGACGGCGCAGCAGCTCCTGCTCGCCGATGAAGATCTCCAGGTCGTCGTACTGGGCGGGGTTGCCGGAGATGGTCAGTCGCTCGGCCCGGGCCGCCGCGAAGGACTCCGGCGTGCGCGTGCAGAGCACCAACCGAAAGCCGACCGCGATGAGGCGCGCTTCCAGCCAGCTGAAGTCGTCGTCGACGCCGCGGGCCTGTAGCTGATAGGCACGGGTCGAAAGGTGAAAGCGGTCGACGATCCAGGAGTAGTAGGGCATCAGCTCGAAGAGGCGTGCCCAGGTCGCGTAGGTCTCCATCGCCCGCGCTTCTTCCTCGGGGGCGAAGTTGATCGGACCGCGCCCCCACGGTACGTTCGTAAAGCCGCACCACTCGGCAGCGATGAGCGGTGAGTGGTACCGGTAACGGCGCGGCCCGACGATGCGCGGATGCTCGTTGAGCGCAAAGGCAAGATCGGTCTTATGGGTCAGCCGCGTTCCTTCCAGGATCACCTTAGGACAGAGCTTCCCTGCCATCACCCCTCCTTCGCCGCTGTCAACCCGGCCAGTGACTCGACATAACTACACGCCGGGGGTGCGTGAGTCGATTGTCGAATGCACCCACGTGCCGCGGGAGGGACGAGTGGGTGATAATAGCGGTCTCAGGCCGTCAAGTGATCCCACGCACCCTCGCCGCCGTAGCGTTCTGTAGGACATGGAGACCGATCGAGCCATGCACGCGCCGGAGAACACGCGAGATCAGCCCGGCGCGGCACCCTCCACGATGGGGGGCGATCCGTCGATGATGTCCTCTGACGAGTCGATCCTGGCGGCGATCGGTCGTCGTGACGATTACGCGCTGGCGACGCTCTACGATCGCTATGGGCGGGTGGCGTTTGCCCTCGCCTACCGGGTGCTCGGCGAACGAGGCGCCGCCGAAGATGTCGTCCAGGAGGCGTTTCTCTCGGTCTGGCGCTATGCCGACCGCTACCGGCCGGAGCGCGGCGCCCCGCGGGCCTGGTTGATGACGATCGTCCACCATGCGGCGATCGATCGGCACCGGGGACGGTACAAGCGGGAGCAACGGGCGGTGGCTTTGGATGATGTCGCCTTTGCCCTTGAGGCCGACGGTCAGGACACCTTTGACGTTGTGGCCGAGGGGATCGATGCCGAGCGCATTCGCGACGCCGTCGGGAGTCTGCCTCGGGAGCAGCAGGAAGCGATCGAGCTGGCCTTCTTTAGCGGCCTGACGCACCAGGAGATCTCCGACCGGACCGGTACACCACTCGGCACCATCAAGGGTCGGATGCGCCTGGGGCTGACCAAGCTGCGAACGCGGCTGACGGAGAACGGCGAGGTCGCGACCGTGGCGCTCTGAACGGAGTGCGCTGGCACGACGATGACACGGCTCCTTTCGGGCAACGACGAGGTAGGACGATCCGGTGACTGACGAGACACGGCAGCACAACCCAGGCGACTCCCCCCACGGGGCCGAACCAGCCGGGGAGACCACGTCGCCACACGACGCGGTTGGTGCCTACGTGCTCGACGCGCTCCCCGACACCGAGCGATCATCGTTCGAGCACCACGTCGACGATTGCCCGGAATGCCAGCAGGACATCATCGCTCTCCGACCGGTTGTCGCGCTCCTCCCCCGTCTGCTCGATCTGGAGCCGCCCCGGACCGATCGTGGCGATCCGGCCGACCTGCCGCTGGCACCCTCCGTCGACCTCCGGGAACGCATTCTCGCCACCGCGCGGGAAGAACTCACCGGCTCCGCGCCAGGAGGCTCCGAGGACGAGCCACCCGTCGGCACCGAACCGCTCGCGGCGCCTACCCCGCTCCCCCTGCGTTCGCCTCGGCCACGGGGTCGTATCCTGCCCGGCTGGTCGACGGCCCCAGGATCCGCTCCTGCGCCAACGCCCTTCCGCGAGCGCGGGGCGCCGAGCCCGGGTTGGCTCGCGGCGGCCCTGCTCGCGGTCGCCTTCATGGGCTCGATGATCTGGGGCATCATCCAGCAGGGGCGCGCCTCCGATCGAGGGGATCACATCGCGTCCCTCAATGGACAGGTCGCCGGGCTGAATCAGCAACTGGCCGATGTTCGCCGTCGCGCCAACGCCACCGCCTATGTGCTGACGCCGACCGAAGGAGCGCCGAGCGACTCGCACGGTAACGTGCTCTACTCCCTGCCCGATAAGTTTGGCGTTCTCTATGTCCAGGGGCTGCCCACCCTTCCGGCGGGTCGGCAGTATCAGGTCTGGTACCTGAAGGGGGAAGAGGCGCTACCCGGAAACGCCTTTGGCGTCGACGATACGGGTCAGGGCGTTGTCACCTTCACGACCGATGTCCCGACGCTGGACGGCGTCGCGCTCACCGTCGAACCGGCCGGCGGGAGCCCGAAGCCGACCACCGCGATCGTGATGGCGGGAACCGTCGGCGGCGCGGCGGGCTAACGCGCCCGTGGCCGGGCGCGGAGCAGGATTTAGGTCCCGCGGGGGTCGAAGGCGTCGCGGAGGCCATCACCAACGAAGTTGATCGCGAGCACGGCGACGGTCAGCGTCAGACCCGGCGCGATTGCCAGGACCGGGTGGGTGGTGTAGTTGGGCCGGGCGGCGTTGAGCATGTTGCCCCAGGTCGGCGTTCCCGGGGGAACGCCGAAGCCGAGGAACGAGAGCGTCGCCTCCGCCAGCATGTTGTAGGCGATCGAGAGCGTCGTCGAGACGATGATCGCCGCCCCGACATTCGGGAGCAGGTGACGGATGATGATCCGGCCATCCGGGACCCCGACCGACCGCGCCGCCTCGACGAACTCGCGCGCCTTCAGCGCCAGGAACTCGCCGCGGATGATCCGGGCCAGCCACATCCAGCCAAAAAGCCCCAGGAAGAGGACAACGCTCCAGACGGAGCTGCCACGCAGCGAGAAGACGATTAGCAGCAGAAAGATAGCGGGGAACGCCAACATTAGATCGACGAAGCGCATCAACGCCGCGTCGATCCATCCGCCGTAGTAGCCCGCCAGCGCGCCGACCAGAATACCGAGCGCGGTTGAGAGGAGCGCCGACGCCACCCCGACCGCCAGAGAGATCCGGCCGCCGTACATCAGCCGGCTCAGCTCGTCCCTTCCCAGCTCGTCGGTGCCCAGCCAGTAGGCCGCCGAACGGGCCGCGGTGATGTTGAAGAGGTCGATCTCATTCTCGCCATATGGGGCGATGCTGCTGGCGAAGATCGAGACGATCACCATCGCCACGACCAGGACGAGACCCGCCAGCGCCAGCTTGGCACGTCGCAGCCGCACCAGCGCCAGCGAGAAGGGACCGCGCGCGGGCCGGGCCGTCACATCGGCGGTCAGCGCGGCGAGACCGGCCGCGGTTGGGACCGGCAGGTTGGCGCCCACGCCCGGCTGGTCTCCGGTGCGCGATTCCGAGACGGATTCGACGCTCATCGCTCGTGTCCTTCCCCCATGAGGTTCTGCCGGTTCACTCGTCCCCAATACATCCCGCGCGCAGATGGGGGCGATCCCCCCGTTTCGCGAGCAACCCGGCGACGTGGCATCATCCGTACTTGATCCGCGGATCGAGCAATCCGTAGAGCAGATCGGCGATCAGATTGCCGACGATGATCAGGACGGCGCCCAGAATGAGCGTGCCCATCAGCACCGGATAATCGCGGGTCGACAGGGAGTCGAAAAAGAGGCGCCCCATCCCTGGCCAGGAGAAAACCGTCTCCACCAGCACCGCGCCGGTCAGATACAGCGGCACGTCGATCCCGACCACCGTCACGAAGGGGATCAACGCGTTACGGAGGACGTGGTTCATGACCACGCTGCGATCCCGCAACCCCTTCGCCCGGGCGGTCCGCACGAAATCCTGACCGAGTGCTTCCAGCGTCGACGACCGGACGTAGCGGCTCCAGCCCGCGATGCTGCCGATCGCGATGGTGAAGGCGGGGAGCGCCAGGTGCTTGAGCAGGTCGCCCAGACCGCCTCCCTCAGCGGCATGCTTGCCAGCCGACGGGAGCCAGCCAAGCCGGACGGCGAAAAAGAGCTGGAGCATCAACCCAAACCAGAAGACCGGCATCGCCAGTCCGAAATAGCTGATGAAGGAGGTCAGGTTGTCGAACAGCCCGTACTGCCGCCTGGAAGCGAGAATGCCGAAGGTCAGGGAGATGATCAGCGCCATCACCAGTCCGGCTCCCATCAGGAGCAGGGTATTGGGAAAGACGTCCCAGATGACCTGGGTGACCGGCCGATATTGGGTGTACGACATGCCGAGGTCGCCGCGAAGGAGGTTGCCGAGCCAGACGAGCAATTGAATGTGAGCCGGGCGGTCCAACCCCATATTGTGGCGAATCGCATCGAGTTGCTCCTGGGACATCCGGCCATTGCGGGCGAAGAGGGCATCCGGTCCACCGGGCGCCAGCTGCATAAACATGAACGACAACACCGCCACCCCAAGCAGCAGCGGAATCGCGCCAAGCAGGCGACGGATGGTGTAGCGCAGCACGGCACGTCTCCTGGCGCGGGAACGGCATCCTCGGATTCGTGGGACGGTGTCGTGGGACAGGACAGCGACCGGCGGGGCGATCGACCTCGACCAAGGTCGATCGCCCCGGTTACGCCCGAACCCGGCGAATCCGGCCCCTGACCCCTACGTCAGGTACCAGTCCTTGACGTTCCAGAGCAGGTTATTGAAGGCACTCGGCCAGTAGCCGCCAACGTTCTTGGCGACGGCCGGGAATGCTTGCTCCCAGTACAGGAAGACCACGGGCGCCTCCTCGTGCAGCAACTTCTGCACCTCCGCGTAGATCGCCTTTCGCTTCTCCTGGTCTGGCTCGGCCGCACCCCGCTTGGTCAGGTCGTCGATCTTTTCCTGAAAGTTGTAGGGGAAGAAGTAGGCTGGCAGGTTACCACCCGTCCCGGTCGGGGTCTTCGGTACCTGCGAGCTGTGCCAGTAGAACATGTCGTCCGGATCGTTCGAGTTGAACCAGCTGTAGAGGCAGGCGGTCATCTTCTTGGTGAACTGGTATCCCTCCGGACCCCAGATCGTCGAGATGTCCTGGAACTGCGGGTTGGTCTTGACGCCGATGCTGTTCCAACTCTGCGCGATCACCTGCACGATCTGCTGGGCCAGGGTATCGCCGGCGATGCCCCACAATTCGATCTCGAACGGCTTGACCTCGCCGTCCCCCACATTCGGGTCCTTGGTTGGGACCTTGCCTTCGAGCGTGCCACCCGACCCGGCGGTGAGTCCGGCTTCGGCGAGCAGCTTCTTGGCTTGCTCAAGATCATAGGGGCGTGGCTCGATGCTGGCGTCGAACGCCCAGGTTCCCGGCGCCTGGTCGGCCACGCTGGGGATGGCGCGACCCTTCAGCAGCTTGTCGATGATCTGCTGCGACGGCGTGGCGAAGTCCAGCGCCTGCCGCACCTTGGTCATCCGCAGAAAGTCGAAATGCTTGAGATCGAGGTGCTGCCAGCTCTGGGTGGCGTGCGTCAGCACCGTGATGCCCTCGATCTTGAGGGCCTCGTCGACGCGGCTGGCTGACAACGCGCTGCCGCTGCCGACCAGCTGAATCTCGCCGGTGCGGAGCTGGACTAGTTGAGTGTTATCGTCCGGCACGATCCGGTAGATCACCTTGTCGAGCTTTGGCTTGTCACCCCAGTAGCCGTCGAAGCGGGTCAGTTCGACCTGCTCCTTCGACTTCCACTCGACCAGCGTCATCGGACCGGTGCCGATCGGCTTCCGAGCGAACGCCTGCTTGAAGGCGTCGACTCCCTTGGCCATCTCCTTGGACGGGCACAGCATCTTGTTGCCGACGTAGGAGAGGAACGGCGCGTACGGCTCCTTCGTCGTCATCACCACGGTCGAGGCATCGGGGGATGTGATATCGGTGATCTTGTCCCAACCCAGCGTGCTGAATGCGCCAAAGTCGGGATTTATGATCATCTTCCAGGAGTCGATGACATCCTGAGGACCGAAGGGATCCTCATTGTGGAAGGTCACGCCCTGGCGCAGCTTGAAGGTATAGGTCAAGCCGTCGTCCGAGACACTGAAGCTCTCGGCCAGCGCCGGGAAGAATTGTTGTTTGCTGTCGTAGCGCAGCAGCGGATCCATCACGCCATCGAGCACGTCGAAGGCGGTAACGGTTTGCGTTACCCAGGGGTGGAGCGAGTCCGGCTCGCTCGCGGTGCCAGCGGTGACCGTGCCGCCTTCTTTGGGGGTGCCTTCCGGCTTGGTCGGTGCGTCGGCCGGTACCGGTTGGTTTGCCTGGGCGGTCGGTGCTCCAAACGCCCGGTCCGAGGTCGCGTGGAGCATGATGCCGACGATCGGCGCGCTGAAGCCGAGCCCGACGGCGCGGCGGATCAGCCCGCGGCGGGTCAGCCGCCCGTCGATGCGGGCCTGGATAAGTTCGTTGACGCTGCGCGGCTCGCCCGCGGGCTCGTCACGCTCCGGCCTGGAGATCAGGTCAATCACCGTCCGCTCCTCTCTCTGGCGATGCGCCGGATCGACGCAACACATGTTGTCGCTTGACCGCGACAGCATAGCCCGCCCCCAGCACCGGTTCAACACGCGGTCAATCACCATAATGGACCACCACCCTCGCGACCTGGTGGTGTTGGCTACGACGCACGCGATGCCGGCAGCAGTGGCCGCCACCAATCTGGTGCGATCGGTTCATCAACTCCGGAGGCGCGTCCTACGGCGCCCGCACCTGCAGCGTCTCGACCGTTCCGGCATCGAGATCGACGATCCGGATGGCGTGGTTGTTGGTGTCCGCCACGTAGAGACGCCCCCAGGCATAGGAGAGCCCCGACGGTTCCCAGAACCGAGCCTGCCCGAGCGGTCCATCGACATGCCCCGGTGCGCTTCCCGCTATGGTTGTCACCGCTCTCGTCGCCGGATCGAGCCGCTTGACCTTGTCGTTGTAGGTATCGGCTAGGTAGACGACTGGGTCGCCGCCGGTTGAGTCGACCGCGATCCCGAGGGGATGTTGCAGCCGCGCCCGATCGCCGGCGCCATCGAGATCGCCGAACTCGAAGAGTCCCCGCCCGAGGAGCCGCCGCACTCGACCCTCGCGCTCCGATACCCGGCGCACCGCACTCGACTCGCTGTCGGCGACGTAAACGTCGCCGTCGTGGATGGCCAGACCACTCGGCTGCGCGAAGGCCGCCTGGAGTGGGGGGCCATCATGGATCGACTCGGCGCCGGTGCCTGCCGCCAGCGCGATCCGCCCGGCGTGGAGATCGAGCGTCCAGATTTGATGAGTCCCCGCCATCGCGATCCAGAGTCGATGGCCGTCGATCGCGATATCCCACGGCGACGAGAGGGCGACCTCGCGGGCCAGCCCGCCGGCGCTCCGCTCCGATGCCTGCTGACCGGTGCCGGCGACGGTCGTCACTCTGCCGCCCCGGAGCGCGATCGCCCGGATCGCGTGGTTCTCACTGTCGGCGACGAAGAGCGTTTCCCCTGCGGGGTCGAGCGCCAGCCCCAGCGGCTGGTTGAAACGGGCGCTGCCCGCTGCGCCATCGACGAGCCCGGCCGTGCCGTCACCATAGACCCCGGTGATCGTCCCGGTGAGGGTCGTGACGACGACCCGGTGGTGCCCGGAGTCGGCGATGAAGAGGCGGTCTCGCCCGCCGTCGGCATCCACCAGGACCTTCCCCGGGAACCGGAGGATGTCGCCGCCGGGTGGGAGGGGATCGGTCAGCACGGCGCGGCGATCGATGGCGCCCTGGGCGTCGAAGCGGGCGACCGCCTCGGCAAGCAATTGCATGACAGCGTCGAGCGGGAACTCCCCTTCATACTTGGCGAAGAGATAGCCCCGAGGATCGATGAACATCAGCGTCGGCCAGGCGCGGACGGCATACTGATCCCAGATGGCATGATCGGCATCGTTGACGACCGGGTGGTGCAGTGCCAGGCGCTGGGTCGTCGCCCGCAGGTTGGCGGAGACTCCCTCGGCCGGAAACTTCGCCGAGTGGACGCCGATCACGACCAGCTCGTCCGCAAACGCGCGCTCAAGCTCCCGCAACTGCGGAAGCACATGGATACAGTTGATTCAGCCGTAGGTCCAGAAATCGAGCAGGACCAGCTTGCCGCGCAGATCGCTCAATCGTAGCGGCGCCGTGTTGAACCAGTCGCGACCAGTGGGAAACTCCGGGGCGCGGACCGTACCAGCGTAGGGGTTGATCATCGAGACCTCCAAGAAACGCGCACGAGTGGCCGACGGCCCCCTGCTCGTGATCCGGTGCACAGGCGGTGTCTCGGCGACACGCCGGGCGGACCGCCACCGAGTAGAATACTCAAAGTTTCAGCCGACCCACCGCCTGCTCCGCTCAGTTTCGCTCCTTGTCTCTCGCCGAGCGTTGATCGCCGCGAGCGATCGGCTTCGGAGGCTTCATGACCCGGTTCGTAGCTCCCCCGGTTCCCGCGCCGCTGGCCTTCCACATCGTCACCCTCCTCGCGATCGCCTCTCAGGAGCGGCTCGACCGGTCCCTCGGAGGGAGGCATGGATAGCCGGCCGATCGACGCCGGACTTTCCCTTGGCGGGGCCGACTCCGCCGACGGCCGTTTGGCAGCCGTGCCCCGGAACTCACCGGCGCCGCCGCGGGGTGACTTCATCTCCCGTCTCCGGCGCACGGTTGCGGACTACGTCGCGCTGACCAAACCGGGCATTATGACGTTGCTGCTGACGACCACCCTCGGGGCGATGCTGATCGCCGCGGCCGGGGTTCCACCGTTGTGGCTGATCGTGGCGACCCTGATTGGCGGCACGCTGAGCGCCGGGGGTGCGAATGTCCTCAACTGCTACCTCGACCGGGATATCGATGCGAAGATGCCGCGCACCAGTCACCGGGCGACCGTCGCTGGCCGCATCGCTCCCGCCGCGGCGCTCCGGTTCGGCATCGCCCTCACGGTCATCTCGACATTGGAGCTTGGGCTGCTGGTGAACTGGCTGGCCGCGGGATTGGCGCTGGCGGGGAATCTCTATTACGTCTTCATCTATACCGCCTGGCTGAAGCGCCGCACGCCGCATAACATCGTGATCGGTGGCGCGGCTGGCGCGGTGCCGCCGCTGGTCGGCTGGGCGGCCGCGACCGGCAGCCTCGCCCCGGCGGCATGGGCGCTCTTCGCGGTCATCTTCGCCTGGACGCCACCCCACTTCTGGGCGCTGGCCCTCCTGAAGCAAGGGGAGTACGACCGCGCCTCGGTGCCGATGCTGCCGGTTGTCGCCGGGGAGGCGGAGACGCGCCGCCAGATCGTGCTCTATTCCGCGCTGCTGCTCGCCGTCTGCCTGCTGCTTGCCCCGTTAGGTCTCGGGCCGATCTATCTTGGGGCGGCGATTCTCCTCAATGCGGTCTTCCTCGGGACGGCGCTCCGGCTCTTCTTCACGCCGAGCAAGCGACTCGCCCGCTCGCTCTTCTTCTTCTCCCTCTGGTACCTCGCCTTGATCTTCGCCGCCGCCGTGGCCGACCGGCTCGTCCTCGCCTGATCTCCGGCCGGAGTGCTGAAGCGCTGGCGCCCCATTGATTGCTACGTCGTCTCTCCGCAACACCGCGATCAGCCGGAAGAACGGCGAGCCATCCGGCGGTCCTGACCGGTGTCGCCGCCGATCCCGGCGTGGCGACGAGGACGGCCGGACGCCGAACACGGTACCCTTAGCGCATCACGTCGCGGTTCTCGCGGCATGCCCGCTCTTCGCGGCTGGCTGCGGAGCCGCCGCCGACCGTTGGTTCGCTGGCGTGGGGCCCGGGGCCATCAATATCGATCCAGCAGGAGGCTATCACCTCGTTGTTCGACTCCCTTTCGGCGGTTTTCAGCATCATCATTATCGACCTGGTCCTCTCGGGCGATAACGCGGTCGTCATTGGCATGGCCGCGCGCTCCCTCTCGCCGAAGAACCGCCGCCGCGCCATCATCTTCGGCGGAGCAGGGGCGATCGGTCTCCGCATCATTTTCACGGCGATGGCGGCGATCCTTCTTGACACACCGTACCTGCAGGCAATCGGCGGCGTGGTGCTGCTCTACATCGCCTACAAGCTGCTTCGTCCCCAGAATCATGAGGAGGGCGTTTCCGAGGCGGGGTCGCTGGGCGAGGCGGTACGGACGATCGTGCTGGCAGACGTGGTAATGAGTCTCGACAATATCCTCGCGGTTGGTGGCGCGGCCCATGGTAATCTGGCGCTCCTCCTCTTTGGCTTGATCCTCTCGATTCCGCTGATCCTGCTTGGCAGCGAGGCAGTCGCGCGGTTGCTCGGTCGTTTCCCGGTGCTGGTCTATGTCGGCGCCATCGTCCTCGTGCATACCGCGCTCTCGATGCTGGTCGAAGATGACCTCATCCACGATCGGTACGAGGTGCACGAGCTAGCCATTCTCGCGGCCACGGCAGTCGTCTCCGCGGTGATGATTCTGGTCGCTCGGCAGCTCCATGGCCCGAGCGAGGAGCCGGAGCCAGCCGAGGCCATTGCCAGGCGCTCGATCTCTTCTGCCAAGGAGACACAGGGATGAATCCAGATTGACGAGCCTGGCGTAGATAGGGATGAGAGCGTCGCCCCAACCAATCCGATGCTCTCTCCCAGAGCCCGTGGAGCGCCGCACACGCTCCACCCCTCCCCTTCCCGCATGAGCCCGGCCGTAAGGCCGGGTTCGTGTTTAAGCGCGATGCCGCGTTCAACCCGGGCACGCCGCGCCACTCATCGTCGCGGCACCGGTATGGAATCTGCGACGGGACACCCCGCGGCTGCCGCCCGGTGGTCGGACGACAGAACAGCTCGAGCAAGCGTCCCCCAGCCGGGGAAGGAGCGTCAGAGGATGGCGATGAAGGCGTCGCACCGGTTATCCGCGGCCCTGCCCTGGCTCGATGGCGTCGGTGAAGCGATCCGCAAGATCCTGGAGCCTCTCCTGGGACAGGATGCGCCACGGGCGCCGCGCGATCTGCTGTATGGCACCTGGCTCGGTCATCCCCTGCATCCAGCCATCGTGACGATGCCGATCGGCTTCTGGACCTCGGCGCTGGTGCTCGATCTGGTTGGCGAAGAACGCGCCGCCGATCTGACCCTCAAGCTCGGTGTCGTGACCGCCCTTGGCGCCGCCGCGACGGGCGCCGCGCAGTGGCAGGATGTCGCCGGAGAGGAGAAAGCTCGTCGCCTCGGGGCTCTCCATGCCCTGCTCAACACGGGGGCGACCGGTCTCTACGGCGCCTCCTGGCTGCTGCGAGCGCGCGGCGCCCGTGGTGCCGGGGTGGCCTGCTCGACCGCTGGCTTCGCGATGGCCAATGCCTCGGCCTGGATCGGTGGCGACCTCTCCTACGCCCTGGGTATCGGCGTCAACCATACCGCCTTCGAGGAACCTCCCACCGGGTGGACCGATGTCGCCGCCGAGGCGGATCTGACCGAGAACCGGCCGCTGCGGGTCGATGTTGGTGACGCGCCGGTCATGCTGGTCCGCCAGGGTGAGGAGATCTTCGCGATCGCCGCCGTCTGCACGCACGTCGGCGGTCCGCTCGATGAAGGGACGATCGACGGCGAGAACGTCATTTGCCCGTGGCATGGCTCGGTCTTCTGCCTGCGCGACGGCAGGCTGCTCCACGGCCCCGCGACCGCCCCCCAGCTCGCCTACAAGGTGCGCCGACTGGACGGCCGCGTTGCCGTCCAACCGGTGTCATAGCCCGGCTGAATGATCCTTTGGGCGGTGAGGATTGCATTGTGGGGATCGCCGCCGGGAAAACCGCGGGTCGCATCCGGGTCTGCTGACGTATCGCCCTGGCGTTGCCCTGGTCGATCGCCCTCCAATGGGTCCGGTGTCCCGTAGTAGAGCGGTGGGGAACGTTCCCGCCCCGTCGATGCCGTGTTAGGGCAGCGATGGCGCCCGTGATCGCCCACCCCGGCACCCCGCGCCACACCTCTCCCAACCGTTGGGAGAGGTGGTAGGGGGGGTGAGGGCGTCCCACGCCGCCCAGCAGCAGGATGGGGCAAGGTTACCGCACGGGATCGGCCCATCATTCGGGCCTCTGCGGTAGGGGCGCATGGCATGCGCCCTGCTGCTCGACCGCGTCGACGCCGTTGGCACCGGCGTTCGCCATCAACGTCCGCGCCCCGGGTGGCTGTCGCCACTCGGATGACACGGGACGGGGACGGCGCGGTCCGGGAGTTTAGCGGACGGCCATCGACCCGGGTAGATCGTCCCGGCCCTGCTTTCCAGGGTGGAACCCGCGACGTGGGTTTCACCCTGAGGACCTGACAGACTCCAGGCTCGCGTATGACTGCCACGCGGGGGCGAACGCGTCTCCATCAGCCCCTGGCGTCGGGCCGTCTGATTCGGATGGGTTCGTTCGAGGGCAGTCCTTCGCGACTGCCGGTATGCTGGGTGGCAAAACTGACCGTCCCCACTCGGGCGGCCGCGCTGATGGGACCGCGCGGCTTGCACCGTCCAGGGCGCGGTGCTACGATCCTGCGGATGGAGTGTCCGTACACCCGGCCGGGGTGGCGGCGGCGGGAGGCGCGGGATGGTGGGCCAGGGCGACCAGCCGCGACCGGGGCGGCCGATGGGCCAGATGGACGCGAAGCAGGTCTGGCAGGCGGTGCTCGGCGACCTCCAGGTGCGGCTTTCCCGGAGCGCCTTCGAGAACTGGCTGCGTCCAACGACGCTGGTTGACTTCGACGACGACGTGGCGACGATCGCCGCCGCCAACACCTTCAGCGCCTCCACGCTCCAGGCGCGCTACGCCGCCCCGGTGGAGCGGGCTCTCTCCGATATCATCGGTCGACCGATCCAGGCGCGGTTCACCGTGCTCAATTTAACGAATGCCGACGACGACGCGAAGCAGGGGACCCCCACCCCCGATGTCGCGACCCTGCTGGCCGGTGGCGGCCGTGGTGTCGGTCGACCCGATGGGTCACGGCCGCACGACCGACCGGCGTCGAGGTCGAGCGGCGCGTTGCCGGGTGCACCGCGGCGCTCCGGCCCGGCGCCGCTGGCACGGGGCAGCCAGCCGCCACCGCCCGACCGGCGCTCTCCCTCCGGCGGTGCATCGCCCTCGCAGTTGGAGCTGACGGCACCGACGACGCACGGTCTCTACCCCCGCTATGTCTATGAGAACTACGTGGTCGGCTCCTCGAACCGCTTTGCCCACGCGGCGTCGATCTCGGTCGCCGAGCACCCCGGCGGCAAGTACAACCCGTTCTTCGTCTACGGCGGGGTCGGTCTCGGGAAAACGCACCTGCTGCACGCGGTCGGCCACCGCGCGCTGGAGTTGCAACCGGAGCTGAGCGTCGTCTACGTCTCCTCCGAGAAGTTCACGAACGATCTGATTAACGCGATCCGCGCCCAGCGAATGGACGACTTTCGCGCGCGCTATCGCACGATCGACATCCTGATGATCGATGACATCCAGTTCATCGCGGGGAAGGAGAGTACCCAGGAAGAGTTCTTCCATACCTTCAACACCCTCTATCAGTCGGGCAAGCAGGTCATCATCTCCAGCGACAAGCCGCCCAAGGCGATCTCCGCGCTGGAAGACCGCCTGCGATCGCGCTTTGAGGGGGGGCTGATTGCCGATGTCCAGCTGCCCGACTACGAGATGCGGACCGCGATTCTTCGCATCAAGGGGGAAGAGCTCGGGCTTGCCATTCCGGCCGATGTCGTCGAATACGTCGCCCAGAAGGACCAGACGAACATCCGCGAGCTGGAAGGCGCCTTCAATAAGATTCTGGCCCTTTCGCAGATCACCGATCGCGCCGTCACCCTGGCGCTGGCGATGGAGGCGCTGACCGACGCCGCCGGCCAGGTTCGCCGCACCAGGACGACCTCGGACCAGGTCGTCACCGCGGTCGCCGGGGAGTACGGCGTGGCGCTGCGCGACCTGCGGGGCCGCGGTCGGACCAAAGAGATCGTCCTACCGAGGCAAGTCGCGATGTATCTGCTGCGCGAGGAGACCGAGGCGTCGCTGGCCGAGATCGGACAGGAGCTTGGTGGCCGCGACCACACCACGGTGATGCATGGGATCGAGAAGATTGAGCATGCGTTGGTCAACGATACCGGGCTCCGTTCCCGGCTGATGGCGATCCGCGAGGCGATCTTCACCGCCACCGCGAGTTAGCAGGGGGTCTGGCGGGACACGGCCGGACATGACCTTCGTGACCGGCCACGCCACCCGGTCATCATCCCGTCCATGAACGCCGAGGTCAACTTTGGAAGACATCCAGACATCACGCCATCACACGTATGGAGGGAGCACCAGGAGCCATGGAGAACGCATCGAACGCGGCACTGCTGGAATCGGTTCAGGCGGTGATCGAGATTCCCCGCGGCAGCCGTAATAAGTACGAGATGGACCACACCACGGGGCGCCTGCACCTCGACCGCGTCCTCTATTCGTCGGTCCATTATCCCGCCGACTACGGGTTCATCCCCGAGACGCTGGCCGAAGACGACGATCCGCTCGACATCCTGGTCCTGGTGCAGGAACCGACGTTTCCTGGCTGCATCGTGCCGGCCCGGCCCGTCGGCGGCCTCGATATGCACGACGAGAAGGGGTCCGACTTCAAGGTGGTCGCGGTGCCGGTCGGCGACCCGCGCTACGCCCATGTCCACAACCTGGCGGAGTTGGGCGACCACTGGCCGCGCGAGATCGAGACCTTCTTCGCGACCTACAAGCTGCTGGAGCAAAAGGATACCGAGGTGCTGGGGTGGCACGACGCCGCGGCCGCCGCCGCCGTCATTGAGCGCTGCCGGGAGCGTTACCGCGCCCATCACCAGGGCTGAGACCGCGGCCTCAGGCGTCGCGCCGCTCGAACCGGCCGGAGCGTGCCGTCAGCCGGATCCGGAAGAGCACCAGTCGTGGCGCCGCGTCCAGACATCTCCCCACGGGCCGCGAGTCGGGACCATGACCGTTGAGCAGTCGCAAGGCTGTTCGGCGCTGATCGTCGGAGATGAGCTCTTCGAAGAGACCATCGGCGACCACGCTGCGCCACTCCGACTCCCCATCGAGCTCGTCGACCTCGAAGCAGACCCGTGGCTGCCGGCGCATCACGTCGATCTTGCGACCCGGGGCGCCATAGCCATAGAGGAACTCGCCGTCGTAGGCGTAGGTAATCGGCACGACGTAGGGGCGGTCGTCGGCGGCGCAGGCGAGCCGGCCCACCCGCTGCCGCGCCAGGATGCGATCGATCTCATCGGCGGACAAAATTCCAATCATCTTACCTGCGCTCCCTTCGGCCCGGCCCACCGGCAGCCTGAAACGTCATGCTCATCGTCAGTCTGGGCCCCGGTCTCAATTAGCCGGAGCCGCGGTCGTCGAGCCGGCCGGGGCGCGGCGAACCGGCCGCTCCCGGCGGAGGCCGGGCGCTGACCAGAGGAGGACCGCCAACGCGCCGCTGCCGAAGAGCCCCGTCAGCACCACTACCGGGCCACCGACGATCGGCAGCATGCCGACCACCTGGAGCGCCAGCAGCCCGACGACGGCTGACCGGTAGCGATGCCCGGCGGTCGACTTCCCCAACAGGCTCAATAGTGCGGCTCCGAGCCGGGTGCTGGCCACGACATAACCGGCAACCCAGATCACCGGGAGCAATGCCACCAGAACCAGACCCACGGGGATGCCGATCACCGTCACCAGGGCAAACAACGCCAGGGTCGGGAGCGCCCCCCAGAGCAGGATCGCGCCGAGCGCGCTCGCGCGGGGACGCGCGGTCAGCATCCCCGCGGCGGTGGCGAGCTGGGGACCGCCCACCGCCGCGAACACCAGACCCGCGACCAGCAGGAAGAGGGTGGTGCTGATCCAGATGAGGGAGGAGACCAGACTCTTCAACCACCCGAGCGACGCATACGAGTAGCCGGTGTAGTGACTGATCGAGCCGGTGACGACCGACCCGTCCGAGCGCAGGAGGGTGCTGTTCGTCAGCACCGCGCTGCCGATCCGCGCCGTCGGCGCCATTTCAAGGACACCGTCGATCACGGTCACGTCACCCTCGACCACCCCGTCGATGATTGCGCTGCCATGAACCACGAAGAGCGTACCGGAGACCGTGCCCTCGATCCGGGCGTCTCCATTGATCACTAGCGCGGTCTTGATCCGGTCCTCCGGTCCCACATGCAGATCGCCGTCGATTCGGGCCATCACCCCGTTGTCGGCGAGCGGTTCCTCGTGCGCGAGCGCCACCCCAGGGACGAGCAGGAGCACCAGTCCCAGGAGCACGCCCGGCAGCCAGCGTCTGGTGATGGTCGTCATGATCGGCCCCCTTCCCGCGGCCCCGTCCGGGCCTCGTCGTCCAATCTCCTGGCGAGCGTACGTCCGCGGCCGCTACACCCGCATCGCGCCGGGTGACGGGGTATGCCAAGAACGTGGCAAAGGCGGCTGCCCAACGACGCATGGAGGGTCCCCACGAGGAGGACCCTGACGGGGTCGTCACGAAGTTGTGATGCCTGATGCGCCAGATGCGATGCCCCCTTCATGCCCCCGCCGTCATCCTGAGGGCAGGTCGGCGACATCCCGGCACGGTGACCGCGGAGAGGTCTGCCGGGCTCGAACGTGGTCGCCATCAGAGCGGGCCGACCAGGGCGTCGATCGGGCCGGTACCTGGAACGGGTAGAGACGAAGGAGAGTCATGAACACCACCATCTCGCGGTTCTTCAATGTGCGGTATCTCATCGTGGCGATCATGGCGTTCGCCGGGTTCTGGCTCTTCCGGACCGGCACCGACTCGGAGCGGTTCAGCGCCGGAGCCCAGGGGTTAGCCCTGGTCGCCGGTCTGATCCACTTCGGTGCGGCGACGGTGCTGCTCTATGGCGAGTACCGCGCGGCGCCAACGACCGACGACGTGGCGATCGCCCAGCCCCGGCTGGTGCATTTCCTGCTGCACAGCTCGCGGGCATCGGTGCTCTGGCTTGGCGCGCGGCTCTACCTCGGCTATGAGTGGCTCGAGGCGAGCCGCGAGAAGATCGGGAACGACGCCTGGATGTCCGGCGCGGGGCTCAAGGGGTACTGGGAGCATGCCATCGCCATCCCGGAGCAGGGACGTCCCGCGATCACCTACGACCTCTACCGTGAATACATCCAGTACATGCTCGATCGCAACTGGTACACCTGGTTCGCGGACGTGGTCGCCTACGGTGAGCTGCTGATCGGCATCGGGTTGATCGTCGGCGGATTGACCGGTGTCGCCGCCTTCTTCGGGGCACTGATGAACACGTCGTTCATGCTGGCCGGGTCAGCCTCGACCAACCCCGTGCTCTTCACCCTCTCGATCGCCATCATCCTGGCCTGGCGGGTGGCCGGTCTGATCGGGGTCGACCGCGTCCTCCTCCCGGCCCTCGGTGCTCCGTGGAGCCCAGGGCGCCTCCGCCACCGGGTCGGGCCGGAGGTTCCCGCCGCCACCACCTAACTTGCTGACGAGCGTGACACCGCTCAGCGCGCACTCAGGAAGCGATTGCCCATGGTCAGGTGATGTGCTCACCGGCGAGGCGACGCCGAGCGGGCATCTGCCGGTCGTCGCCTCGGCAGCCCATGCTCACCACTCGACCATCAACCCGGGATGCGCGACCTCCAGACGGCCGGGAAACGTTGCCGCCGCCCGCTGCCGGTATGCCGCGAACCCCAGCTCCTCCCAGAGATGGGTCAGCACCAGAATGTTCGCCCCGGCAACCCGTGCCAACTCGCCCGCCTCCGCCGCCGTCAACGACCCGCGTTCCGCCAACGGTTGGTCCCCGGCCGCCAGGAGTGTCGCCTCGGAGATGACCACCGCTGCCCCGCGGAAGAACTCCGCCAGCGCTGCGGCTGGCCCCGTGTCCCCGGTATAGGCGAGATCGCCACCTCGGCCCGGCGCGGCCACCCGCATCGCCCACGCTGGCACGTAGTGGACCACCGGCGCGAAGGTGATGACCGCGTCGCCGACGGTGAGCGCCTGGTTGGGGTCGTACTCGCGGACCTCAATCGTCGCGGCGAAGACTCCCGGCGCGTCGCACTCGTCAAACGGAGCTACCGCTCGCGCCAGGAATTGCTCGCCGCCCGGTGGCAGCCAGACCGGGATCGGCCTCGCCGCCGGTCGTGGGTTGTAGGCCAGCGCGTGCCGCAACGCGAGGAGGTCGAGCACGTGATCGAGATGAACATGGGAGACGACAATCCCGTCGAGTGTCCGCATGTCCACGTGCCGCCGTAGCTCCGGGAGCGTCCCCGGCCCGAGGTCGAGGACGAGCCGCGTGCCACCATCCGTCTCGACGAGGTATCCCGAGCAGCCCGCGCCTGGGTTGGGAGCAGCCGAGCTTCCGCCAAGCACCGTCAGGCGCATCGACCGCCTCCCGCCCTCGGATTGCTCGCCGGTAGCGATCGCCTAGTCGCTGCAGACGAGCTAGGCACGGTGATCATCCCCGTGGCGACCGGTCGGACCCGCCACGACACGGTCCCGGCCGTCGTGGCGCCAACCCTGTCGTTGAATCGTCGGTCGTCTGCGCCGGGCGCCCCGGCACGGCAGTCGTGAGGTCGCCGGCACCGCAGAGGTGACTGACCGTTGCGCCCAGTCTACTGCCAGGGGCTCGGGATGTGCCCCCGGACGGATGGCCCGCTGGAACCTCTCCATCGCACCCCGAGCGGCCGCACCTTGAAGCCCAGCCTCAGCCGCGCAGCGTCGCGCTGTTCCCAGGTCGCCAGTGGGAGCATAGCTGGGACCACCGTGATGGGCCGAGTCGAACCGGACTCGATTGACCGGGTGGCCATTGACTTTGCCGGTCGACTGGTTCGACGGGGCGGACAACGGGATGGTGGTGTCACGCCCCTCGTGCGCCCGATTCCACGGCGACGGCGATCCGAGCGCCGCTATCACGATCCAGCGATCCGACACTGTCACGAAATTGTGATGATCCGCACAGACCCTGCGACACGAGTTTCACGCCATCTCAGGCATCATCGTTCCAGTGCAGATGGATGCCGCGTGACGGCCCAGGGGTCGCCGCGCGAGGATGGGAAGGATCATCGCCGTGGCCTCATTGTTCGCCGATCGCCTCAATCGTCGCCGCTTCGTCGGCATGCTGGGACTGGCCGGCGCCGGTGCCGCGGGGGTCGTGGCAGTGCCGCCCGTCACGCTGGTGGCGCCGGTCGTCGCCGCTGAGACGGCGCCGCACCACGAGCACGAGGAGTCCGTTCCGGCCGCCGCTCCCCCGGCGCAGGATGCGCCGCAGAGCGCCGACGAGATGGACGCCATGCACGAGGCGGGTGTCCGCAGCTTCCCGGCGCAGACCGAAGGTCTGGGTGGTCAGCCGCTGACCCCGGAGCTCGATGGCGACGTCAAGGTCTTCAAGCTGACCTGCCAGGCGGTGCAGTGGGAGTACGCGCCAGGGCAACGGGTTGAAGCCTGGACCTACAACGGTGTCGTGCCGGGACCGGAGATTCGCGTTGCCGAGGGCGACAAGGTACGGATCGAGGTCAAGAATTTGCTGCCGCAGAGCACCGCGGTCCATTTCCACGGGCTCGTCGTGCCGAACGCCATGGACGGGGTTCCCTTCATCACCCAGCCGCCGATCAAGCCGGAGCAGAGCTTCGTCTATGAGTTCCAGATCCGGGAGGGGAACGCCGGAACGCACATGTACCACTCCCACCACAACTCGGCCGAGCAGGTCACTAAGGGACTGCTTGGAGCGTTCATCGTCGAGCCGAAATATCCGGGGAACCGCCCGATGTTCGACCGTGAGTACACGATGATCCTCAACGACGGCCCGATCGGCGGCTTTACCTTGAATGGCAAGGGTTTCCCGGCGACCCATCCGATCTCCGCGCGCAAGGGCGAGCGCATCCTGATTCGTTACATGAATGAAGGGCTGATGATTCACCCGATGCATCTGCATGGGATGCCGATGACGGTGATCGCCAGCGACGGCTACCTGCTGCCGCAGCCGTTCATGTGCGACACGCTCAACATCGCTCCCGGCCAGCGGTTCGAGGCGATCGTCCACGCGACCGAGCTGGGCACCTGGGCCTTTCACTGCCACATCCTCAGCCACGCCGAAAGCGATCACGGCATGTTCGGCATGGTGACCGCCCTCATCGTCAACGAGTAATCCGACCGTGGTGTGCCCTGGTCCAGTCGGGAACCGGGGCGCGCTGGCTACCGGTAGCCTTTGGCGCGCCGTCCTCGTCCAGGCTGGCGCCGCATATGAAAGGAAGACGACCCGTGCGATCGCTTCGTCTCGCTCTCTGGACCGTCGTTCTTCTCCTCGGCACGGTGGCAGCGGTCCATCTGCCGACTGGCGCCGCGCCGGCGACGCCCGTCGCTGCCGGGCCGCCCGTCACCGGTTCATGGGATGTGGGGTTCGCCCTGACCAGCCGGCCAGCGGTCGATGTCGCCAGTCTCTTCACCTTCGGCGCCGACGGGACGCTTCTGGTCGCCAATGTCGGACAGCTGCCAGGCTCGCTGCCGCCAGGTTCGGGATTGTTCTTCACCGAGGGTCACGGCGTCTGGGTTGCCAGCGGTGAGCGCCAGATCGGCGCCACATTCCGGTTCCTGGTGATCGATCAGACCGCCGGGATCGTCAACACCGGCACTGTTCGCCTGGAGCTGAAGGTTGATCCGTCGGGGAACGCGCTCGATGGGTCGTTCGCGCTCGATCTGCTTTCCTCCGAAGGGAACCCCACCGGCACCGAGCGGGGCACCCTACGCGCCACCCGCATCCAGGTCGAGCCGCTGGGAACCCCAACGGCGGCAACTCCCGGGGCGGCCAGCCTGGCGGCAGGGGCGCCCGCTCCATAGCCGCCGCCACGCCGGTGGCGCGCGCATCTATGCGACACGCTCTGATTAGCCGCAATACCGGCGCGACGACAGAGCCAGGCGAAGGAATCGCGCCATCCCTGTCACTTTCCCGGAAATAAGGACGGGGCCACGGGTGATTCGCATCAGCATCGAAGCCGGATCGACACCACGACGTGCGAGGTGATGGACCCGGCAAGGAGGAAAGGGCGTCATGAGCATCTATCGCTTCCCGGCCACACCCGAGCTCAGCGCATCGCCGCTGCAGGCGCGCTTCGACGCCGCGGTCTCCGACCGCCGCACCCTGCTCCGCCGCGTCGCGGGCGCCGGGCTGGCCATCCCCGCGCTCGCCGCACTCGGCGACACGGTTGGCGCCCAGGAGGAGACGCCGATGGCGCACGATCTTCCCGCCCCGACGGCGCCGGCTGGCTACGTTGGGTCGGACGCGACCGCGAGCGCCGGCGGGACCGGAGCGGCCAGTCCCGCAGCAGCGGCGCCACAGCCGTTCGTCCGCTACGATCCGGTCCTGCGCTCTGTCCAGGCGGGTCCGAAGACGATCACCGTCGTCGCGAAGGACGCGACCCTGTTGGTCGCCAAAGATGTCCCCTATGCGGCCTGGACCTTTGATGGCACGATCCCCGGCCGGACACTGCGGGTGGTCGAGGGTGACACGGTCTCGTTCACCCTCAAGATCGACCCCACGGCCGCCACCGGCCACTCATTGGACTTCCACTCGGCGAAAACGCCTCCCGACCAGAGCTACCGGACCATACAGCCGGGCGAGGAGTTGTCGTTCGACTTTGTCGCCAGGTACCCGGGCGCCTTCATGTACCACTGCGGCACGCCGCCGGTGCTGATGCACCTGGGGTCTGGCATGTACGGGGCGATGATCGTCGACCCGAAGGAAGGCTGGTCACCGGCCCAGGAACTCATCTTCGTCCAGAGTGATTTCTACGTGATGGAGGGCGAGAACGGCGTCACGGTGCCCGACTTTTCCCGAATGCTCGGGCATGGCAGCATGGACTATGTGGCTTTCAACGGCTATGCCAACCAGTACGTCGAGCAGCCGATCAAGGTCAAGGCAGGGGAACCGGTCCGCATCTTCGTCGTCAACGCCGGGCCGAATGTCTGGTCGAGCTTCCATGTCGTCGGCACGATCTTTGACCGCGCCTGCGTCAACGCCAACCCTAAGAACGAGTTGTTCGGATTGCAATCAATCACGATCGGCCCGGGCGATGGCGCCTGCGTCGAGTTCACCCTTGATGAGCCGGGCACCTACCCGGCGGTGAACCATGCGTTCGGTCATGCCGCCCACGGCGCCGTCGCCCTGCTCCAGGCGGAGTAAGGCGACCGCCGGGGCGCTGGGAGCACGACACCCGGGATGGATCGACTCAGCTCGCTCGCGATCCGCCTCTCGCTCGTCTGGTTGCTGCTGGGGGCCGCGGTTGGCGGGCTAATGCTGACCGACCGAGCGGCACCCGGCACGTGGCGGCTCTGGGCGGCCCCAACGCACGGTCACGTGCTCTTCGTCGGCTGGTTTCTCCAGTTCGCGATCGGCGTCGCCTACTGGCTCCTGCCCCGACGACGCAGTGCGACCCGGCCGCTCGGCTACCAGGAGCGACCGGGTCTCGTCGCGATCGCGGCGCTCAACCTGGGCCTGCTCCTCCGGGTCGTCGCCGAGCCGGTCGAGCGCTCCGGTCACGCCACGGACTGGACCCTCGTCATTCTGGCCGGCTCAGCCGTCCTGCAATTGACTGCGGCCACGACCTTTGTCGCGCAGCTCTGGCCGCGTCTCGGCGACCGCGATCACCTACGGCGTCGGCCAAATCATCGGCGCCAGTCTGACTGGCTGAGGAATGGTCACTGGCGACGCGTGAGTCTCAGGCGGCTGTCGCGACGACCGGCGGCGCCTGGCGAACGCCGAGGACGGGGACGGTGCCCGCGACCATCAGGCGGCGGGCCACCTCGCTGAGTGGCGGGCGGACGCTGAGCGTGCCGTCGCCGGTGGTCATCACCACCAGCGGTTGGCGAAACTGGCCCGCCTCGATGCCGATCCGGACGTCGGGGGCGCCGACCGCGACCCGCAGCGGCGTAGCCACTGGCAGATGGTGGCGCTTGACGACGCGGGCGAGGTACTGCGCGGCCTGGCGCTCGGCCGCGTCGATCTCTGCCGGTGGCCAGCTCGGTCGCCAGGGCAGCGGTCCGCCATGGCTGGGTCCACTCAGGCAGGGCTCGGGACGAGGGACGACCCCCAGCATCACCAGCTCAGCTCCGTGATACCGGGCTTCTTCGGCCGCGTACGGCAGCGCCGCCTCAGCGTGAGGCGACCCGTCGAGCGGGACCAGGATCGTGTCGAACATCTTTCCCTCCTAGCCAGTATCCGCTATCCGTGGCTTCCAGTATCGGCACCTGGACCATCCAGGCGTGCCCTGCTGAGGGCACCGGACCTTGCAATCTCGTGACAGTCCGGCTGCGCCCCGGTCGCGCTCGCGGCCAGACGTTCCCTGTCACGCTCCTGCGATACTTGGGCGACGGTCTACGGCGCGGGCGGGACCCGTGATGAGGTAGGGTACGAACACGGCCCGGTGGGATGGCTCGCCGGGCGCTGACGGTCGACGCCCGAAGAGAGGAAACGTCACCCTATGTATGAGCGCATCATCGTTCCCCTGGATGGCTCGGAGCTGGCGGAGCGCGCGCTGCCGACAGCAGAGAAGCTGGCGCAGCTGACCGGCGCACCCCTGCATATCGTCCGGGTCGTCGATCTCACCCGATTGGGGCCGTATGGCGCGTATGGCCTCGCGCCCGAGTACGGCGTGATGGCGTCGGCCATGAGTGATGAGGACACTGCTGCCCGGGAGTACGTGGCGCAGACCGAGCACGCGCTGGCCGAGCGCGGCGTCACCGTTTCCAGCGAGGTGCTGACGGGCAGCGCCGCCCGCGAGGTGATCGGCCTCGTCCATCCTGAGGACCTGATCGTGATGGCGAGTCATGGGCGCGGTGGGGTCGCCCGCTGGTTCCTGGGAAGCGTCGCCGAGGAGGTGGCGCGCCGGTCGCCAGCGCCGGTGCTCCTTGTCCGGTCCGTCGCCGTTGCCAATGAGGCGCCAGCGAGCACGGCGGAACCCGCGGTCACGACCACCGCCTGAGCGGGTGGGCAGCCCAGCGGGATCTGGCATCCTACGGTCGCCAGCTTCCCGCTGATCCCGATTTGTGACCCGCCGGGCTCACTCTTTCCCTGTTGCTATGCTGGGGCCGGGATGCGGCTTCGCGGTCTGCCCAGCGCCCGTCCCCCCAACACCCCGGAGGCGAGCGATCGAACGGGACTGGTGAAACCAGCGAGGGCGACCAGTGACGTGGCTCATGACGCAAGGGGAACCGACACGCTGAATACCGTGCCCCCGGCGGTTCGCCGCCTCGTCCAGACGGTCGACAGCCCGGCCATTGTCGCCGACATCGACCAGCCGGAGCCCTTCGTGCTCGCGGCCAACCCGGCTGCCTTCGCTGCCCCGGATGCCCCGGCCGAGGGCGCATCCCTCGCCGCCTGGCTGGGCGAGGAAGCGGTGGTCGCCATTGTGAGGGAGATCGACGATGGCGCCGGCGATGGCGTCTGGAGCCCGTGGCGGTGGCGCCTGGTCGAGGATCACGATCGCCGCTGGCTGCTCTGCGAGCGGCCCGCTGCGGCACTCACCGATCAGGAAACGGTGCCGGACCGTGCCCTGATCGCCGCCTATGAGGCGGCACTGGCGGTCGCCTCCGATCTGTCGCTGGACGGTGTCCTGCAACGGATCGTCGATCTCGCGCGCGAGGTCGTTCCGGCCCGCTACGCCGCGCTCGGTGTCGCCGACGAGCAGGGACGGCTTACCCGGTTCATCACCTCGGGGCTGACCCCGGAGGAGCGCGAGCTGATCGGACCGCTGCCGGAAGGACATGGGCTGCTGGGCGAGCTGATCCGGGAAGGGAAACCGCTGCTCGTACCCGATATCAAGGCGGATCCGCGCTCGGTTGGCTTTCCTGCCGATCACCCGCCGATGCGCACGCTCCTTGGCGCGCCGATCCTGCTCGGCGATCTCCCGGTCGGCAACCTTTACCTGAGCGAGCGTATCGACGATTGTCCCTTCGACCGCGATGATCTGGCCGCGGTCCAGGTGCTGGCCGCTCATGCCGCGAGCGCCATCGACCGGGCCGGTCTGTACGGCAAGCTGGGCGAGAGCCGCGCCCGGGCCGAGGAGCAGCGGGACCAGCTCCGCGTGATTCTCGACAACCTCCCCTCCGGTGTGCTGTTGCAGGAGTTGCCGGACGGCGCGATTGAGCTGGCGAACGCCGCCGCGGTCGACCTCCTGCTCGGCGCGGGCGCTCCTCCCAGGATGCTGCCGGTCGAGGGGCGCGACTACCAAGTTCGGCACGCCGACGGCACGCCACTGCCGCCTCATGACGTCCCGGTCGCCCGGGCGCTTCGTGGCGAGGTCGTGCGGAACCACCAGCTGACCCTGGAGCGCTGGGATGGCAGCCGGCTCCCGGTGCTGGTCCAGGCCGCGCCGCTGCGGGATAGCACCGGCACGGTCACGCGCGCGGTTGTGGTGCTCCAGGATGTGACCAGGCTCCGCGAAGCCGAGCAGCTCAAGGACGACTTTCTCTCCCTCGTCTCCCACGAGTTCCGAACTCCCCTGACCGCGATCCACGGCGGCGCTCACCTGCTGGCGAACCAGGGTCAGGATCTGGATGAGGGAACCCGCCGCGAGCTTCTCGTCGATATCGTCACCGAGAGCGAGCGGCTCGATGGCATGCTCCGCAACATGCTTAGCCTGACGGCGATCCTGGCCGGTCGACTCTCGGCCGCAACCGAGCCGCTGTTAGTCGGTCCGCTGGCACGCGCCGTCGCGGCCGAGACGGCTCCTCGCGCCCCTGCCCACACCTTTATCGTCGATGTTCCGGCCGGTCTGCCTCCGGCCGAAGGGGACCCCGATCTCCTCAGCCAGGTGCTTCGGAACCTTTACGAGAACGCCGTCAAATACGCCCCCGGCGGTGGAGAGGTGCGGACCGCCGCGGCTCGGCAGGGCGACACGATCGTGATCGCGGTGACGGATCAGGGCGTCGGGATCGCGGCGGAGCACGTTCCGTTCGTCTTCGAGCGTTTTCGCCGGCCGGGAGCCGATCCGACGATCCGGGGCATGGGTCTTGGTCTCTACCTGAGCCGCCATCTCGTCGAAGCGCAGAACGGACAGATCGCGGTGACCTCACTAGGTCCGGGGCAGGGGACGACCTTCACCGTCACGTTGCCGATCGCCGGTGTCGTCGAATCGGCGGGGAGAGAGGCAAGCTGATGCACAAGCAGCTGATCCTGGTCGTCGATGATGAGCCGCCGATCGTCCGACTGGTGCGGGCGAAGCTGCAAGCCGATGGCTACGCGGTGATCACCGCCGGTCGTGGCGAGGAGGCACTGGCACTCCTTGAGGATCAGCGCCCCGACCTGATCATCCTCGACCTGATGATGCCCGGTATCGACGGCTTCGAGACCCTGCGTCGCGTACGGACTGAATTGCAGGTGCCGGTGATCATGTTGACCGCCCGGGCGGGCGACGCCGACAAGCTGCGTGGTCTCCAGGGCGGCGCCGACGACTACGTGACCAAGCCGTTCAACCCGGATGAGCTCTCGGCGCGGGTGGCGGCAGTGCTGCGACGGGCCGGTGGCGTGGCGCCGGCCGGTGGTCAGCGACTCCTGCGCTACCCCGGAGTCGAGATCGACCTCGACCAGCGGCGCGTCCTGGTTAACGGCGACGAGGTCAAGCTCAGTCGCACCGAATGGGCCCTGTTCGCGCAGCTCGCTGGCAATGTCGGGCGCGTCATGCTTCATGGCGAGCTGCTCAGCCGGATCTGGGGCCCGGAGTTCCGGGACGAGGTTCACTATCTCCGAACCTGGGTCAGCCGCCTTCGTGCCAAGCTGGAACCGGGCGATGACGCGACCACGTTGATCACCACCTTCCCCGGGATCGGCTATCGGTTAGAGCCGCCCCCGTCCCCCGATCCGGCGCCGTAAACCTCCCCGCGAGACCGTGCGGCGATGCCTGTTGGCTACGGTTGGCGGGGGACGTTCGTGATACCATACACAAGGATTTGGATGCCCCGAATGACCGTCCGGTTTCCCCGCCAGACAGGGTTGTGAACACGGGGCGGAAGGAGCGGCGCGCCGGTGGACCTGAACACCTATGGCCGGGAATGGATCGTCATTGGCCTGATGACAATTGCGGCGTTCTCGATGGGCATGACCCTGCTGATTCTGAACTGGGTGATCGCCCCGGCGAAGCCGTCGCCGGTCAAAGCCGCCCCCTACGAGAGCGGTGTGCCGGACGTGCGGGCGGTCAAGCCCCGCTACACCCCCAGGTTCTATGTGGTGGCGATGCTCTTCGTCATCTTCGATATCGAGGCCGTCTTCATCTACCCCTGGGCCGTCATCTTTGACACCCTGGGCCGGTACGGCTTTTTTGAGATGCTCTCGTTCATCGCGTTGCTCTTTGCCGGGTATATCTATGCCTGGAAGAAAGGGGCCCTCGAATGGGTCTAGTCGACGATCGCTTCGATAAGAACGTCTTTGTCACCTCGCTCGACTTCGTCTTCAACTGGGCGCGTCGATCGTCGCTCTGGTGGCTGCAGTTCGGGCTGGCCTGCTGCGCGATCGAGATGATCTCCGCGTCGATGAGCCGTTTCGACCTCGCCGAACGCTTCGGCATGCTCTATCGTGCGTCCCCGCGCCAGGCCGATCTGATGATCATCGCGGGCACGGTCACCAAAAAGATGGCTCCAGTCGTCCGCACCCTCTACGATCAGATGCCGGAGCCAAAGTGGGTCGTCTCAATGGGCTCCTGCGCCAACGTCGGCGGCCCCTACGACACCTACGCGGTGGTCCAGGGGGTCGATCAGGTGATCCCGGTCGATATCTATGTGCCGGGCTGCCCGCCAACGCCGGAATCGCTCTACTACGGCATCCTTGAGCTCCAGAACCGGGTGATCAAGTACGAGACGATGGCTCGCAAGCAGGGCGCCGGCGCTGCCGAAGCCCAGCGGGTCGCTGACCGAGAGGTCGCGATGGCGGGCGTTCGCGGGTAAAGCGGCAAGCACCATGGCCGTCGTCGCTCCCGGTAAGTACTGGCGCTTCTCCTGATGCCCATCGACCCGCGAGCCATCGCGACACTGACAGCGAGGACCGACTGTGACTGACCCGACTGATCCAACGGCCGCGGGACAGCGCCAGCGACAAACCGACCCTGGCTCACCATCCCAGGAGCAACGCCAGGCGTCTCAGCCGTCGAAGCCCGACGCCGAGCCGAAGTCGGCGGCGGACGGTTCGGCCGCAAATGCCGATCCGGTCGGTACGGTCAAAGCGGTTGCCCAGCCGTCGGACCCGATGGTCGGCGGCAGCCCGACCCAGCCGACTGCCACCCAGGAAGGGGTCGCTACGACGGAGACGCCCCTGGCCAACGTTGAGGCGATGGTCGGGCGGATGGATGCGGAAGGGACTGCGTTTTCCGACGCCTGGGGTCGGGATGCCTTCGTCGATCCGGATGTGGAGAAGCATCCCGCCTTGCGGGCGATCCGGGAGCAATTTCCCAACACCGTCCTCGATGTGGTGCGCTTCCGCGACGAGACGACCATCCATGTCCGCCGCGAAAATCTGCGGGAGGTCTGTGCTTTCCTGCAGGGCCATCGCCGGCTCGCCTTCAACTTTCTAACCGATCTGACCGCGGTCGACATGCTCCGCCTGCGCGAGCAGCCGCGCTTCGATGTCGTCGTGCTGCTCTACTCCCTGACCAATCGCGTCCGGTTGCGTTTGAAGGCTGGCTGCGACGATGGGGAGGCGGTGCCCTCGCTCGTGCCGCTCTGGAACGGTGCCAACTGGCTGGAGCGTGAATGCTTCGACATGTTCGGGATCATCTTCGAGGGGCACCCGAACCTGAAGCGGATGCTCCTTCCCGACGACTGGGACGAGGGTCACCCGTTGCGGAAGGACTATCCGCTGCGCGGCTGGCGCGAGTTCCCCGTCTACAACCAGGAACGAACGGTCGGTCGCGTTCGCACCCGCTGGAGCGGCCGCGGTGGCGCCTAGCCTCGCTTCCGACGTCGCCAGCGTCTCGACGATGCCCGCTCGCATGATCCAGGAGTTTCTGCCATGACCGCGATCACCAACCGTCCCAACGTCGACGCGAGCGCGGGCGCCGTCATCACCGAGGGCGTGCCGTCGACCGGAACCCTGACCGTCTCCGACGAGGAGACACTTGCCTCCGGGGAGCGCCTGCTGACCCTCAACATGGGACCGCAACATCCCAGCACCCACGGGGTGATGCGGGTGATCTTGAAGCTCGACGGCGAGGTGATCACCGACTGCGACCCGGTGCTCGGCTACCTGCATCGCGGGACCGAGAAGCTCGGGGAAGCGCACCGCTACGCCCAGGTCATTCCCTGGACCGACCGCACCGACTATGTCGCCGCGCCAATGAACAACCTCGGCTGCGTCCTATCGATTGAGAAACTCTGCGGGGTCGAAGCGCCGGAACGTGCCCAATACTGGCGCGTCATCATGTCGGAGCTGGCCCGGATCGCCTCCCACCTGGTCTGGCTCGGCACCCATGCCTTGGACATCGGCGCCCTCTCGATGTCGCTCTACTGCTTCCGCGAGCGGGAACTGATCCTCGATATCTTCGAGACCTTCTGCGGCGCCCGGCTGACGACCAACATGATGGAGATCGGCGGCTTCTCCCGGCCGATCCCCGAGCCATTGCCAGGGATGATCCGCGACTTCCTCCGGGTCTTCCCCGGTCGTCAGCAGGAGTATGCGGACCTCCTCTCGGCCAACCCGATCTGGATGGCCCGGACCAAGGGCGTCGGCGTCATCTCGCCGGAAGCGGCGATCTCCTACGCGCTGACCGGCGCCTGTCTGCGCGGCTCCGGCGTCAACTACGACATCCGGAAGGCGATGCCCTACTGCGTCTACGACCGGCTCGACTTCGAGGTGCCGCTCGGTCAGCATGGCGATACCTACGATCGCTACCTGGTGCGTATGGAAGAGATGCGTCAGACGGTCAAGATCGTCAGCCAGTGTCTGGACGCGGTCGAGGCGATGGACACGCCGTTGATGGCCTACGAGTCGGCCTACGTGATCCCGCCGCACAAGGGGACGATGACGACCGCGGAGGATATGCAGCGCCACTTCATCTGGGTGATCAAGGGGTTCAGCCCGCCGGTCGGCGAGGCCTACGCCGCGGTCGAGCACCCCAAGGGCGAGAACGGCTACTACTTCGTCTCCGACGGCACGCCGCTCCCCTATCGCTGGCGCATCCGCTCCCCCGACTTCGTCAACCTCGGCATCCTGCCGCACTTGGCCACCGGTGCCATGCTGGCCGATGTCGTCGCCCTGATCGGCACCATCGACATCGTGCTCGGATCGGTGGACCGATAGGACCCATCTGTCGCGCGGAGATCGAGGGCGGCCAAGCTCGTTTCGGTATCAGGAGTGGGTTTGGCCAGAGGAAGGAGTGGGTGATGGCAACCGCCCCCACCGCACCTCGTCCATCCGCGGAAGCGCCCGCGGAAGAACGGCTGGTCTTGAGTGGATCGTTTCATGTCGCAGCGCCGGATCGGGATAGGCCGAACAGATCGTCCTGATGTGGGAAGACTGGAATCACTGGCACGAACGGAAATTTTCCATCCCGGGGATTCACCGATCTGGGAAACTGAGATGAACGAGCAGAACAGAATGTATAATGATGTGTCATCGATATCGTACCCAGTGGATTTCCGTCGGATCTCAACACCTCGCGAGAGCTGCCTCACGTTGACGATCGGCTATATCGATGAGGGTGTAGTCGTTCGTGCACAGGGGCAACGTTTTGACCAGCTCCCGGTGCTTGACGACTCTGGCCTCCTGCGTGGTGTGGTTGCCGTCGAATACGCGCATCATCTCCTCGACCAAGGGCAGGCGTTGGACGAATCAGACCAAGCGATCAACCTTTGTGAGATCGATGAGCAACCGCCGCTGCTTACGCTGCTCACCCAGTTGTCGCATCACCGGGCAGTCATTTTCGCGACAAGCACCACCGTTCGGCGGGGGACCTTTGTGACGATTGGTTCGCATTAGTAACGATATCCGATCTCAATCGCCATCCATTACGCGCGCACCTCTATCCAATTGTTGCCCAGCTCGAAGCTTCACTTGCTGACCTGATCGATCGGCGCTTTTACGATCCCTGGAGCTGGCTGCCGTTGATAAGCCCCGAAAGGCAGATTCAGGTGATTGGCTCATGGGAACTCGAAAAGCGCAACAACGTCGACACCAGCCCGATCACCGCTGCGATGTTGACAGACCTTATCGGTGTCGTATCCAAGGGAGATGCGCTTCGCGTTGCGCTCGGTTTCAAATCGAAAAAGCAGTTCGACAACATAACGGGCGCGATTCCACGACTGCGTAACTCGATCATGCATCCCGTTCGTCCGCTTATCCTCTGCCAAGACGACGTGACGAAGCTGCATTCGACGCTTGCTGCAGTCCTCGACTTAACTGACAGAGTAACGATGTTGGATGCGAGCGCTGCAGCGCTGAACATGCGCTCGTCGCGATTGCTTCCCTAAGTGCCAATAACCAGGGGACTGCTCTTGCATGGCAACCGCAAAATGCACGATGTAATCCTCGTTGACCGCGTCTTCCGCGTTCAGATCACGGTGACCAGCAAGGTCACGGGTTGCCTCGACTGCGAAGCGTTAAAGATCGTGCCTCCTCGTAGCCAGCACGACCTGGAGATCGCAACACCTGCTTTCCCGACCTCGAGCCATACGTGATCACGCCCTGACTGGCTCTGGGCCATCGCCGACTGGGCGCGGGCCGCGGCTGTCCTGGATGATTCGACGCAGTAGGGGGCGACAGTCTGGTCATAGTGACGAACGGCGTTCGTCTGGCTCCCGGCTCCATCCGTCGCCGGTATCATCGTTCCTGATCGCGCCCCGGTGTTAGGGCTGGCGTGGCGTCAGCGGCGGCAACTGGGATGAATGAAAGGCGCCACCGATGGCGACAGTCGCTTCCCCGCCGGAACAACACGTTGTCATTCGGGTGGCATGGGATACCTACGAACGTATCCTGGCCGACCACCTCGATAGCAGCGCACCGCGTTTTACCTACGATCGGGGGTTGCTGGAGATCATGACGCCTTCGAGTAGTCACGAGCGGACCAACCGAACCCTGGCGCTGCTCGTGGAGGTGTCGCTGCGGAACTCGGGGTTGATGTGCTGAATGTTGGCTCCATGACCTTTCGTCGGGAAGATCTTCAGCGTGGTGTGGAGCCCGACACCTGCTTCTATATCCAGCACAAGGCGGCGCGAACGACGTCATACCCGGCGACCCGAGCCTCTCCGGCATCGGGCCGGAGCAACGTCGTCAGGATCCGCACGATCGTCGTCTTGCCCGCGCCGTTCGGCCCGAGCAGACCGCAGACGGTACCCCGTTCGACCGTGAGGTCGATGTCCCGCAGCGCCCAGGTGGCGCCGAAGCGCTTACTGAGCCCACGCGCCAGAATGGCGGCATCGCGATCGGGCAGGGGCGAGGGCCGGGGCATACGAATCTCCTTCTGAGGACGAGCCAGCGGTTGTCGACAGCCGACCCGACCACCTGTAAACGCACACTGTGCGTACATCGTACTCTCTTTGCGTACGATGTACTCTACGGATACACTGTGATGAAAGTCAAGACCCCGGGAGGAGTTCGTGGTGGGGACGGAGACCGGCGGACCACCGAAGCGAGGGCGAGGACGGCAGGGTCATCATCCCCCGCGAATGGCCCATGGGGGCGGGTGGGCGCATCGACCTCGCGTCGCACCCCGGCGATCGCCGGCGCTGGGACGCCCGCAGATCGTTGATGCGGCGGTTGCGCTGGCCGACGCCGAGGGGTTGGAGGCCGTCTCGATGCGGCGGATCGCCCAGCGGCTCGGTGCCGGGGCGATGTCCCTCTACCGCCATGTCGCCAGCAAGGACGAGCTGCTTGAGTTGATGGTCGACGCCGCGTTCGCCCTGCACCATCCGGACCGCCCGTCGGGTGACTGGCAAAGTGACTTGCGGGTGATCGCCCATGAGATCCGAGCGGTGATGCATCGTCATCCCTGGTTGGTGCTGGTGTTCGGCGCCCGGCACCGACCCGGTCCGAACTTCTTGCGCCACGTGGAATTCTCGCTGGCCGCGGTCAGTGGCATCGACCCTGATTTCGCCGTTGCGGTCGCGATCCAGGGGACCGTTGACGATTACGTGTTCGGCTTCACGATGCGCGAGCTGGCGGAAGCGGAGGCAACGCGGCGGAGCGGGTTGACCGAAGAGGAATCGTGGATGGCCGTTCTCCCGCAGATGCAGACCCTGCTCGCCACCGGCCAGTACCCGATCATCGAGTCCTTTTCCCGGCCGGGAGCGGACATTTCGCAGCTGTCCGCCGACGATCGTTTCGCGCTGGGCCTTGATGCCCTGCTCACCGGTCTCGCCGCCCATCTCGCCGCCCGCCATCAGGGCGTGAGCCAGGGGCAGCCGGTGACCCCTGCCAGCGAAGCGCCGAATCTTAAGGCGGGATGACTTTTCCGGCATGGACGTGGTCTCTCAAGCGTGGAGCATTGTTCGACGAGGTGACTCGGGTTATGACGGCGGGCGGTGAGGAGGCGCTGGACGCGGCGACGGTGCTGATGGATCGACACGACATGATCGTGCCACCAGGCACACGGCCAGCCTATAGGGCGCTCACACCGCCAGATCCATCATCGGCGTAAGGCGGCGCTCACGGTGAACCGTTTTCTGGTGAGGGATACGAGAAGCGACGACGCCTCAGCGCGGTCTAGTCCGGTGAAGTCGTCGTTCCGATCGTATCCGAGCCGGCGGCGGCACCCTGGCGACCAACGGTGGAGTGGCTTCCAGCCGGGACCGGCGTGGTGTCCCCTCCACTCACCGCTCGCGCTTCCGCTTCGAGCTCGCGAGCCGTCTCGGCCAGCCTAGCGGCGGCGACGCTGTCACCTCGGGCGAACTCCTCCAGCTCGTGGCCGAGCTCTTCCAGCTCCTCGCCACCGGCCATCATCGCGACGATTTCCTCGCGGCTGACATCACCCTTGGCGAAGGTGCCGTACGACCGACCACGGTTCAGCAGGGTGAAGCGGTCGCCGATCGGGTAGGCATGGTGGACATTGTGGGTGATGAAGATCACCCCCAGTCCGCGCGCCCGCGCCTGGGCGATGTAGCGCAAGACGATCCCCGCTTCCTTCACTCCGAGCGCCGCGGTCGGCTCGTCGAGGATCAACACCTTCGCCCCAAAGTAGACCGCGCGGGCGATCGCGACCGATTGCCGCTCGCCGCCGGAAAGGGTGCCGACCGGCTGGGCCGTGTCGCGGATGTGAATGCCCATCTTCGCCAGCTCGTCGCGGGTGATCCGGTCGGCCCTCCCGACATCGAAGCGCCGCCACGGTCCGCGCCCGGTCGTCGGCTCGGCGCCGAGAAAGAAGTTGCGGGAGACGCTCAGCAACGGGATCATCGCCAGGTCCTGATAGACCGTCGCGATCCCCGCGCCCAGGGCATCCCGCGGCGAGGCGAACCGCACCTCGCGTCCCTCGACCAGAAAGCGCCCCTCGCTCGCCTGATGCACCCCGGCGAAGATCTTGATCAACGTGCTCTTGCCGGCGCCGTTGTCGCCGAGCAGGCACATCACCTCACCGGCGTTGACATGCATGGAGATGTCCTTCAGCGCGATCACGCTGCCGAAGTACTTGGAAACGTTCTGCACCTCCAGCAGGGGCGCCACGGTCGCGGTCATCGTCGCGCCTCCGTCGCCTGCGATCGGATGTAGCGATTGACCAGCACCGCGATCAACAACATCCCCCCGAGAAAGGCCTGGACCCAGTCGGCATCGATCCCGGCATACACGACCCCCTGGTAGACCATGCCGTAGATCAACGCGCCGAAGACCGCCCCGATCGCCGAGCCATAGCCACCGGTCAGCAACGTCCCCCCGATCACCACGGCGATGATCGCGATGAACTCCCGGCCTTGCCCGCGCAGCACGTCCGCCCCCCGCGTGTTGAGAATCTGGATCGTGGCGACGAGCCAGCCCATGGCGGCGGTCGTCATAAAGAGCAGAATCTTGACGCGGTCAACTGGCACCCCGACGTTTCGCGCCGCCTGCAGGCTGCCGCCGACGCCGAAGATCCAGTTGCCGAACGGAGTCCGCAGCAGCACCCAGGTTGCCAGCGCGGCGAGACCGATCCACCAGAGGATCGAGACCGGAAATGCCGCGGTCCCAAAGCGCAACTCGCTGGCGAAGATCCGGTGCGCCCCGGCGTAGCCGGACGCATTCTGCAAGCCGCCGACCTGGGTGCGCCCGGTGATGAGCCGGGTCATCCCGATCGTCACCCCGCGGACAATGAACAGTGTGCCGAGGGTGACGATGAACGACGGCAACCCGGTCCGAAGGATGAGATAGCCGTTGATGAACCCGATCAGCAGCGCGAAGACGAGCGAGACCGCGATCGCGCCCCAGAGGTTCCATCCCCACTCGCTGTAAAGCAGTGCCGAGATCATGCCCGACGCGCCGATGATCGAGCCGATCGAGAGGTCGAACTCGCCGCCGATCATCAGCAACGCGACGCCGACCGCCAGGATGCCCAGCTCGGCGGCGACCTCCAGGTAGCTGGCCGTCCCGCCCAGCGAGAGAAAGCCGCGTCCACCGGCGGCGATCGCGAAGAAGCTCCAGACGACGATCGACCCAGCGACCGCGCCCATCTCCGGGCGAATCAGCAGCCGCCGGAACGGACCGACCGTGGCCACCCGCTCGTCCCCCGCCAGGGGAGGTCGCTCAGAGACCTGCTGTGTCACCGCCATGGTCTCCCCCGGGGTGCGCGTTGTCCGCGATCTGGTGCGTTCCAGTGGATGCCTGAGTAGGCGTCGGTTAGTCGGACGTCATCTGCCATGAACTTGGTCGGGTACGCCGCGGGGAGTTTCCCGCGGCGTACCGCCGTGATGCTGACGTGGCAGCGAGCGTCCCTTCGCGCGTGGATGCCTACCGGGTGCCCGCCTTCGATAACTCGATGACCCGGGCGGCGGTCTCTTTGGTGACGAAGCCAGGGCCGGTCATCAGCACCGGGTTGGCGATCGTGTTGAGGTTCGTCGCGTTCAGCGTCAACAGCACGATCGGCAGGTATCCCTGGATGTACTGCTGCTGGTCGATCGCGAAGAGCATCTCGCCGTTCTGGATCGCCTCCAAGACCTCGGGAGCGAGGTCAAAGGTCGCCAGCTTGACATCGGCGCCCTTGCCGCTGGAGCGCAGCGCCTCAAGGGCGGGCAGCGCGCCGGTCGGGCCAAGGGTCAGGATGCCGTTGAGCTTCGCGTTCGAGGTCAGGGCGGCCTCGACCCGCTGTTGAATCCCGGTCGGGTCATTCAGATCGACCGCCAGGACTTCAACCGTGCCGCCGGCCTTCTCAAGGGCGTCGGTGAAGCCACGGCAGCGCTCGTCCAGTCCAACGTTGCCCACTTCCTGGTTGACGCAGAGGGCGGTGGTGACCCCGGCCTCGGCCATCCGCTCGCCCCCGCCCAATCCGGCTTCGTACTCCGTTTGACCGACGTGGGTGAGCACACCCAGCTTTTCGGCGACGTCGCTGCCGGAGTTCATCGAGATGACGGGGATACCGGCGGCGATCGCCTTCTCGATCGAGGGGCTGAGCGCGTCCGGGTCGGGGATGGAGACGACCAGGCCATCCGGCTTGGAGGCGACGGCGGCATCGATCAGCTGGGCCATCGCCACCATGTCCAGGGTCGGCGGGGCCTGGTACTGGACATCGACGCCCATGTCCTTGCCTGCTTGCTGGACGCCGTTCTGGACGACCGACCAGAAGGGGTCGGAGGCCTGCCCATGGCTGACGACGATGAAGTGCAGGTCCGATCGAGCGGCGCTGTCCTGGCCGAGCGCGCGAGCGCCAAAGCCGACCATGGCGATCAGCGCCACACTGAGCAGCGTCACTAACTTGGCGGTTCGGTGCATCGTCTCCTCCGTCTCTTACAGTGACGAACGGTGGATCGTCCATGATCCCCCTTCATGGGCGGCAGGCCCGGTGAGCCGAACGCGTCGCTCGCCCGTGAGGGGGTCGACGCCACCAGTCTCCGTGCCCAACGCGCCAGCGAGTCACCACATGGTGACGGCGCGCCTCGCATCATGGCGGACTTGCCCGCTCCGGTCAACCGCACGAGGCGGATAGCGCCCGACGTCGATCTTTGGGCGAGCGCGACAGCCGCGCTCGCCATCTCGGACCGGGTGGGCGCTGGGCGTCGCGAACGCCCCATTGATTGGCTTGACACCGCGCCCCGGATAGCCTATCTCTACCGGTGACGGTCCGCGGGTGACTGGCGACGGACGTGGCGCGTACCACGGGGAAGCCCGCTGACAGGCAACAGCAGCCGCTCGCCTGGGCTGGGGCGTCGACGAGATCGTCGGTGCCCTTTGTGCTTTAAGTCCGCGGGCGCGCACATCGTGCTGAGTGGATGACGACGGCGTGAGGTGAGATGCAGATGGAGACGCTGGCACGACCGACCCGCTTCCTTACCCGTTACCTCGAACGCCTCGACGGCCGACCGATCGAGCCGGCTGCGGCGGCGGTCTACGCGACCCTCGACCACCTCGGGACGGTTGCCCCGACCGTTGCTGCGACCATCCTCCACGAGCTGCGGGATCAGCGGAGCAGCCTGAAGCTGATCGCCAGCGAGAACTACAGCTCACTCGCGGTCCAGCTGGCCCAGGGAAATCTCCTTACCGACAAGTACGCCGAAGGCTACCCCTTCCACCGGTTCTATGCTGGCTGCGACAACGTCGATGCCGTCGAGAGCGAAGGGGTCCGCCTCGCCACGGAGCTCTTCGGCGCCGACCATGCGTACCTTCAGCCGCACTCTGGGGCCGACGCCAACCTGGTCGCATTCCTGGCGATCCTCTCGGCCCGCGTTCAGGCGCCGCTCCTCGCCGAGCTCGGCACCGACGACCCGTCGAAACCGTCCCGCGAGGCGTGGCAGACGATTCGTTCCGCCGCCCATGGTCAGCGCCTGCTGGCGCTCGACTATTACTCGGGCGGCCACCTGACCCATGGCTACCGCCATAACATCTCCAGTCACCTCTTTGATGTCTACACCTACTCGGTCGACCGCGAGACCAAGCTGATCGATCTCGATGCCCTCCGCGCGCAGGTTCGCGAGGTTCGCCCCCTGATCTTGCTCGCCGGCTACAGCGCCTATCCCCGGTCACTCGACTTCGCGGCGATGCGTGAGATGGCCGATGAGGTCGGCGCGGTCTTCATGGTCGACATGGCGCACTTCGCGGGTCTCGTCGCCGGCAAGGTCTTCACCGGTCCGAACGATCCGATTGCCCACGCGCACATCGTCACCTCGACCACCCACAAGACCTTGCGGGGACCGCGCGGCGGTATCGTGCTCTGCACGGAGGAGTTCGCCCCCTGGGTCGACAAGGGCTGCCCGGCCGTCCTGGGCGGACCGCTGCCGCACGTGATTGCCGCAAAGACCGTCGCGCTCGGTGAAGCCTCAACCCCGGAGTTCCGCACCTACGCCCACCGGATCGTCGAGAATGCTCGCGCGCTCGCCGATGGCTGCCAGGCGGAAGGGATGACCGTGCTCACCGGCGGAACCGATAACCATCTGTTGCTGATCGATGTCGGCGCCACCTTCGGGTTAACCGGTCGCCAGGCGGAAGCGGCCCTTCGCGAGTGCGGCCTCACGCTTAACCGCAACGCCCTGCCGTTCGACGACAACGGTCCGTGGTACACGAGTGGCCTGCGGCTCGGTACCCCGGCGGTGACGACGCTGGGCATGGGTCGGGACGAGATGCGGGAGATCGCCGCGATTCTCGGTCGCGTCCTCGGCGGCACGCATCCCACGACCGTCGCGAGTGGCGAGCGCGCCGGGCAGGTCAGCCGGGCGAAGTACCGGATTGACCCGGTCGCGGCAGACGAGGCGCTCGGGCGCGTGCGCGATCTCCTCTCCGGCTTCCCACTCTACCCGGAGCTCGACCCGGACCTCAGCGCGTAGAATCAGGTCTGCTCCGTGGCACGAGAGATGGCGAGATCGCCATGGCAGCGAGCGGCGGGACGACGAGTCACCGGGCCGTTGTCACCCTCCTAGCCCTCGCACCGCCGGGCGCTACGTCGCGCCATTCACCATGACGCGAGGGGGAATCCGGACTCTTGGCGGTTCGACCGGCGATCATGCGGTCGGAGAACCGAGAGTACGGCGTGACACCGGTGAGGAGGCGGCCGGGCAACGAGGGAGCATGCCATGCGCCCCTCCCACGGGAGGGTGATCCGTTCCCAGGCGTGCCGGGATGGTGCGACCCGCCATACGGGCGCGCGGCATGGACCCGACCATTCGTGGTCGCCGGTGGCCCGGGCGTCGGCCTGGGGGGTCGCGTCACCGACTCGGCCGGATCGCCGGACTCGTCGTTCCGCCATCAACACAGTAGGATCACCGAACTGCGGCACCGGCGTCGCCCCTCGTGGTAGGAGCGCATGCCATGCACCCTGGTAACCGACCACCCTGTCGTCGGTGTCACGGGAGGTGCCCCAGTGCCCGACCGCCGTGTCGCTGGTGTCACGTCAGTCACGCTTATCCCCGACCACGTCCTCGCCAGGGTCACGCCGTCCGCGCCGTGGCGGCAGACGGGTCTGACGAGGAGACCCGGCGACGATAACGGCCGACACCGCGACACCGTGTGGCACATGGGCAGCCGCGGTTCATTGCCGCGGCCCTAACGCCTGATCGCGTGCTCCCGCGCCACGATCGCGGCGCGTCCATCCCACGCATCGGATGTCGTCGTCCGGACTGCCTCGTTCTCAGATGCACCGGCCGACAGGGAACGTGGCCATTGTCCGGACCATGCTCGCGGTGGAGAATGACAACCGCTGACGTGTCGATGGTGGCGCCGCCTGGCACCATGACATCAGATGAAAGGACCGGTCATGGCAACCCGAGCTGGCGACCTGCACGCGCTGCCGCCCGATCTGCCTAACCCGGTCGACGATGGCGCCTGCGACCACCTTCCGGGTCTCCAGGTGCCATCGATTGCTCTGCCAGCGACGGATGGTGGGATGGTCGATCTGTCCGCCCTCCCTGGCCGGTCGGTGGTCTACATCTATCCCCGGACCGGCCGCCCCGACCAGGAGCTCCCCGATGGCTGGAACACCATCCCCGGCGCCCGCGGCTGCACCCCCCAATCCTGCGCCTATCGTGACCACCATGCCGAGCTGCGGGCGCTTGGCGCGCGCGTCGTTGGTCTCAGCACCCAGGAGACGCCCTATCAACGCGAAGCGGTCGATCGGCTCCACCTGCTCTTTCCGTTGCTGAGCGACGCCGCGCTGACGTTTGCTGGCGCGCTGCGTCTGCCGACCTTCGAGGTGGCGGGGATGACGTTGATCAAACGTCTCACGCTGATCCTGACCGATGGCGTCGTCGAGCACGTCTTCTACCCGGTCTTCCCACCCGACGCCGATGCCGAACGCGTCATGAGGTGGTTGCGCGACCACCCTGTCGCAAACGATTCCGCGTGATGTCGGCCCGGCCGCGCTGAGCGTCGTCGAGAAGCGCTCAGGTGGCCGGTGAATCCGGGTGACGCCGTTGGTCAGGTTCACTCACCGGGGCTGTCGCGCGGAGGAGGCGAAGGAACTCCGGCGGGTCGACGATACGCACCCCTTCGATGGCGACGAGATCAAGGAGGTCCTTATCGCGGGTCACCAGGTAGTCGGCCCCCGCGACCACGGCGTGGGCAAGGAGGTAGTCGTCCTTGCGGTCTCGCCCGATCTCGGGGAGTGTGGTTGGCAGGGGACGCATCACTTCAGCGAATGATTCCATATCGTCGATCATCTTCCGCGCCATCGGTGGAGCGATTTTCATCGAGAGATCGGACCGGCTGGCGATCGTCACGATAATCTCTTCAGCGATATCCCGGGCGAAGAGCAGCGTGAAGGATCGTGCTATGGCGGCGGCAACGATCAGCCCAACGGCTGATTCATTCGGCTGCCGTGAAAGAAGATGGCTGATGTAAAGGTTCGTATCGAGGATGACGCGCAAGAACCGACCCTATCGCTGATCGCGCTCAAACGTGAGTTCGCCGCGCTCAACGAGCCGGGTGATAGCGTCCTGACTGATCTCCTCCGCCAACGCATCGATTGCCTCCTCGCTCAGGTCGGAGTTGCGGTTCGCGGTGGCGATTCGCTCCCCGAGATCCCGCAGGCTGGCGAGCGCATCGGCGCGCCGCTTCTCCTCGCGCAGCTGCTCGATCTCCTGATAGGCGGCGTAGGAGAGGAGCACGGCCTTCGGTTTGCCCTGGCTCTCGACGATCACCTCGTCCTGCTGCTCGGTCACATAGCCGATCAACGAGCCGAAACGGTTCTTGGCTTCCGTGGCGGAAACGGCTTTTGGCATGGGGCTAACTCCCGCGAAACGCGACCTCCGAGATGCGACACCACTGTGGAGGACCGGTGTGTCCCCCGAAAGAGCCATTGTAACAGCTAGAACCTTAGCTAGTATCGTATCTCGATTCGCTGCTCCGTCGTCAGGCAGCTGGTCGCTGATGTGGGGTGACGCGGGGTCACGCTCGGTCCGTCGCGGGAGATATTGCGGTGATGCCCCGATCGCGGCGCGCGGACGCGACGGCGGGCGCGCCACGGGGTAGAATACGCGCCGTCCCCGTTGGGAGGGGGCGTCATGACGCCGTGTGGACGGTGGGTGGGGAGCGGAGCACCGGAATGATCGCCGACCAGCCAATCTGGATCACGGCCATCGTCGCCTTTATCCTGATGAACGTCCTGCTCATTGGCATGGCCTACATGACCTACTACGAGCGGAAGGTCCTGGCCGCCATGCAGGATCGGATGGGTCCAACCCGGACCGGTCCGAAGGGGCTGCTGCAGCCGATCGCCGATGGCATCAAGCTGCTCGGCAAAGAGGACCTGATCCCGGCGGCGGCCGACAAAGTCATCTTTTACTTCGCGCCGCTCCTGATCTTCGTCACGGCCATCGTCCGCGTCGCCGTCATCCCGTTCGGCGGCACCATTCACATCTTCGGCCGCGACGTGAATCTCTTCGTCGCCGATCTCAACGTTGGCGCGCTTTTTCTGCTCGCCTTCGGGTCTCTCGGTGTCTACGGCATCATCCTTGGCGCCTATGCGTCGGCGAACCGCTACTCGCTGCTCGGCGGCCTGCGCGCCGCGGCCCAGGTGATCTCTTATGAGATCGTCCTTGGTCTGTCGCTGGTCGGCATCTTTCTCCTCTCCGGCTCGCTGAGTGTCCGCCAGATCATGCTGCAGCAGCAGACCGATCTCGTGCTCGGTCCACTCTCCCTCCCCAACTGGTTCATCCTGTCGCAGCCCCTCGCCTTCGTCATCTTCCTGATCGCCGGCGTCGCCGAGACCAACCGGGCGCCATTCGATCTGCCGGAAGCGGAGACGGAGCTCGTCTCCGGATTTCACACCGAATACTCCGCATTCCGGTTCTCGTTCTACTTTCTTGGCGAATACATCAACATGATCATCGTCTCGCTCTTCGCGACTGTTCTCTTCCTTGGTGGCGTCGATGGTCCCGGTGCCGACCGCTACTGGGGTCTCGGTGTGCTCTGGTTGGTCTTGAAAGTCCTCTTCTTCCTCTTCTTCTATATCTGGCTCCGCGGCACCCTTCCTCGCTTCCGCTACGATCAGCTGATGGGTATCGCCTGGAAAGTCTTGCTGCCGTTGGTTCTGCTGAACGTGGTGATCACCGCCTTTATCCGGTTGATCGGCAACGGGCAGTTCTTTTGATGCGGCCCGCGGGCGGGCGCCTATTGATGACAGGAGAGGAGCGGACGGTGTCCTTACGATCGCTACGACCTATCCGCGTGCTGCCAACCGGTGATGTGTTGCCTATGGGCCGCGTTCGGGCTGGAGCTCGCTGATGTCGTGGGACATCGTCATCTTCTACCTGCTCGCCGCGGTCTGCGTCCTCTGTGCCGTTGGGGTCGTTGCCTCGACCAACCCCGTCCATGCGGCGGTGTTTCTTGTTCTCTGCTTCTTCAACGTCGCCGCCATTTTCATCATGCTCGGCGCGGAGTTCCTCGCGGCGGTGCAGATCATCGTCTATACCGGCGCCATCCTGGTGCTGGTGCTGTTCGTCCTCATGCTCGTTGATCCGGACGACCTTCCGGAGTTTCATACGGCCCGCCCAGTCCAGCGGGTGGTCGGTCTGTTGCTTGGCGCGATTCTGCTGCTTGAGATCGGCGCGGCGATCTTGAACCGGACCGTCATTGGGGCCAGTGGGACCGCGACCCCGGAGAATGTCGCCTTCGTTGGCGGCAATACCCAGGCGTTGGGGCGTACCCTCTACACCCAGTACCTGCTTCCGTTCGAAGTTGTCTCGCTGGTCCTGCTGGTTGGTGTCATCGGAGCGATCGTGCTGGCCCTGCCGGAGCGGCTTGGCGCGCAGGTGCGCCAGCGCCAGGGGACGATCTCGTTGGGTCACCCTCGCGGAACGGACCTGGACGCGCTCTCAGCCGGACCTGCCGGGGAAACACCGATCATCGCCGCTGCCGGAGGCCGGGTGCTCCGTGATCCGGCGGCGCTGGAAACGACCCGGAAGCTGATCATGGTGCGCGATCCTGACGTGCATGCCGTCGGCGGCCGCCGGGAATCGGAGGCCGATTCGCCGCCCGTGCGTTGAGGTCCAGAGGGCCAGGACGACCGTGCCGCGGGATCATATCGAGCGACAATACCGGGAACACGAGAGGACGGCATGGGCGAGTTGGGCGTCAACCATTTCCTGTTTCTGAGCGCGGCGCTCTTCATCATTGGGATGATGGGGGTGCTGATTCGTCGCAACCTAATCATCATCTTCATGTGCGTCGAGCTGATGATGAATGCCGTCAATCTCTCGCTGGTGGCCTTCGCCTGGGAAAACCACACCCTCTCAGGTCAGAGCTTCGCGATCTTCACGATCGCCGTCGCCGCCGCTGAAGCCGCCGTCGGGCTGGCGATTATTCTCGCGCTCAGCCGCCGCGGCAAGTCGGTCGATGTCGACGACATGCGCGCGCTCCGCGATTAGGCGAGCCTCGTCAACGCGCTCACCGCGGCGGAGCGTCCCGTGGCTGCCGCCGTCCTGACGAGGACTGGACGGACGATCGCACGCTCGAAATCCGGGAAACGTGAGCGTCCGCTGACAGCGGCGTCGTCTGGAGCGGTCAGGGTGCCGTTTCGGCGCTGGGGAGGGCGGCGGTCTGGTCGGCAGAGGCGTTCTCCGCGAGATCGAGACCCGGCAGGCCGTCGATGCTGACGGCGTTCTTGGTCGCCTGATAGGCGTCTTTCCACCCGGCGCCCTGCTGCTCGCGCCGGTTCTCGCTCCACCGGAAGAGGTGGTCGCGGTCGCCGGTGTACTCCATCCGCGGCACGACGAAGCCGCACGAGTCGGTGATGCGGTCGACCTCGACCACGACGACGCTCCGCGCCGCGCCGCGCAGTTCGTCGCCCGGCGCAAAACGGTCCAGCAGGGTCGCAAACTCCGGTTCCCCGCTCTGCACCGCGCGACCTCGCCCGTGGAGACGGACGATCTTCGGGGGACCGCCGAAGGCGCAGAACATCAGCACGATCCGCCCGTTCTCCCGCAGATGCGCGATGGTCTCGATCCCGCTCCCGATCAGGTCGAGATAGGCAACCGTGGTTGGGTCCAGCACCTGAAAGGTGCCAGTGCCCCCCTTCGGCGAGCAATTGACGTGCCCCCCGGCATCTGTTGGGGCGGTGGCGACAAAGAAGAGGGGTTGAGCGCCGATCCACGCCCGCAGCCCGTCGTCCAGCTCATCGTAGTGGCGGCCCATCGCTGATCCTTCCCGGTCGTCGATGACGGCGGCTCGTGGTGATTCGCTCGCCCGCACGAATGGTGATGCTACCCCAGGCTGGGGTGATCGGGAAGAAGACGCTGCATGGCGCCAGAATGATGGACCGGCGACCGGCCCGGTCTCGCCGTTCGATCGACGGAACCGGTGAGGCCGCCACCTTTCGTGACCGGATGCCCCTGCCCCTCCCGCCGTTCGCACCTGGATGCAGGCACCAGCCAGTGATCTCGGTGATCGACGCCCAGGCCCCTCCCATGGGCCGCACCGGGCGCATTCGTGATGGCCCGGGAGGAACGCCGGTCTCGCGGCGTTCAGGCTGTGATTCGGCCGCCAGGCCGGTTCTCTGTGCGCGTCGCTGGCAGCTCGACTGCCAGGCGCCCAGGTCGAGGCGGCGGGTAGATCGGTGGAACGCTCCTGCCCGCAGGGCCAGCTTTAGATCGCATCGTGTTCGCGCGGAACTGGCTTGCCCGAGTTCGCGTTCTCCGATAAAGTGCAAGCGCGACGCACTGAATCGAACAACTGCCATGGAAGGACACCATGCCCGTCCGGAGTGTGCTGTACCTGCAGCCTAAACCAGGGTGCCGCCAGGCCCTGATCGATGCGTTCAGGCGCATCGACGTGATCGGTCACGCGATGGAGCAAGAAGGGTGTCTCGGTGTGGAGATGCTTGCGCCCGATGACTCGAGCGCGGCACTGGCCGTCATCGCTCTCTGGACGGGACGCGAGGGGATCGACGGTTGGGACCGTAATCCCTGGCGCGCCGAGTCGACGACGGAGCTGGATCAACTCATCGAACAGGAACCGGTACGCGCCGTCTACGACATCGTTCTCGCGTCCCAGAGCGTGAACAACATCACAGGAGAAGAGACCACCACGTGAGCAGGCAACGCGTCTCCATGGATATCGGCGGCACCTTCACCGACGTGGTCGCCTATGACGAAGAAACTGGCGTCTATTCCGCCGGCAAGGCTTCGACCACACCCCACGATCTGACCGAAGGCGTCTTCGCGGCACTTTCGACCGTTATCGACTCCCCGGCCGAGATCGCCTTCACCGTTCACGGCACGACGCAGGGCTTGAACGCGTTCCTGCAGCGGCGCGGCGAGAAAGTGATGTTGCTCGCCACCGAGGGCGCGGGCGACATCTATCACATCGCCCGCGGCAATCGCCTGCGCCTCTACGATGTCCATTATCGAAAACCGACGCCACTGGTCCCCCGGGGCGATATCATCGAGATCGCCGGCCGGCTCAACTACGCGGGCCGGGAGGTAGCAATCCTCGATGAGGACGCGGTGCGAGCGGCGGCGCGACGGTATCGCGATGAGGGGTTTGGTTCGATCGCGATCGCGTTTCTCTTCTCGTATCTCAATCCCGAGCATGAGATTCGGGCCGCTGACCTCCTGACCGACGAGCTCGGGGATGTGTCAATCACCCTTTCCCACCGGGTTGCGCGTGAGTGGCGCGAGTATGAACGAACCTCCTCGACCGTGATCGACGCCTACACCGCTCCGATTGTGCGTCGCTACCTGGAACGACTCGAATCGGAGATGCAGGCCAAAGGACTGACGGTTCCCCTGCACGTGATGCAATCGAGCGGTGGCATCGTGACCGCCGCCTCAGCGCGCGAGCTTTCCCTGCAGACGCTCCTCTCCGGACCGGTCGGGGGAACGATGGGTGGTGTCGCCCTGGCGCGAATCCTTCATCGCCCGAATCTCATCGGTATCGACATGGGCGGCACCAGTTTCGATGTCAGCCTTGTCGTCGATGGCAAACCCGATGTGTCGACGGAGACGCACCTCGAAGGGTTCCCGCTGTTGATGTCGATCGTCAATATCCACACCATCGGCGCGGGCGGTGGATCCCTGGCATACAGCGAGGCGGGCGGGCTTCGGGTTGGACCGCACAGCGCTGGCGCCGATCCCGGACCGGCCTGCTATGGACGAGGCGGCACGAAACCGACGGTGACCGACGCCAACCTGGTGCTGGGGCGGGTTGATCCGTCGACCTTTGCCGGTGGGCAGATGACCCTCGATCGCGCCGCTGCGGAGCGGGCGGTGACCGACCTCGGCGCCGAGCTCGGGCTGGGAACGATCGCCCTCGCCGAGGGCATCTGCGATGTGATTAATGCCAAGATGGCGCAGGCGATCCGAACCTTGACCGTTGAGAAGGGGATCGAGCCGCGCGACTTCGCGCTGGTTGCCTTTGGCGGCGCCGGGCCGATGCACGCGGTGTTCCTGGCCCGCGAGCTCGGGATTCGCGAGGTGCTGGTGCCACGATTCCCGGGGGCGTTCTCGGCCTGGGGAATGCTTGAAACCGAGATTCGCAAGGATTTCAGCCGGGCCTATTTCATGCAACTCGCGCTGCTCGATCATGGTGATCTCGCGGCGACCTTTGCCGAGTTGGAAGCCGAGGCGTTCGACTCGCTGCAGGCCGAAGGCATCACCCCTGACACCGGACGGGTGATCCATGCCATCGATATTCGCTACGTGGGTCAGGAATACACGCTCATCATCCCGTTGGCCGGCGCGGATGAACCGGCATCGCCCGGTTTTGACGCGGCGATCGAAACGCGTTTCCATGAAGCGCACCAGATCAGGTTCGGTCACTCCAATCCGAGCGCGCCAATTGAGTTCGTCGTTGCCCGCTCGACCGCGCTGGGCGATCTCGGCCGCGCCACCCCGACACCGCAGGTATCGCGGGGCGGCGACTACCCGTCGACGACCGTCGATGTGGTCTTTGGCAGATCGACACAGGCAGCGAAGATCGTTCGGCGGGATGATCTGCTGATCGGATCGACAGTGACGGGGCCGGCGATCGTGACCGAATCGACGGCGACCACGGTTCTTCCGCCCAATTCAACCCTAACCGTTGATCCTTTTGGAACCCTCGTTATCGCCGTCGGCAAGGAGGCGTAGGATGTCGATTGCCATGACCGCGATCGATCCGATCACCACCGAGATCATCCGTAGCGCCTTCACCGCCGCCGCGGACGAAATGAACGCGACCCTGATCCGCTCGGCCTACACGCCCGTCATCTACGAGATGAAGGACTGCTCGGTTGCGCTCCTCGACGACGAGCACCGCATTCTCGGGCAATCGGCGGGCCTACCGATCTTTCTTGGCAATCTTGAGATCTGCACCAGGCTCACAGAAGAGATGTATGGCCGCTCGATCTGGGAGCGGGACGACATCTGGATCATGAACGACTCCTACCTGACCGGTACGCACCTCAATGACATGACGGTGTTCGGCCCGATCTTCAATGGCGACGATCTGATCGGCTTTGCCGCCTCACGCGCCCACTGGCTCGATGTTGGGGCCAAAGACCCGGGCGGTCCCATGGACTCGACCGAGATCTTCCAGGAAGGGCTGCGCCTCGGCCCGACAAAGGTGGTCGAGCGTGGTGTTCAGAAAGCGGACATCACCGACCTCCTCGGCCGCAACAGCCGGCTCTCCTATCCCGCCATCGGCGATCTTGGCGCGCAGATCGCGTGCGCCCGCACCGGTCAATCGCGGCTGATCGCCATCATCGAGCGGTTCGGCCTGGACACGATCAAAGCTGCCAGAGATGAGATCTTTGCCCAGACCGAGCGGCTGGAGCGCGCCGCCATCGCGGCCATCCCGGACGGCATCTACAAAGCTGAGGGATGCCTGGACAACAATGGCCGCGATGACGTGCCGTGCTGGGTTCGTCTCACCCTTGAGGTGAAGGGCGACGAGATGGTCATGGATCTGACCGAGACCGATGACATTCAGGGCGGACCGGTCAATTGCGGCGCGGCTCAGGCGATCTCAGCCTGCCGGGTTGGCTACAAGCTGCTGATCAATGCCAACAACCCGCCGAACGGCGGGGCGTTCAAGGGCCTGACGGTCAGGGTGCGCGAAGGATCATTGCTGGGTGCGGTGGCGCCAGCTCCCTGTCAGTGGTACTTCTCCTCGCTGGGTATGCTGATCGACATGATCGTCCGTGCGCTCTCCGACGTGCTCCCCCTGCAGGCGGCTGCGGCGAGTTATGGCGACTCGATGATCTTCGGGGTGTGGGGGTTGAACCCTCGCAACAACCTGCCGTACCTCGATCTCGAGCCGACGGTCGGCGGCTGGGGCGCGTGGGAAGGATCAGATGGCGAAGACGGCTTGATCAACAACGTCAACGGTTCGCTGAAAGACCTCACGATCGAGGTTCTCGAGACCAAGCTGCCCATTCGGATGACTCACTACGGTTTTCGAGCCGACTCCGGCGGGCCGGGCAAGTTCCGCGGCGGCAACGGGGTCGTCCGAGAGTACACGATGGAGGCAGACGGAGCGCTTTCACTCTGGTTCGAACGGTCCAAAACGCCGGCATGGGGGCTCTTCGGTGGGCAACAGGCGACGCCGCCGGAGGTGATCATCAATCCCGGTCGGCCCGACGAGCGGCACCTGCTCAAATGCAACGTGCTGCCGATCAAGGCGGGCGATATCATCCGCACCATGTCCGGCGGTGGTGGCGGCTATGGTGATCCCAGGGATCGTGATCCCGAATCGGTACGCGCCGACATTCGCAACCGCCATGTGACGCCAGAAGCGGCGAAGGCCATCTATGGAGTATCGGTGGACGGGTAGCCGTCCCTGGTCCGATCGGTCAGGCGAGTGCCTGACCCGCGTGTTCCGATCCATTCATCAAGGAGGGCGTTCAATGAGACATGGTCGAGGCAAGGTGACAGGATTGGCGATGGCCGCGGTCGTGGCGGTCGTCTTGAGTGCGTTCACGGGTCTCGCGGGCATCCGCTCCGGACTCGCGCAGGAGGCCACCCCAGGAGCGGCGGCCACACCCGATGTGCAGCTCGATTGCAGCACCGTCAAGCCGATTAAGGTGGCGTTCTTCGGCTTCGCGGTGGCGAACGGGTTCGCGCAGGCAACCTGGACCGGCATCCAGGAGGCCGCCAAGCTCCAATGCGCTGAAGCCAAGTTCTTCGACCCGAACTTCGATTCGGCCAAGCAGATCGCCCAGATTCAGGACGCTACCACGAGCGGCGAATATCAGGCGTTTGTCATTCAGGCGAACGATGGCAACGCTGTCGTGCCGGCGGTGCAGGAAGCGATTGCCGCCGGTATCACAGTGGTGGGCGAGTTCACACCAATCGGCACGGACTACAGCAGCATCCAGCCCCAGGTTGAGGGCATGACATCGTACGTGGGAGAGTCGATCACGAAGAACGGGGAGGATCTCGCCCAACTCGCCGTCATGGCGTGCGCCAAACTCGCCACGGAGAGCTGCAAGGTCGCCTACCTTGAGGGCTTCAAGGCATTGCCGCTCGACAATGCCCGCACCAAGGCCTTCACTGATACGCTCAAGAGTCATGCGACGATCGAGCTGGTCGCCTCCGTTGAAGGTGG
>JAABUS010000787.1_pt1 | contig 76315 bp, 77 predicted proteins | sample 5560161 | NCBI WGS metagenome assembly JAABUS01 (sample SAMN10711885, study PRJNA513376) | rock metagenome | isolation source: Antarctica rocks | place: Antarctica: Victoria Land, Trio Nunatak nord | collected 2016-01-04
CCCCCCGTAAAATCAATCAACTCCCCATTTCCACTCCCATACCCCGCCACCGCCTCGCCAAGCCAAGGCTTCTCCCTCAACAATACCTCACTCAACGGCCCAGACACAACACTCCCAATCCTCCTCACCGCAGCAATGAATCCGAAAATCAAGCCCGCTTCCGCTCTGTGGTGTACTCTCTTTCCCTCGCGAATGACGCCTGTATATGTGGACGTAAAACCACCATCGAAGAGCCCGTAGACGAGACTAAAGATACAGAGGAGGGGGAGCGAGGCGGAGAATACCCAGAGGAGGAAAACGGATAGGGGTGCGCCAATGGTGGAGATGAGGATTACGGTGGTGACGTGGAGTCGATCGATGAGGCTGCCTAGGATTACCTGCCCGAAGATGGATGTCGTGTTGAATAAAGACACCGTGACCGTGCCCGAGATGGAGGAGAGACCGAGTGAGCGCGCGTAGGTGGGTAGGTAGATATTTGGGATAAAAAAGCGGAGGGACTCAAGGATGTTCCCCGCTTGCAGCACCCCTCAGAAAGTCAACGTCTTCAGAAAGGCGAAATTCAACCGACGAGGATGCGTGCGGGCGGATACTGGCAAGCGCGGCTTCACAAAGTAGAGGAGCGGTCCTCACAACAAGACGAGAACAATAGCCCAGGTGCGCAACATGGTACTGAAGGAATACTTATTCAAGCCGCAATTCATGAGGAAAGGGATGCAGACCCCTGATACACCTGTGCCGGCCCACATCACCCCGAAAGCAAAGCCCTTCCAAGTGATGGACCATTCGTCCAAAAAGACGATGGTGGGCGTGTACTCTACAGCATTGAGCTGCCGAGCGCGTAGAGCACACCTTGGGTTAGGATTAGGTGCCAGACGCGGGAGGAGAAGGAGGAGATTATGAGGGCGAGAGTGATTGTGAAGAGCCCGAGTACGGAACAGTGGCGGCGGTGGGTGGGGTAGCATTGGAGGAAGGCGAAGGCGAAGGTGAAGGGGGCGCCGAGATACATTATTCCCTGAGGGTAGGGCGATGTTATTTGTGCGAGATACGAGTATAGGGGAGTAGTGTTCGTGGTGACCGGAGATTTAGGAATTAGGAGAGGAGTGATGTACCATTGCTGAACTACCGATGATGGCGATGCCGGAAGGTTCTTCGGAGAATGGGAGGTGGGTTGTGTAATACTTTTGGAAGCTACCGAAAGAGAATGGAAAATTTAGAACGCGACTAGTACCACGCTTTGGAGTCCTTTTGGGTGGTGCTGGTCGCAGCAATGCTCAAACGCTCAAAAGGAAGGTCAAAGAAAGACTGTTTCTCTGTACGCAAGGTACGTATTCGGATTCGATCTAGCGTTCAAGTACTTGTATCGAAGGAACACGAGACAGCGTATTTTGAAAGCAAAACGAGTGTCTCGATTTACCCCAGGTCAAAGCTTCAATAAAGAAGCACCCTGCGAGAAATAGCCATGCATCTCTGCCACGGTCCGCCCTTGGGAAAGAGGTATGCTCATGCCCGTTCTCCTCGATGCGCGAATGCCTCCCATAAATACGGCTTTGGCCATTTTCTTCGTAGCCAGTGGACTGTGCCTCGCCAAGGCCTGACAAGACGAAACTCCTCAGTCGATGCCATGAGTGTACTGCTGGAGTTGGACTGCGACTGGCTCTTAAAATTTCGATCGTCAACCACGGATAGGAAAACTTCTGAGTTCAAGTTTCTTCAAATCAATCTGGCGTGCAAATAAATGTGAGATCTTATATAGCGGCCGACGCAAGCCGCAACCGAAAGCGGAGCTGGGATGAAGAATAGCGGGTAAAACACAATGTCAATTCCACCTTTTCATGCTGCAAAACTGAATATGGAATGGGCATAAAGAGCTGTCATATACGAGAAAAAGGTGCCCAGTGTTTGGCAAGATACTTCATCAACATTTGCGCCGCCTAAAAAGGGAAAGTCGTTCCAGAAGAACAAGTCGTAGAATTTGTCGACCTCATCTGGGTCCCATACCCACCTCCAGCGCAATTGAACTATGGTTTTTCAATCAGAAGCAGCCTGCGCTGATCGAGAGCGGCTCTGCGTTGCTCGTACAATAACCTGAATCATCGACCGCGAGCCAGCGAAAATCTGCCAGAATTTGTTCATCACTGGCTCAACTGTTTCGCCTTGGGCAGTATTATGGAACGAAGTCTACGGTTATGTGACCGGTCTTCGTTGCTGGCTGATAAACCAAAGCAGGGACAGCACGTGACCTGGACCAGCTGATATATCTTGGCGCCAAGCCATCAACTCCACCCCGTCCGAGCGAAGTCAATTGCTGTCTTACGCTTGAATTCCATTGACCACCCTTATGAGCTGACGTATCGACATCTGAGATGGATCAGATATGGATGATGCATCCGACGTTGACAATGACCTTCTGGCACGGCTGAACAAGCTCAAAAATTCGAAGCCACCATCACTCAACCAGTCAAATACCGTTTCGAACCCTTCCGTGTCAGCTGGACGAGATGACACACCGGAAGACCTCCTTGCTCGCTTCCACAAGCTGCATGGCAACAAAGCTCTTCCCAGTGGACATCTGTCCTTGACCGAGACTTCAAATAAGGACGAAGAGAATCGGCCACCTTCGCCGACTATCGAAGAGCTTCTTGCGGATCTGGGCCCGGTAGATCAATACACAGTGGATAGTACAGATCTCAAGGAAGCCAACGACCTACTGGCCGAAGCTAAGCATGCCTTGCCAGACGTTGAAGTCCAAACCCACATACTAGATCGTGAGAATGCTGCTGCTCAAACAGGCCAAGACAGAGATCCAACTGCGGACTCTGCGAAGGAGGAAGACCGAGACGAAGAAGCTGAAGTAGCCGCCTCCCTCCAGCGTATCCTAGATGAAATCGAGCTCGAGAAGCACCAAGACTCACCTGAATCCGAAGACTCTCCCATACAAGCATCCTCCCACTTAGCGCCACTAGACTCTTTCGGCTCCCTAGTCTTTCCCTCCACCCCAGAACATCTCAAGCCCCTCTCTAACGGCCTTGACCTACCTTCTGCCCCCGAAACTGCTCCGACCTCACAGAATTCCAAAGTAAAACCAAAGGGTTCTGGATACAGCAACGAACAGATCGACTCTTGGTGTGTTATTTGCTGTGCTAATGCGACTGTGAAGTGCTTTGGCTGCGATGGGGATTTGTATTGTTGGGGCTGCTGGAGGGAGGGACACGTGGGCGAGGACGTGGGGTTGGAAGAGAAGAATCACGTTTGGGAGAGGGTGGTAAAGAAGCCGAGGAAGGCGTGAGAGAGAGAGGATAGGGATTTTACATGTAGTCAGATTTCGCCAAGTCCTCACTGCAGCTGATTCTCGCCCTCGATGGAGGTGCAAGATGAGTGGGTTAAGAGCCGTCTCCATTCGGAAATATCACGGCCATAAGGCGCGATATAAGTTCACAGCTCCAGTTGTCGTTCGCTACTCGTATAGCTGACCTGGATATGTGATTCGTTAGCCTAACTTCTTGAAGCGCCGTCCAATCGTGTGTCAACGTCAAAGAATCTGCGCATGTCGCATAAAAGGGGGCTAGCGGGAACTCTGCAAGCACAGCCCCAATGCCTCGTTTTTCCTTACTATGTACACGTAGAAAAGCGAATGGGTTTTCCGATGGTTTCAAGTGCCTAAGAGTAGGACCACCGAATTTGGGCTCAGCCTACATCAGTGATCTGTTTGGCGTCAGAACAGACTGGGTAGTGACAGCCACATGACTGCTTCAATAACAATGTCAACGACAGTATCCGCTCTCAGACCTGACAGGTGGAGTTCTGGCGGTAATGGCAATATCCCGAATCTTGTCATCCATAGTAGTCGCTCAACCAGTGGCCAAGGCTCCTATTTGAGATTCCGCAGCCGTCGCGAGCGATACACGCATGCCCAAGCTCTGCTGTTATGCTTTGAAGAAATGTCAACTGATCCGAAGACTGAAGCGGAACTACACATGCTTCAATCCGTTTTCGAAAACATGTTCAACTTTGGCACTCAAGTCGAGTACTTGACCACTTCGGAGGATGCATTAGAGAGTCAGATCGAACGTATCGTGGCCACCTTTGTTGGCCTGAATGACGCCTTGAAGAATTTGCTGATAGTATACTGTGCTGGGCACGGCAGTCTAAGTGTAGACTTCGCCGGGTATGTTGGCGGTCTCTCCATCCTGCTCACTGGCTAATTGGTCACAGAGATCCCACGCTGAAGTATAGGATTCCGAATCTAAAAAAGATAGTATGGGAAACAACAAAGCGGCATTTGGGGCCTGCGAAAGCAGACATTCTAGAGCTGTCGGACAGGTATGACTATCACAACAAATGATAGATGTATCATCTAACTAGCAATCGAAGCTCTTACGCAGATGTCATGGCGTCGGACACGCAGGAACAGGGAGATTTTGGATCTAGGAAATTCGAGCACCTTGTTGCAAGCGTAGCACAAAAGCCGACCCCTGCAAAAATCCCTGGGGAAAATACATTCACCTCAGCTCTGATCTCCGCTCTGAAAGGTATGGTCGGAGAGCAGCCCCGCGGTTGTTTAACGACAGCAGAGCTTTTAAATAAGATATCGGACGTCCCGTATTTCCCGGAGGGCCAGCCTCCTATGCTCTTCGACCGCAGAGGAGGTGTTACGGCTGGCCGGGTCGTGCTTCAGCCAATCCAAAAGAAAGGTTCCTTTGCTGTTACTACTAGTAAAGGAATAGGCAGGGAAGTGGCCACCCATGCGAGGCCCTGCATTGAAGGGCTGTCGAAGGAACGAGCTACAAGTGCTGATAATTCCGTCGAAAAGCCTGTCAGTCAGGAGACCGCTACAACGGAAGCTATTGTATACACTTCATCTAAGGAACTCCCCAGGCCTAACCTACCGTTCAGAGTCAACCACTAAGAGATGCACGACAGAAGACATGATGCTGAAGGTAGTCAAGAAAGGGCTACTAACAAGGATCGTGCATTGGAATCGAATTGGTGCTACTGATCATTTGGGCTCAAAGGATTGCTCCCAATGGATAGCTATGTTTGTAATGACAGTGGATTACATCAACCCTTGAAGACCACGGCTATTAGAAAGAAAATATTGCATGCTTATCATCAACCCCTTTGACCACCACTTTCAACCACTGCAACTCCCCAGTCTAGGAGTATATGCGTTCGCACTTCACATCCCTTCCTTCTGCTTCTTGCTTGCACGATCACCGCCATTGCCTCCATCATCATCGCGAGGACGAGTCTCGCCCCGAGGAGCGTCACTGTTAATTGCCACTTCCTGCGTAGCGGTCAGCATAGATTAGGCTTCACATGGCGGCTTTCTCACCTCTAGCAGCTGCTTCGAACTCTTTTTGCCTTTATGCTGCTTGAGTGGTAGGACCAAATGGACCCACGGGTGGTGCCATGTAGTGGTTGGCTTCCGTGGCCTCGGAGACTTGTCCAGCATTTTGGGCGTTGAAGTTGGCAGTATAGTTGGGCCCTTGTCTATCGCCTGACCTTCTCACATCCTACATCATCTTTTCCTCCCTTCCTTGCTCGACATGTTGCTTCAATGGATCGACGGACGGATAGATGGTAGATTTGCTCGGGTTTGTGTATGTAAGAGTAAACTGAAAGCTTTTACTCCGACTGGGCTTTGAGGACTTTTCTGGATCTGGGGGTAGGTGCTTTGCTAAATGCATGTAGGAACTGCAAACACCAGCCTTTCGTGCCTTTCCGACTCCCACTAAAGCCTCACTTATCGAGTCATCCTTTTCATTCAATGCAGAAACTGATGAATCATCTATACATGGAGGCGAACTTGCTTCAGCTGTGCACAAGGAAAGGGTGTAGTCGCCACTATTATTGCAGTGGAGCAGATATGGCCAGCTCTAAGTTGCGGAGATGAGCCAGTAGAGATGCTACCTGTTTGAGAGTACTGTCTGTATTCTTCCCGGCTTTGCATAAGAAACTCATACTTCTGATCTCCTTGCAGAGAAGCATATCTCGCAAGGAGACCGAAAAGATAGAAGAAGGCGTCTCTGGTTTCTCCGGGTCGCATATCGCAGCGTTGGCAGCGTCTGTTCGATACAATTGTCGTATGTATGGTAGGTACGGCCTGCAAGAGCTTCAGGAGCGCATCTGCCTGTGTCTTGACTTGTGGTCTTTCGATCTCGAATTCCGTGAGCTTTGGACAATTTGCTGGTTAGCAGCTAGAAAAGTTTGTGACGTATATTCAAATTCACCATAATCACCATACGTCAGCTCACCATGGCCTTGGTAGTGCTCACCGGCCTTGAGCACACGTAAGCTAGGTAGTAGGTATTGCAGTCGGTACTCCTCGTCCGCATTCTTCGGGATTTCCAAGGCTGCTGTCTCAAGCCTTGGAAATTCTACCGAGGCGAATTGCGAATGATAGAATGCGCTTTTGCTCTCCATGACTCCGAAGATAATATCGTCGACGTGGCGGATGCTATTGGCGTACTTTTGGCTGCGGTAATTCGGCATTGCGAGAAGAGAGGGGAATGGAGGAGAGCCCCAAGAGGGTTCGTGTGACCAAATGGTGGTGATTGCTTCTTCTGCCCACATTCTGCTCACAATTATGGGAGGCCTTGTAGCGTAGCCGGATATATTCACCTTGAATATGGCTGAATGGAATTGAACCCACGCGCCTCAGCGAGAAAGTCGTTCCTGTCATTTGGTAGACAAGATTTAGGTGTGCTTATGCAGTAAGCCTAGTAAAAGCATTATCTAAAATATCACGCGGCCATCATTTGGGCACAACCAGGGACGTTTTGAGCTATTTAAGGGGGGAAACCCCCTAGTAAGCAGTGGCCGTAAAGCCTTGACGAGTATGAAGACGCCTACGCAGCGTATTCTAAGCTGATGTCACAGGAGTGGGGAGGAATGAGTGAACCGATGAGGTATTGAGGCACAGCTGGCACTGTAGGGCCGAGGCACTTGAAAGATGTGGAGAAAGATCAGGGGCGATTCTGAAATGGGGTTCTCTCCATTGATAGCTGGGAGACGGGTGAAATTCTTCGACACGTTGAGATGGAGGGTAACATTTGATTTTCTGTCTACGCATTGATTCTACTCAGTGTTGCGAAATGGTGGTCAAAATACTAACTTATCTCCTCTGATAAGACAGTGACATTTCGTCTGCCATCTATCTCCTAATCTTCTTACTTCGATGCGTTCTTCAGCGTGATCGTGGAATATCTGTTGCGGATGAGCTGACTCTGTCGCAAAAACAAGGATCGTGCACTTACGCCAGAAAACCTCCAATAGCAAGCACAAACCCGAAGGAGTTCAGATATGGGAATTCATTACCATCCGAGATCCAACCGATTGTTACGACAGCGATGGTCGTGACACGTGCAGCCACAGTAACGCTCACAATTCCTGCTTCCACGGCGACTCGAGCTTGGGATACTGTATTAATGCAAGTGCACACGCCACTCTGCATGCCGTCAGCGCCTATGAGCATGCTCCGTTTTATCGAGTTTATTATATATACCATCAATAACGTAGCCCAAGTACTCATAGGTATCTTCCCCCACACAGGGAACGTATCCGCCCAAGGTACGATATATAATAACGCGACTGCTGCGAGCGGTGCTTGGTTGAAAGCCAGCTGCAGATTATCCATCTGAAACCTTTCTTGGAACATATCCGTAGACGTGGTATAGCATGCGCTAACAAGTACACCAAAGAATGCAGCAGTGATACCAACCGCCCTCTCGTTTTCAGTCTCGCCAGCGGCGTGATACTGATAATACGTAACGAGCCCGGTCCCAATACAGATAGGTATCAACGATGCCAGCGCGGTTCGAGGAACGGCGCGCTGTGGTACCTTCAAGATGAGATTCATAGCGGCGACAATCAGCGTGAGCGACTCACGGACGATCTGGTAGAAGGGAATCGATGCGTATGCCAGGCTGAAATTTGGAAGAATCACGGCGCCACACAAGACCAAAGCTAAGGGTAGCATTTCGAGGAAAGGGGCGCGTTTGACTTCGAAGAGGGCGAAGCGCGGCCGGGAGAGCATGTAGAGTGACATGCCACTTATAATGAAGTGGAAAGCGGCGAAGCTGAGTTGGGCATACTTGAACGTTGTCGAAGAGAAGAGAGAATTGTTGAGAAAGACCTGAACCGCTTCAGTAAAGATCGTTGTGGCTTAGATCATGCTCAACGATGAAGCGTACGATTGCTATGCTGGCGACAACATTGGCGATCATCCATATAACGGCTTTCTTCCCGTTGCCGTCGGAGCTTGATGACTGCTTTTCCTCGTCTTTGGTGTGCGGCAGCAACGCATCAATGGCTTCCAAGTGCTCTAAAGAATCTAAAGACGCTTCATTTTCTTCCTCTAGGCATGACAAGTCGAGATCATCTGGATCCATGAGTCGTACATGCGGGATTGTAGGTGTCGACATGCTGTCAAGCACGAGAGTACTTAACTGGCCTTAAGATTTTGGTGAAATAGAAATGGTACTTGATGGGGTTGAACGCCAGGTATGTGGCGTCGAAGTAAGGGGTCATACGCAAATATGCCAATAAAACTGGCGTCTGCTACATCATAACTTCAATGCCCTCTCTGCATGGTACTCCTATCGTCATGTCATGGCCCATTCAATCGGAGAAAAGCAGGTGGAAAGCATACACTGCTTGTCCACTGCTGTTGATTCTATTGTAGGCAGATTCCTTCTTCATTGAGTATTTAAGCATTTGAGCATTGCGACTGACCCCGTCCATCCAGGTGGACGCTTGCCATCATCGCGCCTTCTCATTATGAGAAGCTCCGCACAAACATCCCTTCCATTAAAGTCGAGTACCCATCTCAAGAGCTAGCTTTCAATGCATCGAAAGTAGCTCTTTTGGTCGAAGAACGCCCCCTTGCGCATCTAGCGCCGTTACTACTACACATGATATCAGTTGTTCCGGCGGATTGGCAATTCCTTTTCCTTGGATCCGATGAGAGCCTAGAGCATATACAGTCGAGCTTAGCTATCCAGCGGCATCAATCATATGGGAAGCTGGAATTGAAAAGGATACCAGAGTACAATTCGTCGTGGCCAGTAATCGACAAAAGGAATCACATGTTCGCTGATATGTCGTTCTATGACCTCTATCTCCATAGAGCAGAATGGCTATTAGACTTTCAAGCAGACTCGATCCTCTGTGCGGTAGCCGGCACGACCCTGAACGACTGGCTGAAGTATGACTGGCTTGGCAGCCTTGAGTAAGTCTTTCGTGAGATTGATTGCAGGATATCGACTCGCAGCTAACATGCTTAACGTGGTGGGCTCTCGTTGCGCCGAGTGTCTCGTAGCAGGCTCGTCCTTTTGTCCCAACTGAATGTAGACATGGATGGTATCAAGAATGACTGGCTATCTTGGCGCGTTAACCGGCTACCTGGAGCGAATGTGGCCGAGGCTGATGTTGAAGCACGGTTCATTGTCCGGGACGAATGGCAAGATAGACCGTTGGGCTATCAAATGGGCAAGCAGAACGAGGAGCCGTCGAGGGCTGGGATGTACGAGGAAGAGAACGGCTTTGTACCAGAATTATGGGCGAATCCCACAAGGCGGCGTATAATCTACGAATACTGCCCCGAGATTAAGATGATATTGCCAATGGAGTGGGAAGAAAGTACGTGGGTTGGGAAAGGACCAAATGGCGAAAAAGACAGCATAAGCCAGGACGATGTAAAGGAGATTGACGATTGGTACGAAGAAATCAAGGAATTTGGTGCGGTCGAGGGGCTGGAAGATATCTGATACAAGGGCCATCCAGCAGACAAATTTCAGGAGGGACGGAGGCCTTGATATCGCAACAACGTAAGTGCTAGTGAGGTACAAATTGGGCGATTGCTACGAGTCAAGTCATGCAAAAATTTGTACCTGCTCCCACTCTAGTCCGATTGCCCTGCTTCCCATATGCCAAATGATCCTCAAATATGCGTTATCGGGGTTCCTTCTTGAACTGCTTTCCAGCGGTCTCGTTGCGACGGTTGTCCACGTTATGTACGCATCAGCAGCCACCATCGCTCATCTTGTTATCAAGGCGGTTTTGGCGTCAGGACGGAACGTGGCATAAAGACATAAGAGCTTGAGAACGGAATGAGTATGTTGAGTTTTGTATTTGCGTCAGTCTGATGTGCCAAGCTCCGCTAAGCCCCTTCGGGTTAGCGCCTTATCCTTAACTAAGTGAGAACATCCAGCTGCCGCCGTTCAGCTGCGGAGTCAGCAGGCTAACCCGAAGGGGCTTAGCGGACCCGCTTGGTCTGGTATGGAGACCTGGAAGTGGCTGACTAATCATGTTTGCCAAGCCAGCGACCGTATTTGCGACAATCTCCACCATTGCTCCTCGCGCCTAAGGAGCTGCGGTGCCAGATCGGTCACCGACCACAGTTGCGTAGAGGCCACAATGATCCGCCCGACACGGTCTACCGTCTTCCTCCTCGCTGTCTTCCTTCTCTTCTCCACCGTCAGCTTTCTCGACAGCAGCCTCCAATCCTGGACTCACAACCGCTTCTCGATTATATTCGCCCCTAGCCACGAACCCATACCGCCCTTACCGAAGATAGTACACTTCTGGGAGAAATGGGCAAAAGTATTCGACAAAGCAAAGCCGCGGATCAAGAAGATTGAGTTGCAATGGCGCGCTAGTGTCGATGGCAGTGATCAGGCGAATGGGGATCGGGTGCCGAGCCAACAAAGCATTGGGATACCAGAGAAAGATGTTGAGAGCTTGCATAAGAGCCATATGAAGCTGATTGACCATGAGGATTTCAAGGCTCTCAAATCCCAAGCGTCGCTCCTCTTCTCCGAGGCAGGCGTTGTCATAGTGGGGGGAGGACCCTACATGCCCCCTGCACTCGTCAGCATACGCATGTTGCGTAAGGTCAACAAAGACCTTCCCGTGCAGGTCTTTCTTCCCTCGAAGCATGAATACGAGCCTGAGATCTGCGAACAGGTGCTGCCCGCGCTCGGCGCTGAGTGCTTCGTAGTTGAAGACTACCTGGGGAAGGACAACCCAGTCAAGGTTGACCATTTCCAGCTGAAGGTCATGGCCATTCTTTTCTCCTCCTTTGAAACAGTCTTATACCTCGACAGCGATTGCATGGTACTCCGCAATCCAATGGAGCTGATCGAATCGGAGCCCTTCCTTTCCACAGGCATGCTGAGTTGGCCAGACTATTGGATCGCGACTGAGGACCCTGTCTTCTATGAGATCGCAGGGCTGAAGGAATTCCCCAGTCATATTCCCGCACGAAGTAGCGAGGCAGGCCAGATGCTGGTCTCTAAGAAGAAGCATCTTGACTCTTTGCTACTCGCAGCCTACTATAACGTCTATGGCCCCGACTACTACTACCCCCTTATGAGCATGGGCGCCCTCGGCCAAGGAGACAAGGAGACATTCCTTGCTGGGGCAATTGTTGCAGGAAACCCTTTCTACCGCGTAAAAGAAAAGATTGGGACAGTCGGCTATTTCGACCCCAATAAAGAATTCCACGGTAGCGCTATGGTGCAATGGCACGCTGTCGACGAGTACAACTCGCGGAATATCACCGATGCAAGCAAGAAGAAGAAGCCACGACCATTCTTCCTCCATGCCAATATCCCAAAAATGAACGTTGGCCGTTTGCTTGATGACAACCCTGGTATTTACCTCGAGGGCACTGAGCAGCGTATAAGAGTCTGGGGCAAAGAAGAGTCTATGATGGCGATGTTTGGATACGATGTCGAGCGATTCGTGTGGAATGAGATGAGAGATCTAGCATGCCAGTTGAAAGACACAATGAAGGATTTCCAGGGTCGGTGGCAGATTTGTCGACGGGCGCAGGAGCATTACAGGGAGATGTTTGAGCCGAAGACTGGGGGTGGTGTCTGAACTGGAGGCACTATTGCACCATTTGTTCCACGACGTTAGCATGGAGTTTAAAGAGATGGAGCTTTACATACCACCTTTGACAGGTATATACCCTTCATAAGATAAATATTAGGGCGGGAAAGATGGTTATAAGGACGAGATATGGGGACTGGGCAGACTGGTGTATGGTATTTGGTGGGCTAAATATTGGCTCAGTTCTAGTTGAAAATGTCTGTATAATACCAACCCTTCTGTCGTTAAACGAGTGCTGCAAAGCCCGTTGCTATCATTATTGCTTACAGCTCCGCCGCGCTCGGAATGTCTTCGACCAGACGATGAACTACCCGGCGTGTGGTCTACCGACGTCGTTCCATACGAACCTATTGGCCAGTGCTTGGGAGCTCTCTAAGAGAAGGAGTAGAAATCAAGATCCTAGGACTTGAAAGTGCAATGTTCGGTCGTGCACTGCATATTATCTATTGCATTCATAGCGACGATCTCTCTAGGCTGTAATCCATAGCACGCGAATATCCAGTGCTTCGAGCTACCCCATTCCCCACACACAACTGGCAGACATCATCTAATGCGCTGCAACAACGCAAGCGTAGTCCCAACACCAAGGCTCGCAACCCCCATCCACCCAACCTCAACTTTCAAGCAACTCGAACGGTATTGCCCCTACCGGCAACTCTGGAATCGAATCCCCAATCTGATAAGCCCGATTACCACCATGGTACTTCTCCGCCGCATCCACCTCATCCCCAAATGGCGTCCTAGATGCCGCAGGGAAGAGGTTCAACGTCGACTGGGCAAGTTCAGCATCCAGGCCTGGGTTCGTTGGATCCGTCCGAGTCTTGCAGGCTCTGGCATCCGTGCAGGAGGGGCATGGCATAACATCCGCTCGGCTAGCAATCGGCGGAGGCCGGATCCGGATACCGTATTTTCGAAGATCAAAACCACCACTGCAAAAGAGGGGATTTGATGTAGTGGCTTTGTTTTTCCAGAGGTGAAGAGCGCGTCGATGAGTTCGAATTTGAATTTACGGATCTCGAATAGCTCCGCGAAAACGTACATCTCCGTAACCTTACCTATGTAGGCTTCTTCCCGAAGCGTGTCATTTGTGAAGGGAATTCTGAATTGAGATTCTTGTCGTAGAGCGAGCAGACCAAAGCCTCGAAAGGCTTGGCACATGCCTTGGAAAGGGTTCATGGTAGCATCCGGAGGTTGGCGCGCGAAGTGTTCTGCAGTGACTCTGCAGTGTTGGAAGAGGGTGTCTGTATGGACATGGTAGACGGTCCTGGCATTTCCGACGAAGAATGTGGCGACGCCCACATTAGCGAAGCTGTAGCGTATTAGTGTTGATATCTTGGGGAGGGTTTCGAGAGGGAAAGTCTACCTGCGTGGCATACTCGAGCTTGGTGGGATTGAGGTGAGAAGCAGCGCGGCTGAGTCGAAATGATAGTTGATGTTTTAAGTTGATTGGTTGATTGCGAGTTGTGTCTTTCCAATGCAGAGACTTAGAGTATGAATGGCAAGTCTTGATACAGTAGAATGAGCGGTAGCGCGTAACTATTGATGGAGACCGAGCAAGGTTGCGTAAATCTTGTTGAGTCGATGGTATTAGGGGAATGGGAGGAAGAAGACGATGGAAGGTTGGATTGTGTTCCCAACAAGTAGCTGATAAAGACCGAGACCACACGGAGACCATCCGGGTCAGGCTGTTTGATGGATGCAAGTCTATTAACCGGCCGCCTTAAGTCTTTTGCTTTGCAATATAGCCACCGCCCTCTGCCAAAGTGATTCAGTGTGGTCGTTTTAGCAATATTAACGAGCTCGTATACACTACAAGAAGCAATCAGGCTTTACAGGAGCTGGCAATATGAAATGGACAGATGTGATCAAAATGGCCTGCAAGCATTGAGACACAGTATGGCACAGGTCGCTGTGGAAAAAGAAGCTGATTGCAGGTTAAGATATGTCAATTTTGTATGGCTTATAACCTTCTAATAGTCCCCAGCCCAGGTCATTCGATCGTGTTCGTATGAGTTCCTTCCCCGGAGATTTGAGATGTCCTTCAATAAGTCAGCTCTCGAGATCAATGCAACGTTAAGGCGTGATGTAACCTTTAGAATGGCACTCGGAATTCCCCGCAATTACGCCAATGAAATTGTAAGTGCGAAGTAGAGTAGGATGTAGTTTTGTGGAACATCAGGCTCAAGATGACTCGGTGCCGAATCCCTCGCGATCTTTGTGGTATTTCAAACCGCTAGAAAGGCTCTTGAAGTAATTACTCCTCTGGGCACTCGATTCAAATCTCGCCATTGCCGCAATGACATCCGCTGCGAAGTCAGGATGTTCTCGAAGCCAGGTGTTTGTAGTGGGTTCTTGAAGCCACCATGGCGCTGCATGGCAAGCATACCAATCCGCAAGCAGTACACGTATGCCTGAGCTAGGAGGGGTGAACTCGTAGATCTGATGGATGGCAAAATGCGAAGGCGGAGTTTTCTTCAATTGCGCGTTCCGAACGAGCGCATCGATTATTCCGTTCTTCAATTTGGTAACTCCGTGTTTGTCTGCAAGGATAAAGAGCTGCATGGTCTGGGTCAAGTAGCGCGCTGGTTCATGGCTAAGGTCCGATGCAGGAACCTCGTAATACTGATGATAGAGCCACTGCACAAAGGCTCCGAAAATCTCAGGGTCATCTTCAGGGAGAGTCATCTTCTTCTCGGAACCTTCTTTGAATTTGGAAGTGAAAGCTGCGTCAAAGAATGTGGAAGCCCCACACAACAGGTTTTGGTGAATATGGAATTCGTTCTTTGCGTCGCCCACGTATATTGTCACGGTAGGACTGTTGCAGAACCTACCCAGTGTCAGTCAACCATATTGTCAAAATCGATCAAATCCACCTACTTGTGCTCAACTGACTTTGTGTCTTCCATTGTGGCGCCTTGATTGTTTCTTTCTATCGAAGTTGCGACAAAAGTTGGGTACACCGCAGCTACTGTCTCTTTTGGTAGTCGCGCGCTTCGAAGTTTGGAGAGTGAAGCAGAATAGTAGTCGGCGGGATAAAGTGGGATGCTGGGTGATGACAGTATCATTCATTTTGGAAACCACGCTAATCAATCCTTGCTAAAGTAGTTCATCAAATTATTCTTTTGTGGACTCTTTTCCAACATTTTCTTCTTTGTTCCCTCACCTTCTAGTTTAGGATCAGGCTTCTCTCCAATCTGCATTAGCTTCATCAACTCCTCAAATTCAGCCGCCGGAACGATACCGCCAGAAGCTTCTTTGTGGCCTCTAGCAAAGCTCTCGCCCAGTCGCTCAACTAAGTCACCAGTATCGAGGTCTGCAGCAGCTTTGAGCGATGCGATAATATTGACTGGTGGATCACGACTGCGTGCGCAGCGGGCGATGCGACAGGAGAAGTTCACAAAGCCAGGGCGATAGCCCGAGTTGGCTACCATAATGATCTCGAGCGCTTTGGAGTTGAGATAGCCTGCCTAGGAATAATGAGTGATTTGTTGGCATGATATATGACAGGCAGCTTACCCAACGTGTCGCTATCACACCGTGAACTTGAGCCTCGCTGTTGATTTTCAGGACGGCGATTTTGCCGTCTTTGCTGAATTTCGGTGGTGTGTGCGTCTGCCTTTCGACTTCTTCGTTGATTTCGGCACGGGCGTTGAGTAATCGCGTATTTTTCAGGATTTCCTTTGGGTTTTTCGCTTCGAGCAGCGCCCGCCATGCTGATATCACGTCGAACTTTGAAGTTCGCCGCGCTAGGAGTACACAGTGAGTGTGGAGGCGACGCTCATAGATGTAAATATAGCTTACGGGCGTTGATGAGGGCTACGGCATCATTGATAGCCTTTTTGGTATGCGTTTTAAATACCTCAGTCATATCTGGGAACGGCGATCTCCACTTCAAAGTGTTTCCAAGGTCTCCGTGGGTACCCATGGCACATAGAAAGCCGCAGGAGGAAGCAATATCGGGATGTAGTGTCTTGCATATCTCGTAAGTCAATAAGGCTGACGTCGCCACAGGTGGGTAGTGGCATGCCGATACGACCTGGGGCGCAGTCAGCTAACGATGTGGCAAGGCCGAACATAAGTTCTGATGGGCGTCAGAATATCGTACAATTGCGTTCTTGGGAAACTCATCACTAAGATGATGATCAATTATGAGGGATTTCGTGCCTTCCAAATCAACTATTGGTGGCGCCGCGCGGCTTCCTTGATCCACGACGATAACGTATTTGGGATTTCTTGCCTGCATTGCGGCTCTTTCGGCATCATCATGGACCGAAGAATTCTTCCCAATCAGATGCACACCAAGTTTTTCAGCTGGAAGCCCCAGAGCGATGAGCGTTTTATGGAGAATGACGCCTGCGTCTAGGCCATCAGCATCCTTATCCGGAACAAGCAATGTCGTTGCACGGGATGCAGCACTGCAACACTCGCGATCAGTGGGAACATTCGTATACCGTTGAGATCATTTCTATTTCAACGAGGATCTTACCATTCTTGTATAAATGCCCGAGCGTTCTCAACAGAGTCTACTGAAGCAGGCCATATGGGTTTTCCGTGTACGTCTTTCTGTGGCGTTGCATCGCAGTAATCGGGTTCGGGCTCTTTCGCACGTTTCGTCGCCCTACTAGAATTATGGCTTTCATTGGGTTTGCGCTTCATACCTGTTGTATGGTTCCTAACAAACGGGGCGTCCTTCAGGAACGGGCGCCAAGCCTGGTGTCTAAGGCGACGAATAGGGAGCACACGACGGGTCAAAACAAATTCGACCGTTGATATCATCCCATGGTCGGAGTCCGTCGCGGAATCTGGGTTGAGATCAAGGGGTCAACCGATATATAAAGATGAGCCTTATGTCATCAACTGAGGTTGTATCTTCATTGTCCAGAAACTCGTCGATGATGCTTCGATCGACGTGACCCGGAGATCAGTCTGGCGGCTCCGCGCTTCTCCTACCCAATCGCAACCGATCTTTTAGGGATCATCCTCTAGGGGACTCATGGCATATGCTTTTACCAACGTGCAGTGAGTCAATCCAACATACCACGCCGTTACTATTACACTTGATCAAATCACTGAGATGTCTTGCACCTTTCCGTCAGACTTCGCGATGTGCCCATCGTTACCCTCTACGTCGGCCCAGCCAACGCTACCTACCACGTCCATCTCGCTTTGCTCTGCCATGCCTCAACCGTTCTCAAGAAGGCTTTCACTGGCCTACGGTATCAAGAAGCGGCCAGAGGATCAATGGACATGATTGACGATGATGTAGATGCCGTTGATCGCTTCGTCCAATGGCTCTACTCAAAGAAATATCAGCTTTCAAGATTTGATGTCGATGAGAAAACAGCAAACGAGCGTTTCCATGAGTTAGCCAAGCTAAATACCTTTGCGGACAAATACAACATCGGAGATCTCACGAATGACATCATCGATCGCATGTGGGAGCCATGGAACCTGTTCGCGGACCACTTACTCTCCAGCAAACTCCTCTTCTGTCCCAGAATGTCTCTGGTGGCATACGTCTATGACAACACTAATGATAATTCCTCGTTTCGGCAATTGATGGTTGCATGGTATGCGTGGGAAATATCACTGACATGGTACGATCACGCCAAGACGAAAGAGGCGCTGAGCGACGTGTCTCAAGACTTTGTCGTAGATTTGGCGATGGCGCTGGGTCAGAGAATTGGATTTGAAGACCGGACGAGTCCGTTTGCATTGCCTAAAGAGGTATTCTATGTCGGCTTGGGAGAGGTGGATGGGGAGATTGAAGGCGTTCGCATGACGCAAGGGGAAGAGGATTGATCGCGTTGTATTCCAAAAGGCTCTCGTTGATAGTGTGTTCAACTCTGTGGATACCTGAAATGAAAGCTTACAAGTCTTAGAAGTGAGCGCACGTTTTGTTCTTGCATCGAATGTCAACCATTTGAACCCAAAACTTTCTAGACAATAGACCTAAAGCGGTAATACTAATTCAAGATACAAAGGAGCATCGATTAAAAACCATTGGTATCATTCTACCATTGTTCTCCAGTGACAATAGTCCCTGAATTGTATCATATCTCTGTCATGCACCTACCCAAAGTTTCAGGCAAGACGGCTGTCTCTCCAAGAATTACGTTGTTTTCGGTTGACTTCAGACAAGGGATTTGCGCATGATAACATATTGATGTACCATGGCAAACAAGCAGAAGAAGTGGTATTAAAGGCTTGAAACAACATCTGAGACTCGCATGAAAGAAGCCATTGTTATGAAGAGTTCCAGAATATCCCAAACCGCAACACTTGATTCAATACCCAGCCATAAGATCGTCAAAATCCCCCTATCAGGCACGCACTCCATCAAAAATCACAATCAAGACGAAACTACTGACTATCTTCTCACAACTACCATTCGTCGCCTTCCACACATATACATTGAAAGCAGCGTGATGGAAAAAACCCTTGCTCATCTAAAGTATGTAGACACCAATCTCTGTCCCTTTTAAGGCGGGAATGCAATATTCACTATCTCTCAGGTTCCGCAGCGTCCCCATCGTAACTCTTTACGTTGGTGCAGAAAAGGCTATTTACCATGTTCATGAGAAACTCCTTCTCGATGTCTCTCCAGTATTCAAAGCCGGGTTTTCTGGCGAATTTGCAGAGTCCGGCACTCGCTCAATGAACCTTCCAGATGACGATGTTGATGCCGTGGAGCGCATGCTACAATGGCTCTATACAAGACAGCTCAGGCTTAGCGATGCTATCCTAGAGGCTACTTCCAACGATTGCTGTTGGGAGCTGGCTAGGCTGAACACATTGGCGGACAAATACGACATCGTGGCTTTGAAGAACATCATCGCTGATAAGCTCTTCGAGCTCTATTCACTCGTAGAATCATTTTCGGATGCAGAGCCTCCAAAGTTGTCAGTGGTAGCCTGCATTTACAACAACACCGCTAGAACGTCAGCATTCCGCAAAATCATGGTCGCATGGTATACTTGGGGCACTTGCATGTCATTCTGCCGGGAATTGACAGCCGGACACGACCTCGCTCAGATCCCCGAATTTGCCGCGGACCTAGCGGTGTCCTTTGCACTCATGTCCGCTTTCAAGGAGAAGAATCCCATGTTGTCCTCCAGTTCCATGCTTTACGAGAAGGATTCTGAGGAAGTCAAAGAGGATAAAGCTGAATGAGCATTCATGGTTGCCATGGCACTAGGGGTACGTTGTGTTTCGTCGAATCTTGAGCGACAGAGCTAATTCAGAGAAGAAAATGGGTTCAAAGTCATGCATGAAGAGGGGATAGTCAACCTATTTGCGGATCAAGAAGCGATAGAATGTCTGAAGAGTTATAATGGAGGGTCGTCTTGGATACTCGTACGTCTTGTACTCCACCCTGAAGAAAACTGAACGATTCTCGCTACTGAGTGTCATTTCCTGTTGGATATTGAGTCCTGTCTCGCCAGCGAGGTTTCCCTGGGATCCAACATAACATGTTTATTTAATGCAGTTCGAAGATACTCTATCGGATGTGCAACATTTCATGCCTCTCTTTTTTCCTAATAGAATGTCAATGCGGTAAGTAAGTTCGCGGTACATTTTGTTGCGGCCACACTATGAGGACTTTTTGGTGGCAATTGTCTAGTCTACGCTCTTGCGCTGGCTCATAATAAGGCCTTGGAAGACGATAACAAACGTGAGGAAGTGGAAAAACCAAAATCATTGCGTGGTTGATAGAATTGAGAATTTTTATCGCGCAGAGTCTCATGTCCACAGGCCATCGTCCCACGTTTTTACAGAGTCTTCCATTCAGTATTGGTCATTGAAGTACTTATCCTGGCTTCACATCTCCTCACAACTGTATGGTATCAGTCGTCGACCTCACCGCACATGGAAGTGCGTCCAGGAATGCTACACAGCCGCATGCTACTAGCGCACAACGAACTGAGGTCTGGGCTCTGGCACAAGTTGGTCCACTAAAGAATCGACTGCCTATCAAAACAAGACTGCTACGATGTATAAACCAATGAGAACAACAACATCATTTGAAAACGTTAAACGTGGCACCTGTCATCAGTGGCGCAAAGCGGCCTAGCCGTTATCCTAGTTCTAGCGCACGTTCCATGGTCAAAAACAGGTTCTGGACGCTCAAAGAAAGCCAATGGTTTTCCAATACGGTAATTGATCGGCGATAAGCCACAGGGTTTTTTGCTTACAAGAGCAAGCAAGGTAGTCGACCTCCTGCCTTGATGTTATGCTGTATGTCAGCACGTCACTTAGAAATAATGAAATATTATACGGAGTACGGTCAACATGACCTTTTCTGTCCCAAATTGGGATTTTTGGCTCCAAATGCCTCCCTATACTTAGCCATCACCGCTAAGTCAAGGAGACAGTAGCCCTGATGAAGTTTACACTCACCCTTTCGCTCTCCAACGCTCTATTTTCTGTACTCGTTGCCAGTGCCCCGATTTACCTACCAACCATACTACCCAACTTAATCGCTACACGCACAACCGAGAAGCATTCACGACTTACTTATCCTTCTCTCTACGATGTCTGCTTAACATGGAAAACACCTTCCGCGCCCGCTCATCTCTGCACTCGAATGAGACTCGATAGAGCCCTGCTAATGCAAATTCAAGCGGCTGCTTTACTTGAAAGCGCGGCGACACTACCAACCACGGTACTACTCTCCTTGTCCCCGCCTCCGGTCTCCGATGATGTGGAATCCGGGCATCGTGCGATCACAGGCGCTGGAGGTAAGGCAGGCAAGATACTGCAGAGTTACAGGGCGATGGGAGGTGTGGCCGTGAGGTTGAGATGTGGGATAGGGCGTATGTTGGCAGCGATAGCTGGCTGGTTTGACTTTATAGACCAAAGGGTGATTGTGGCGTTGTTGGCGCTATCGGGCATAGCCCAGGTTGTATTGGTGTGCTTGATTGCGAATGACCTGATGAATGTGAGTTGGATCCCCGTGGATACAAATCGAGTCACTTGTCTAATCGGCTCTTGGCGAATAGGGACGAAAATCGCAATTGCGGTTATAGACGACGTAACGATCATGACTGAGAATGATGGGTAGCAATCTTTGTTTTTAAGAGGATGTACACATATTATCCTCTTCCGTGAACAGAGACAAGACAGATCTGTGACCACCATCGTAATGCATCCTGGAAGAATCAGGCTTCTCGCGAAGGGCAGGGTTTGAGGACTGGCGGATGCACCGGCACAATCTGCAAAGCAACGGTGTGGCTCACACACCGTTTGCTCTACGATGTTTGCTTGAGCTGGAAGACATCATACTCCTCCAATCATTTCTGCCGAATCGACATCGATAGCGCCCTAGTTGCCTAAATAACCAATGTACAAGCGACTGGCTGCTTCGACAGCGCTGTACCTGCGCCGCCCACTGCTGTATTAGCCTTGGCTTTTCAGCATGGGCACAGTAGCACCGAGACTGTCGCATCATACAGTCGTGTGCGTGGGAGATGGGACACGGAAGATGTAACGTGCGCTGAGAGACGGTATGGCGAGGTTGAGATGCGGGGCAGGAGATGTGACGACATATGTATGTGGTTGGTTGGGTCAATTTCGTAGACGAAAAAGTGGCTGTCGCACTGTTGGTTGTGTGCCGTGGGTAGTGCAGGTTGTGTTGTATTGTTTGATGGTTAATGACTCTATGAATGTGATTCGAATAATCGTGTAGTTAGGCATCTCATGCGAACAGGAACGAAAAGCGGAATGCCTGGATGAAGACGAGTTGAAGCACGTGCGTTGAAAATTTTGAGTGCTGGATAAAGCACAATCTTGCCAATCACATCAGAGCGAGAGAAATGGGAATGATTTACGGTCAAGCCGCATATATAGTCCCCATGCCATCCTAGAATAGTCGTCGTCGGTACGACATCGTGACAACGGAGACCACGGATTGGATACGAGCGCCGTACTCCATGAAATGTTCGACTCCACCCTGGGACTTTGGCTCTCGCAAAAAACCACAGTGTCAAGCAATCCCAGGGGTGTTGATACTGAGACTCCTCCCTTTACTTTTGGTTTCTGCAAGAATCCACCAACTCGGCCAATCCGAGCGATGGTAGACATAAGTCACAAATCAACGGAAAAAGCATGGTAGCCTGTTTCTACATCCAGGCCTTCAGCCGCGAAGCGGCTTCTCATAATGAATTGTACACGGCAACATACCTTTCAGAGCCCACTGCATCTGTTTTGACAATATGCATTGCCGTAGCCGCATCTGTTGACCAGGCGCAGATTGTGCGAACGATTTGGCGTAGTGCCAAACGCAGAAATGCCATTGTGGATGATGATGTAGTTGCCAATATTCCCGAAGGTCAGGATATGCAGATTGCCATTACTAACATCCGATCAGACTCCTCTACCGAAGAAGAAATCGAGAGTCTGTATGGATCGCAGGGCAAATCGACTAAGTATGAATCCAGTTTGGATACCCAAGAGCACTTTGAATTGAATCTTCTATTCTGAAGGAGATGCGTCATTGGAGCATCACTCCTAGTTGTGCGAGCCTGAGTTTGGAGTATGATTACTGTAAGCATCGAGATGCTCTTCGCGATTGAGTTAGTGACGAAGGAAATGGCGTGATGGAAGGAAGTATAGGAAGTGGAAGAGGGAACGGTGCGCTACGCGGAAATGACGACATGATGACGGCTAAAATTTAATCAATGAAATCTCACCCTTTTGCTGGACAAGAATAGACCACAGTGAATCGGCTGAGTTACAGACAACCAGCCTTTTTTTCAGGACGATTCTACACCGACAGTAGGACAGCTTCAATGCAAGATTCGTTTGCGAGACTACCTTGTGCAAATCGATGTTTTTTCTCTTGACAAAGAGAAAGTATGCTAGTCAATGTTAGGAATGCACCGGCGGCGAAGAAACTAAACATATCTTTGCTGGCGAACACCGTGGAAATCATTCCATTAAGGTCACTTATCTCTGCTGTTTCCTGTAGACTTATTATTTACCGTTCATGTTCGCCGCGATCACAATGCTCATGAATGCTTTCGAAGTCTAAATTGCGTTGCGAACATTTGTATAGCAGCTAAGTAAGGATAGCGACTTTAATTTGATCTGGCAGTGGGTGAAATGACGTTTCGTGTTTTGGTAGGTTGGGGAAAGAGTAGACTGATAGAGTACCCTTCGATCCTCACGCGGTGGTTGAGTGGTGCCACTGGGTGCGAGTGGGTGGGGTCTTGTTCGAATGGATCGCAGAATAACGAAGGTTCGTACGACTGGCTTGGTCATATGACTGAGTTTCCGTAGATATCAGACGAAGTCTATGGCATTTCGAATGGTGTTGAAGATTCTTCCAACTTGAAATTCATAATGCAATTCGTTGGGTTGGAGGATAGGGTTTTACTCTCGGTGAATGTACTCTGATGCAAGAATGCTCGAAAGTGAAGTGAGATTGGAACGAAGTGAATGAAGATCGCCTTTTGACAACTCTTCCATTACTTCTAATACCAAAACCTATCTCAAGCTTCGACATCGCATACCCAACCCATGAACAACTCGTCCTTCAATCAGCACCATGGAGGTTACAGCATCATCTTCGAACAATACGATGACTGACAACACCCCTGCTAAGACAGACCAGGCGTCCTTGTATCCTGAGTGAGCTCGGAATTTGACCTTAACATCTTGGCTTTGTTAGACTGATTGTTCCTAGGTTCTGCGATTCGCCAGTGGTCACCCTTTATGTGGGGCCAGATCGCAATGCCTTTCACGTCCATCTACGTCTTCTGTGTGCTGCGTCTCCAGTCTTCAAGGCGGCATTCTCAGGCAACTTCAAGGAATCCACTGAGCGCTCAATGGATCTACCTGAAGACGATCATGAGGCAATCAATCGCCTGGTCCAATGGCTCTACAGTGAGAGGTATCAACTTCCACGAATCGGAGACGAGTCAAAGAACCGAAAGTGCTTTGATGCTCTGGCCAGACTGAACACTTTGGGTGAGAAGTATCAGATTACTGGACTCAAGAACAATGTCATCAGAAAACTTTTTCGCATGCGACGGGACTTCTTGTTTATTCCTGGCCCAACTCTCGTGGCGTACGTCTATGGAAACACTAGCCAAGGATCTTCTTTTCGAAAGTTCCTGGTCGACTGCTACAGCTGGGGCGTCGCATCTGTTTGGTTCACCAAAGTTGGTACTCAAAGCTTGCTTGCTGACATCCCGGATTTTGCTGCAGATCTGGCCATCGCTTTAGTTCAGATGGTCGAGGACCCAACTAAGGGAAACCCTTTTGATGGCGATAACTCCAAGTACTACGAGATTTTGGAAAGCGAAGATTCGGGAGATAAAAATGATCGATCCGCTAAAAGAGCAAGGGTGGCCTGATGTTCGCAAGACGTGCAAGGGCAAGGAGCCTCCTCCAGATTGTGGGCACAATAACGGTGGTAGTTTGTCTTCTCTAGGGCTTTTGAATACATTGCTAACAGAGCCTAGTTGTGACTCTGTGGTGGAACTCTTTTCATCACCTAGTGAAGTGGCGAAATACAATCGCCTTTGAAGTGTGGAAGAAATGGATCGGCATGCTTGCCTGTGGTGATTTTGTAATTGAGCTAAGAGTGTGCGCACTCCGAGGAGGATATCTTGCACAGGAGGACGAATCAATTAGCACCTCAAGCCGTACGTTCACAGAATCCAATTCAATCAAATGACCCTTTCGAAGATTGTGTTGAGCGACAGTACTCTAGCACAAAGTCGCCCAAGGCTAATGAGGAAACTTGGTTCTTCCGTTGACTATGTCCATGACGAGAATTTTAACAAGCTACATAACATAACATTTTGTTACACGTAGGCCACATATACAATGACGCAAGTCGGTGTCCATTCTCACTCGCAAGCACTACTCACAAATCAGCAGCCCACGCTCGAGTGCATCAATATGCGACTTGTTGGATTGATATTCAAAGGAAGAGAAGTCTCAAATGCGCGGCCAGCGGCGCCCAGTCCTCTATCTTGAGTCTTCAGCCCTCATATTTTTCAACTGCGTTCGTTCAGGGAGCAGTGGAGAGTAGGTTGGGCCTAACGAAGTTATCTTTGTCGTACTCCGGTAGGCGATATGTGAGGCTTCCATCGAACTCAAAGCAGCTTTTTCTCTAGGGAGCTGAGCAGCTCTCGATTGACATTCCCGAAGACGACATCGTTATTGTCAAGCAAGCCATGTCCCGGTTTTGGAGTGGGAAATTCAAGCTTTCTTGGTATCCTACCCCAGAAGATACCAACAAACGATGATGAGAGCTTATGAAGCTGAGCCCGTTCGCGGACAATCCTGATATGACGGGTCTTCAGAATAGTATTATCGACCTCATGTACAGATACACGCAGCGAAATGTTTCGAAGGAAGACCGCTTTGCGCCATCTCTTGATTTCGAGTTCTTTCATGACACCACCGCTAAAGAATCGGGGTATAGAGAGATAGATTTCGCGAACAATACGTGTATCGACTCCGAATGATATGGAAGCGAAGACGCCCGACACTTATCTGGAATCATTTCGGAGTTTGAGGTGGATTTGGCTATTTCGCTGAAATCTGACTTGCATGCTTTCAAGATCGCCAAGCAGAACTACCCTGACAAAGGATCTGTAAAAGCAAAGGGAAACAGAAGCAAGGGCCGAAAGTTTTCGGTTGCTAAGACTGGCAAAGAAAAAAAGGACGGAGATCTGAGAAGAAATTTTTGTGAGCTTCATTCAACCACGGATCCCATGTGCTTTGGCGGGTCGCCTAATCATGATTGTGTTTCACAGTATCTAATTAACATTTTTTAGAGCGCATCGAGACGTGCGATGAGCCACGCTGAATGTGTGGACCAGAAGGAGAAGGGCGTCGTTAGCTTACCGACTAGGCTAAGCTAACGATGTAGCATTGATGATACTGTGAAAACAAGACCTGTACCTCGAGGCCCATGTTGTACGATGTTGTATGATGCCAATAGCTCTTGGGAATCCATTTGCTGAGACATTGTGCGAAGTGAGCCCATATTGTGATAACATTTAGAACCAATCAAAACGCCATTTGACATCAGACATCAGACATCATCCAAAGGGTAACCGTAATGATCCAGCAAGATCGCACTGGTCTGTCTGCAACAAAGCTTGCTTCGCTCCTTTTCATACCAACGTGGCCCAGTAATCAGAGCTAACAGGCCCCGACTTGAAAGCTATTACCTGAGTCACTCTCGACCCTCTGACGTAGGTGGTTTCCCGTGAGATCTGGCTGCCTAATCATTCACTTCGAGGAAACCGAAGCAGGTTAGCCGCGCGTATATCTAGAATCTAGCCTGTGAAGTTAATTCCTTACTTTCCCTTCCTTTAAGTCACCTTACAAATTTCTGAATCTTACGCCGTTTCACCAAGAGCAAAGACTTAATCATGGCGGCAGCGAACCCACTCAAGCGAACGTATGTTGCCGAAGATACCAGATACCTTGTGCAGAAAGAACAGGCTGACAAGGACGAAGATACCAAGGCACAACGACCGTCACATTGTTGGTGGGTGAGAGAAAAGTCGATTTCCATCCCTACGCAAATGATCTCTTCCAAGTTTCGACGTATTTCAAGAAATCATTCGAAACAAAGTACAAGGATGATCCAGACCACGTCATGGAACTCCCAACCGAAGACCCTGCCATTGTCGATGCCTTCATGCAGTGGCTATACGGGGGCCGAAACAACCTTCCCAGCCTTCCGACCTACAAGCCATGCGAGAAAACCGACGGATGTGTCATGCAAGCTGTACGCTTGTATATTTTCGCCGATCAGTACGACATCCGCGGGCTACGTAATACGATCTGCAAGACGCTCTTCTCCCTACCTCCGAAATCCCTCCACAACCCGCCAAGCCTTCATGCTGTCCATATCGCTTTCTTGCGCACCACCTCTAGATCTCCGATTCGTCGTTTACTGGTCGACTGGTTCGCCTACCATGTCTTCACCAATTGGTTCGAAGACGCAGGAAATCACGCTTGGCTGCTGACTGAACACCGCTTCGCTGTGGCCTTGCTCGTTAGGTCTGTAAAGGGGGGAGAATGCCTGCCAACAGACGGACCTTTCTGGAGCGGCAATCCGTAATACTACACTGAGCCTGAGCCGGAGGTTATCGAACTCGATGATGACTGAGATATCTCGTCGACGTACTCGTACAGGCGTTAGGGTCATCATAGGCAAGGGACAGAGTTATATGTGGTAGTTGGAAGGTAAATTCTTGGCATCTGGAGAACCCAGTACCAAAGCTGACAAGGTGATGATGCAGGATGCGTTCAGAGCGATTGGACGATTGAGATTGATTACACATCGCAACAGGGATCAGTGAAAGGAGGACTGAACAAGGGAAACATTCATACGTCGTTGATCGTGATCATATGGAAACAGAGCGATCATCATCAGTGTCGTGTTTTTACAATAAGCGACAAGCTATGCAAAGCAATAAATGATGTGATCACCTTGACTTACATTTCCGCGCATCGCTTTTTTGTGGCTCTATCCATTACCTGATGTATTCCATCAACCAATACTCTAGCCACATCATACAGTCCATACTGCCTTAGCCTTCCTCGCCACCTTTACGAACTCTTAGGCACAGGCGTAGGCGTCGTGCTCAAGTTCTTGGGCAGATACTGCACCCCCTCAATAGGACAAGAGCTTCGACCCTCTGCACCGTTGTCAGCACATCTTCATCCAAAAACCCGCTACCCCTTCTCTCCACGGAAAAGTATCAAACTCACCAGGCTGAGTAGGCACATAAATCCCATCCTGCGCGCTCCCCGCCACATGGAAATGGTAGTACACCTGATTCAACTGATTATCGGTGCACTGAATGCTCGCATTGACACCGCCCCTGAATGCACCAAGCGCCTTCTCGATTTGGGCGCTGGTGTAGGTCTTTGTCGTGCTGGGAACTATACCGGCAATAGCGAGGAAAGTGTAGGTATCTAGCGTCTTGAAGAGGTCGATTGTCTTTTGGAAGTAATCCCGGACTTCCTCCTGCGGTGTGTAGTTGACGTAGCAGTTCGGGTCGAGCGTCGAGATGCAAGTGCCGTGCTTGCCCCATTCGTGCTCCCAGAATGATTCGTCGTTGCCGCGGTCGTCTTTCCAGTACGTCTCCATGTATCTCAGTAGTCTTGTCTTTCCATAGGACTTGAGGATGGCGGAGATGTTGGTATACTGCCGGGATTCGTCGCAGTATTGGCTATAAGTGCCATCGCAGTGGTCCGGCCTGTTGAATTGTCAGCATCTCAATATCTCAGAGGCGGAAAGAAGGAGCGTGCCATAGGCCGTGAACAGTCCAGTGGTTTGCGGGGCCAGTAGCAGGGTCTGTATCCCAGAACTGAGTCTGAAGAAGCTCACCACCGGGGTAATTGAAGCAGCAGAGGTTCGGGACCGCGGTAGTGTTCGAGCAGCTGAGAGGGAAGTCGAGGCAGTATTCGGAGTGGCCTGCGAGGGCGGTGCGAGAGAGGAGGGCTAGCGCCGCAGAGGCCAGGCTTAATTTCGAGAATGAAGGCATTTTGAATTGATCACAGTACGGCAGGCCACGATGGGGTTTTTGCGTGGTTTTATAGCTTGGTATGCAACAGAAATATATGGAAATCAAAACGCAGAAGGCAGGTACTTTGGGAGGCCACAATGGCATCGTGATAGTTTGATTGGTATGTGAGATCTGGTACCTGCAGTCCGACTTGGCATATTATCCAGTCAAATATGCAACGTGCAGAGTATGACGTTCAGCCTGCGAGGAGCTTCCTGAATAGGAAGCTCGAAAAAGATTCGTACCTGTACAGCCGCAAATCATCGGTCCACTCCGAGCTGGAAAACGAATCATTTTCGCTGTCGAATGAGACTACCACTCGGTAGATACTGAATCTAGGTTGCTCCAAACGGACAACAGATTCGCTCAGTTAGTTATTCATACATAATAAATTGCCACAGCATTTTAGGACATTAGCCAGCCCACAAGCCAATCCTTTCAGCTTCTGGACTTCCATGATGCGCCTGATCGAACCAGTTCGGGGCACCCAATCCGGCAAATGGCCCAATATACGGCCCATACGAAGCTGGCGCACTCCACGCTGAGGAGGTTGGACTCATAAAACCTTCAGACATGTGGCCACTGTGTGGGATCGGGATAGGCACCGACTGCACATCGGTCGATGCGTCAACCGATACGTCTTCCATGGTGTCATCATTGTCCTCCTCATATTCTTCGTCTTCTGGTGGAGGTATTAGGCGCGTGAGAGGCAAAGGTACGGGCGCAGGCGGAGCCACTTGACGCAAGTCCAGATCATCGAGTTTTGGCTTTACGGGCATATTCTTCAGTAGACCGGTCGATGACTCCAGGGATTCAATAGCGAAGTTTAGGAAGCCTGCGCTCTTAGCACTGACGCTAAGCGCCCAGCGATATTCCGATAGCCTTGCACGATAGAACTCTGCTTCCTCCTGGCAGGGTGCTGTAGCTAATAGAAGACTACCGAAAGTGGCTATCAGTGCGAAGTTCACTCGCGAAGGAAAGTACCAAAAGGATGTAAGGTGTGTCGGACGCAGGCGGTTTACGAATTCCATGGCGCTGATAAGACGTGCTTTGGCGGCCGAGCGACAGACGTGAGTAAGATATACATCAGTGGGAGTAGAGCTGAGGGATCGGATGATACATCGGTGGAGGGTTATTTCTGTGGCGAAATAGGCAAGATGGAGGTGGCCTGTATAGATGTTAATGAATTACCGGGGCGGAAAGGGAGCGTAGCATACCAATGGTTGCAGGTGCTTGACCATTGTCCATTTTAAGATCCTTTGGCAGGCGTGTGAACCATTCCTTGAGCGTCACTTGTATAGGCTTTGCTCTTGAAAGGACCAACCGTGTCCCGTTCTCGCCCGCAACATCAAATTCTTGCATGGCTTTCTGCGTGTAGAGGGTTTCCAAGATGCTTGATAGAATTTCTGTCAGTGAAACCATCTGACAAAAGCAATCTCGCCCCAGCTTTGAGTCCTCGAGTACTGCCTGGTTTTCGACATTCCTATCTAGCGTTTCAAAGTCCTCCACCTCCAATTCCTGTACCGCCCAGTGAGCTTTCGATATTAGCGATGGGCGGCCGTGTACTAATGAGCACCACTGATCCTCCATATAGAAAGCCCATGCTAATCTTTTCCTCAACCCACGTTCAAAAGCGGAGATCGTCCATGCCGAGCAATCGAGATGTAGCCCAAGCTCGAACGCAGCCCCAACGAGCTGCGTATTCAGAAACTTAGAATCGATATTCGACCTTTGCATGAGAAGTAATCCAGCTTGAATGGTTGGTAGTGTTGGTTTTGCAAGGGCGTTTTCGAACAGTCTAAAGACTAGGTCTTCCAGTTGAGTGATGTCAATGTTTTGCCATCTTGCATTCTCCAATTCGTGGGTGCCTGACGCGGCTGCAACAACATATACGGCGCCGAGGAGCGCAGGATCGAGAGTAATTCGCCGAGAGCTGTTGTGGGTCTCGAAGAATGTGTCCTCGATAATGGGCAGGCTGCGATTGATAGCTCGAAAATGATGTACCAGAGAAGTGCCCTGGGATCCGACGAGCTTCTCTATACTCTGTATCAAGCTCGACTGCGACTCGCTATACTGAAGAGCACCTGGCTGATGTATGAGGAAGGCGTTACGTGCGTCCGACTTCTGGTAGATTGACCCCTTAGACGGAGAAACGTCAAACAGGATAGGATCGAGTTCCGTAGTGTATCCCATGTGTGTTCCCTGGTATTGCCAGCTATTCACAGCCGCTTCGGAGCTGGATCCGTTTGAATCACCAGATTCCTCCCGCTTCAATTTCACTACCCCTTGAGGGTTGCTCAGGGTCTGTAGTTCCACAACGGACCTATGTCCCAGTGTCAGCGACTGCCTTCAATTCTTTGTACCATTGAGATCGCCATGTACAGACCTTCGCTTGCCAAGATTGTTGGCGTCTTTGCCGTCAGACTCTAACCGTCTTTTTCGTGGACGAGGGTCCTCCAAGAAGGTACACTGATGTCCATGAGTACTACACGCCGCACATGTATTCGTCTGACCCTCATTCATGATACACTTGCTCTTCCTTCTCCGACACGAATCACATGGGCGCTCCTTGCGTCCTCGGATGGTTTTGGTGATTGCCGATTGGCTCGGTCTCGATATCTCTGAGGACATGCTTTCATTTGACCGTTCAGAAGATGGGGCTGGAGGTGGTCTCGAAGCAGACGCTGCTGGAAGGAGAGGCTGGCGAAAAGCAACTGCGGCGGCCATGTTCGGAATGGTAAAGTTGGTAGCAAAGGTTCGGGGTTTTGGTAGGCTTGAGACGAAAGCCTCGGACCTTTCACAGCCTCTCGGGAGTAGCTAAAGTCTGCATAAAAGTGGAGTGGTCAAAAGACCTAGCTGTCATTGAATTATGAAACAATTGCTGCCCAGGGACGGAGGTTTCTCCTGTGATTATCAATGATACCAGGTGGGAACTTCAGGATGATACTTTCTGACAGCTGCTAAATCTGCACGTGCGGGTGGTCCCGATGCAGCCGTTGGGCATATATTTTTAATATATTGGTTGGTTGGTGTACCTGTTACTCGATGGGAATACATCAATGTTATATACAAGGGCAGACGGTGGCATTATTGGGTGTTGCTTTTTCGACTTCACAACCACTTGTGCGGCAATTGGCTACTGCGTGGGATGGCCTCACGTAAGAGAAACCCTCTCACGTTTTAGAGCTGTCACATAAAGAACAGGCTGTTGGGCGTTCGGAGGATTTGAATGAAATTCGAATGCGTAGATCTGAAATTGCAGCTCTTTGATAGGGCGAAGCGACGTTGAGGTCTTGGCTTATCAAATACCCACCTAAAGGGGCACTTTAAGGGCACTGGGGGCAAGATAAGCATCTCTATTCTCTGTGGCTAAGGGATGTACATCTTACCTAAACGTTATGTCATAGGCTCAGCCCAGAATTTAGAATCCCACCTGGTCATGCTCTGCGGACCATGTCGTCGCTATCAGCAGCATGGTCATCGGGAGTGACAACAATATACCTCAATCAAAGTATCCGCTGTCGTGTGCTTGAATAACCAGATTCCCTCGTCCCTGCATTGCGGGGAAGGGTAAACGCATCGGCCACAAAGAGGTCACTGTTGCCTTAGTCAGCACGCGAGGTAGGCTCCTCAGAAAGCAGAGCGATGTCGGATCCTCTTGCGACAACGATTGTAGGAGCTCTAACTGCACGCGTCTCAGGAACGTGTCGAGTATCATCTGCAGAGCGTGGACAGCCTCCTTATTTGACCAGGGATCACCACTGAGTGTCTCTGTGACCTGCGAAGACGGTGTCGATGTAGCTCTTTCTGTCTAGCATAAGACAAGCTCTCTCTTTCGGTGTCTCTTACTATTCTGGCTATCTACAGTGCCTCTCTAGAACGTTTCTCATGACTCTCTCCTACCGTGTTGTTAACAAACTTAATATGACTGCAGAAAAGCCCGAACGCTCAGACGAGCAAGCCAAAGAAGACCTTCTGAGCCAATCGAAGCAGGAGGGTCAAGAAGCAACCCGCCGCCAACCCAAGGATGGCGAAGCAACATCTCAACCCAAAGATCATTGGACTCACGCAGCCTACCGCGCCTCCGCCTCCTTCGTCCCCCTCCTCACTCAGGAGATCGTCCTCTGGCTCTCCCCCCAGCCTACCGATTGTATCCTCGATCTCGGCTGCGGCGACGGAGTCCTTACAGCCAAGATAGCCGACTCGTGCCCCAACATTGTCGGTGTCGATGCATCTGCCAACCTCATCTCGGCAGCCCGAGAATCCTACGGCGATGACCCGGTCTTGTGGCACGTGCTAGATTGCAGGTATATGGAGAACAGTGATATGCTTGTTGAAGGGCTTTACGAGAAGGTATTCTCGAATGCCGCACTACACTGGATCCTGAGAGATGAAGAGACGAGGATGTCTGTCCTGAGGGGCGTATACAAAACACTGAGACTAGGCGGGTCATTTGTCTTTGAAATGGGTGGGGCAGGCAATGTCGCAGATGTGCACACAGCATTGTTAGCTGCTCTCGTACATCAGGGTGTGTCTGTTAAGAAAGCGCGAGAAGCCTGTCCGTGGTTCTTTCCCTCAGAACAGCTCATTACAAACATGCTTCAAGACGTGGGCTTTGCTGTGGAGAGGACCAGATTAGAATATAGGCCTACGAAGCTTACGCTAGAGGAAGGCGGGGGCTTAGAGGGTTGGGTGAGGCTCATGGGAGCGCAATTCCTGGAAGTGTTGCCAGAAGTGGCCACAAAAGAGGCTGTGGTAAGAGAGGTTTGTGACGTCCTCCGAAGCGTAATCACGCGTGAGGAAGATGGTAGTATGTGGTTGGGCTACGTGAGGTTGAAGGTGCTTGCTCGGAAGACGTAGCACCAGGGAGCTGGCCATTGCACTGCTCAGCTACTCGCATGGGAAACAGTTCTTCAAGAAAACGAAAGATGATCTGATCCAAAGACTGCTCCAGTCTTCACTTGAGCGATAATTGTTACGGATTTTGGGGCCCTTTGTTCCACATAATAATCTAGGCTTTCCCTCGGAATTCGCGACGACTGGCGCAATCTCTTGGCTAGGCATGAAAGGGGATTTCATGGTTCCAGCGCCAATTTTTCTACCGGGGGACTTCCATATATTCCACCATACTGCGGTAGCACTGTGGCTGCGTACGATTCTTTGGTGCTTATGTGGAATCTCTGAACAGGTCGACCAATGCGAGATTAGTTGGTACGGGGGCTCTGCTCGAGGAAGCTCGCCTCAGTCGCCACTATTGTACCTTGGAACCAGGGCCTGAGTCATGGCTCAAAGGCGTGAATCTTCGCTCATGTGAGGCCTGAACATGCATGACCTCCAATGCCAGCGCGTTTCTTGTCCTTCCGCTCTTTGTCTGTCGCAAACCACTATTCATCGTTCAAAGAAACTCTTCACATGCCGTTCATCTGGTGCTTTTGCACTTTGAAAGAAATTGTCAAAACAGAATTAAATTGATTGCAATGGCCAAACGGAGACCACGCTTGTCAGTGTGGAAAGCAAAATCGAAGCCGAGCAGATCGGTCTACCATGTGGCCATGTCACGCGCAATGTTAGTATGGCCGTCCTACCTATCACATGGATTCTTGGCGTCCCCTGTGGCACCTGTGAGGCTGTGTGGTCGACTGCTTGTTAGAGAGTCTTGTTGGGGCTTCTCGCCATGGCCCGGGCATTTCAACTGCAGCCTATCGCATAAAGGATGAAATCTCGCTTCTGAGTCACTCGTACGTCCTCACGCGACAGCCCGCGGCAGGAGAAGGAAGAAATTATCAAACCTTCCACCTGACAATTGGCTGCGGATTCCAATGCGTAAAGTACTCGAAAATTCGCCCGCTCTTAAATTGGGCCGTAACGTAGAGGTCCGCAAGGCCCACCATTTCCTGAGTCCTCCCAGCTTCTAATTACGAACGTACGATACCGTCAAAACGTACTCGCTCATGATCCTCGTCTGTCTTGTCGAATTATCAATCAGCCTCACTCTACCTTTCAATTCCCAGATGCTCTCCAATGGAACCTCTTCAAGAGATCTCTCCCAAAATTTCATCTGTACCCATTTGACAGCTTGGCCCCCCCTTCCATTAAGAGAAAGATTCTCCAAAGACTTCTCCCTAGACATTACCGGCCTCGGCAATCAAATAGACCAATTTCTGGAATGGGAAGTGTGCGAAAGCCTCGGACTCATCAATCTAGATATTCAGGAAGAAGAGGGCAAACCCGATGACTTCGTCAATTTCGATAAGATTTCCGACTGGGTCAGAGTTATCGTGCCGGGAGGGTGGGGGCATTGGCGGTATCACCAGAAAGGAGGTACATAGTCTACTTGACGTCGTCTGTGGCCTGATTTTTACTCATAGGCCGATAGAGATTCGGGCATCAAATATATGGAAAGGGCCACCGTTGAAGATTGAAGCAGATTTTGAAGTAAAGTTCTACCCTGATTGAGGATCGTCACTGATCACGTCTGCACTAATGTAGAAAAGAAGGCGAGAAAGCGAAGGCGATGAAGAATCGACTGGGGAGAGACGCATGCCCGGCTCTACCACGCATGGCAGGGCTATAGCGCCAATCGAGACAGTTGAACTCCTAACCACGGAGTCATTGGAATGGAACAGGCTTTGTAATATACCTGGCAACTTGGGCATTCTCCAAACCGCTTCACTACTTCGTTTCCCGCTTATCTTCTCATGCAAACGTTCCAGCTAAAGCGGACAGAGAGCATTCAGACGCCATGCCTTAGCTCCAGCCACTCCCATGCATATTAGGAAAGCTTCGAAAGCCTGCTCCAATCTCGTCCCATCGCTTTTAACATGCAGATGTCTCATGCAAAAGGCTTCCAGGCCAACGAGATCATGGGCCACACTGGCAGTTTCCCAACTAACATTATCGCCATTGGTTGATCTCCTACAACGACGCCTGTAGCCGGCTCAATAGTGAATTTATCACTCTCACGAGAGTTTTTGTCGATCCATTGACGTTTGGTGGGTAGTTTCTGTATGTGACATCGCTATTCTGGCAAGAAATCCAGTCATCGAAAATCATTCAAATATCATTTGGTCAGCTTCAACTTTCAGTCCGCCATATCCAAGTAGCTCCGCTACTTTCCAGAAAATCAGTACACCTTCTAACCCTGCCTGAAGCATGCTTTGAGCCACCATTTCAACACAGGTCCGATGGAGCCCGAACGTAGAGGCCTTGATCTACGACGGGCAAGGAATCCCCATGGCAAATTTCCGTGGCTCTTTCTTCAACGGCGGCATTAACGACTTGCAGCGCATTATGCAGGACAAGTTACTCTTCACCACCCAAGTTCCAACTATATTACTCGATCAGATCGTCGACTACGACCTCCTCTCCTAGCACCTCGACATCGGCTACTCATTCGTGACCGTTTCGCGCAACTCGTCAGTGCTAGGCGCCGCTGGACTCAGCAACCTAATAACAAGGTAACCCTCCATGATTGTGGAAGAAACACGAGAGCTTATCAAATCCATCAGCGAATTCCTTGAGCAGTTGCTCGTCGCATGCCTCGCCATAGGTGGTTGGCTGCCCTATAGAATCGACCTTCTGGACTTGCGTCTCACGAACCGAGTGGGCGGCTTCCCTCGCTCAACCTACCTCGATCATGGGCTAATCTGTCTGAATTCTGTTCACCCGCGAAGCAGAACCTGATTCTGCGTTTTCTGCCTTCAGAAGTGAGCCCTATGATTGTGCTTTACATGACTGATGTGCTGCCTTACCTACGTGAAGCAGGGCGTGGTCTTGATGATGCTTTGATGCGGATCAATCGTGTCTTCCCTGGAGGGAGTACGTGCTCAAGTAGAGAAAGGTACGCTATCTCATACCCAAAAGCTCTGTGATTGATTGACTAATTGATCTGCAGAGACGGGACTGTGTTGCAGCGAGAGACAGAGAGCCGCTTAGAGGTCAGATTGGACTTGGATGGAAGCAGCCTTTTGGCGATCTCGAACAAGTTGGATGTTTGACAACGGGGGGCAACGCTTTTATTGATGGTTGAAGGATACGCCGTATCCATTGACTGAATTCCCTATGCATATATTGATAATGCGCCCTGCTCGAGATTGAGCCAGATCTATCCGAATACTCAAAGCCCCTCTCAATTCACTCTGAGCACATCACTGCGACGTGTGCCCGCTTTCGTCGTATCCTGGTAGGATAGCTAGGCTTCCACATTGGCATGCCGTTTAGACGATTTTTGCTTAATGGTGGTGGCTGTGTGCAGTGCCAGACCTCTCTGTTGGCCAAGGCCTGGTGGCTAGGAATAAGCTGCATAAAGCCTTGTCGCCACCTCAGCCATAGCTAAAATGTAGGTCCACCCCAATCCTTTCTCAAAATCGGTTGATGGAGAATTTATTTGTGATGTAAGAATGGGCCATCTCGATCTTCTGCTTGAAACTTTCGCTTCCTGATTTTCTCGATGGCCACGCTCTTCCTCGCTCTCAAATTTTCCTCTCGTTCCCAAACAAAGCGTGGGGCCCCCTACCCCGCCTCCACCCCAATATCTTACAGCTTTGCGCACCACCATAGCACCGCCGTGGGTGCCAGACCCAGACAATAGAGTTACCTAGAGCCTATTGTACAGTTATGTTTTCACAGTTTGTGTTTTCACACTTGTGCTTTGTGTATGGATAGCTATCCACCTCAACGTCCCTACCTATGGTGAAAACCAGATAAGCCAATGGCTACGAAAGATGAATCGCATTGGTCTTGCTATTATATTACCTGAATTGGGGGTGTTCACGGCGTTTGATCAACTAACCAAAGCATGGGCGTTGACTGCTGATCTTCATCAGCTCAAACGAGAACATGAGCTTCAATGTCAAGAGCCACGAAGTTCGTTTGAGGTATACACAAGTGGCTGTCACTGTATACAAAGCTCTGGAGCTGACGGGTTTGTAGAGTACTTGGCAGACCGATCCGGAGAGTGAAAGTCACAAGCCGCCTTCTTCGTTGTTAGGGGCGGTCTTGCTGATGAGACCAAGGACAAGAGCAAGGCCGACGTACTCGCAAAGGGACTGGTGTTCTTGCAAGGATCGTGGCCATTCATCCAATGTATCTCGAGGAAGGCAGCAGGCTTACCACTTGCGCCCTTGGAAGTTCATACCCTGGTGCATGCTGGATGTGCCTTGATCATATACGCCTGCTGGTTTGAGAAGCCGTTGGATGTACGAGCGCCGACCATCGTGCCCACTGCAGAGTTCCACAATCTGATAGCATTGATGTTGATGCAGAGTCCTCGTTTCGGATCAACATCATATGATAATCCTGATCCACCAAATGACGATGATACATGTGCTCCTGCCGGTGAAGAATCCCACAAGAGATCCGAGGCATCCTCTTTGATTTATCATGACAACGCTATGTCTCAGAGTTCTCGTAAGGGTGAAGCAAATGTGGTGACCGATACACTTGATGAAGGGCCTGTTGGTGAGTCTCAGAAGTCAACTTGGTATTCGGAGCTCCTTCACCAATCTGGCAACTCTATCGTCGATGCTGCATGCAAAGATAGTGGCCCTAGCGAGAAATATACGGATTCAATTCCTTCGGAGCCAGAGCGTCCCGTCGAGATCCTTTTTCGGCGTTCGCACTGTGTAAAGAAGTAGAGTTAAGCCCCCATTACAACAGTATTGAAGGATTTGCGCGATGGCAAAGCCGCATACCCATTTGTAGTGCCTCCATTGAATATTTGTACCATTCCTCCCGGGGCATCATAGATGATGCTTGAATTACAGCCATCCCTCATACCTACATTTCGGACACAGTCATCGGGTCCAAGTGCCTTAGTGTGAAGGTTGCCATTCGAATCTTTCACTTCCATCCCTTATGGGACGTACATGATGAAGGCCCCAGAGTCTACCCATGCATAGCTGTTGAAAATAATTGTTAGGTAGGGAAGTAGGTAAAAGCTTGTGGTGTGCTTACTTGATAGCTTCGTAAGTGACAATCTTGAGAAATTTTTGTAGGATAATGTTTCGAAGGCTTTGAGTGAGTTTGGATTGGACCTACACCCCGTTGCCAAACAAGGAATGCCATTCGGAAATGGTGGCGTTGTCTCCAATCGTGTTATCGTAAACCTTTTGGACATCCCTCGATACAGCCTCAACCCAATTCCCAAGCATTTGATCGATTTTTTCATTCTGAATGAATTGCTGCTCTTGATAGGCGCAAGATCATCCCCAGTCCAAGTAACCGTGACCGTGCTGACTACTGAGCTGGCAGCCCCGAGAGCGGCAACGGCTCTAGCGAGTTCAGCAGATGGACTGAGAACGGCTGCAGCAATTCCAAGAAGTGGGGCTATTCCACCTACAGCTTGTTCCCACATTGGAGGCGGTGTTACTTCAGTGTAGGACGTACTAACGACACTCCCTGTCATGAGACCGATGATCGAAGACGCTTGGTACAACGTAATGTACATCTGGGCCAAGAAGTTGTTGAGATTGACGACAGCTTGATTGGCAAGCTAGCGTTGGATAGCCAGCTCCGAGTCTCCGACGTCCAAATTCTTCACATCTCCACATTGAAAACTCTTCCATCGTGACGTAACCGTGCAAGCGGCGGATGGGGCGTTCGCGTCTACATTACGGCAGAAGCAACTTTGAAGGAGGGAGTGGCCGTTTCGTGCGCGATAAGACTGGTCATGTAGTCAACCACCTGAACTTTGGGCCAATATGATGATGGGTAGAGCGAGCAACTCTCACTTACTGAGAAGGAAGACCACAGCGCGGTATCCGTAGTGTACCTATTCAATGAGCAACTTAAGGCAATTGTGGAATCAAATTTTCCATTGGTAGTCGCTTTAGAGGCTGACGAATGCATAATACTCGACTGCTGGCTGGATTTGGGGTGAGCTGTCGTCCCTATGTGGCGACTCCCAGTACCAGAATTAGGATGACCCGTGGGTTCGGGGTGATGAGTGTCAGAATCAGATTTTGGGCGAGCGGTGGATCCTGAACGGTGTGGGTCAGGCCCAGGCTTGGAATGAGCTGTGGTTTTGGCAGGATGTGTTACCAAGTCGACCGCCGTGCGGTGCGTTGGACGGACCTAAGAGGTAGGGTCAGAGACTGGATGCTCTTCCGTACCAGTAACGGCCTGATGGGTCAACCTCCTCGTCTTGTGGTCTTGGCTAGATGTCTCCTTCAAGTCCCATGAAAAAGAGCAGAACGGATTTTCTTGGCAATTCAGATATGGATCAGAAGGGTTGATAGACTGCTGGGTTGGTATGAATCAGGGGGAAAAAGAGAGTGAGCGCGCACCAGGCCATCAAAGAGAGAGGCTGCATCTTCGCAAACCTGAGTAATATGTAACAGTGAAAGATATGAGAGATTTCACGAGTAGACCCTGGTAGATACAGATACCGAGCAACATGACAGGCTCACTGCTCCTTATGTAGCAAAAACTGGCCATGGAGAAATCGAATGTCTTGAAGACGAACTCGTCTGATACCTCTAAACCATCAGCAGACACGCCAGAACCTCAATGCCAAGGGCAAATGGAAAAGACTGAAGACCTTGACAATTAGATGCAAGCAAACTGTTCCTAGAATAACCTCATCAAAGTCATTGACGTGAGCCATGGCTTTTCTACTTAGCAGTGGAAGCTATACTGCAATTTTTCAACCACGCGTTGATATTTGAAAAACACTTCATGTGGACCAGGAGAAATAGAACCTAAAAATCGGCCACTGGGGTGCCATTCACGAGGCTAGAATCCTGTGGCGAAGGCTAATATGTAATCAATGAAGCAGGAGAAAGTCCTTGGCGAAGGACGCGTATGTGCAGCTCTGAATCGTTTTTGTCAGTGGAAAGAATCAGAAGCTCTGAATATAGGTTGGCATGATAGGATCTGCTCGATGATTGATGTCTCAAGCTGTTGGGCTGTTCTGGGCTGTGTAGCGATTTGATGAAGCGGCCCCCAACGCGTCTTCTGCGCGAATAGCTCTTTTCTGATACACGCAATTGACATCGTAGTTCAGATGGCGAAATGCTTACGTATATCATCAACAGAGAAGTAAGGAAACCTGCTTGTGATGAAAGGAATCGGGTCAATTTCTAACTCCTATTGCGAATAAACGCTGTGAAGAAGACACTTGGTACAACGAGACTGAGTTGGTAACAATCCTGCGTATGGAAATAGCAGAGAAAAGAGCCTTGCATGTATATTAGGAGCATGGGGTTTAGAAAGAGCGTAGAAGGCTTGCTAGACTGTTATGAGTGAAGTCCTCGGGTGTTTTGGGAGGACGACATGTGGCGGTAGCATACATCCCTTCTCTGTCCCACCTCAGGGCCATCTTCTGGACCTTGATTGGGCTGGGCGTGGGACTCTACGGAGTATATCCTGAATGAGCTTCATCTCTTGAAGGATCGTGGATTACTTGGGTAGAACGATGGTTTCGATTGGGACAGACTTCTTTCGCCTCGAGCTGCCAAGCCTCCAACGGCCCCACCCCTGGGCAGCGTCATCAAGCATCAAGCTCCCCCACCCTGTCCTCCATCATCACGCACATATCCTCAATACCATTGAAACATTTATACAACTCAAAACTCACAACCGATCCAGACTAAGCTCCAAACCCTCAAATTTCCCCCTCACAAGATGTCCTACAACGACTCCTACGGCAGCGGCGGCGGTGACGGAGGCGGCTACGGCAACCAAGGCGGAGGTGGAGGAGGCTATGGCGGGGGTGGCCGCGACGAATACGGCGGTGGTCGTCAAGAACACCACGGCGGCGGAGGCCGCGACGAGTACGGAGGGGGAGGACGTCAAGAGCAATACGGCGGGGGACGTCAAGAACAATACAGCGGCGGAGGACAAGGCGGAGGCTACGGCGTCGGCGGCGGCCAACAATACAACCGCCCCGGCGGCCAAGGAGGCTATGGTGACGACAGCGACTTCGGCGGCGCGATGCACCATGCCCAACAGCATTCTGGCGGCTCTGGCGATTCGAGCATGTTCTCTTCTGCTCTCGGCTATTTACAGGGCAATAAGCAAAATATCCAGAACTCGAGTGTCGATGAAGGCCAAGCTGTTAATGCGCACCAGGCTATGTACGGTGGTGGAGGCGGTGGGGGGAGTCATAGCAGTGAGACGGTAGGTGCGGGTGCGGCGATGCAGGCGTTGAAGATGTTTACTGGTGGAGGAGGAGGTGGAGGTGGAGGTGGTGGTGGTGGTATGATGGGTGGTGGTGGTGGAGGGATGGGTGCTGGATCCCAAGGTGGAGGGGGAGACCAGAATCAATTCATTGGGATGGCGATGGCGCAGGCGAGTAAGCTGTTTGATGAGCAGAGCGGCCAGGGGAATTTGCAGCAAGGGGCCAACAAGCAGAGCGCTGTCACCAGTGCTGGGGAGATGGCGCTGAAGATGTACTTGAAGAGCCAGGGGGGAGGAATGGGGGGGCTGGCGAGCAAGTTTATGTGATCTGAGGGAGAAAAGTCACAAGGCAGTCGCAGAGGGGGTATAGTGGCAGATACGACTTGGATGCATAGCTAGGGATAACGAAAATGACGAAGCAATGAGAGATCTTATAGCATAAACAGTGACGATCAATAGTGGTGACACTCAAGTCGACCACCTAACTAGAAGTATGATACAAGAAGGCATGCAGGGTATATCCGTCCCAAAAGAACAAGGTCCTCCCTGAACCCAAAACCATCTTAAGGCATCCAGCCATCCTCAACTCCACGCGCCTCTTGAAACATCCCCAAATCCTTATTGCTCCTCGCCAAACATATACGCACATCCCCAACTCGTCTCCACGTCGAATTCTCCACCATCCTTCCACTCCTCATCCTGAAAGCCCAAGAATACACTTCTCCCACCCGCCTGCTCCTTGATGCTATTGATCGCCACCATCTGATCAAGGACACTGGGAATGGCATATCCATTACTTCTTCCCCTCTTCGGCCATCCAGTCTCCAGATTCACCGCCTCAAGCCCTTCGCATACTTCTGCCAGTCGATCAAGCTGCTCCAAAACGTATTCGCCAGCCGCATCCGCGCTAATCTCGGCATGGAAGAAAGGATGAATGTTTGCAGCCGCGATATCGAGGACAGGACATAGAATGTGCGCGTGGTCGGCGAGGATGGAAAGTGGCTCTGTAGTCGTGATTGGACCGTTGTAGCCTGCTAGCCGGAGAGCGGTGCGTGCAGTCTTGATGAAGGCTGCTAATGAAGCAGCATCGGTGAATTCGTTGAAGATTGCTTCGTTGCCGATGACTATTATTTCCACTAGGTTCCAGCTTCCTGCTCTTTCAGCCCACCTCGCGATCTCGATTATCTGGGGTTGTGCATGCCCTAGTATCGGGTCGTCGATGTGCACGCCAATTATCATTTTAAGCCCATGGGTGGCTGCGGCAGCGCCAACATGCTGAAGGGCGAGACAGTCGGTTGCGTACAATCGAACGGATGTGAAGCCTTTGCTGGCTATGCTAGCCACATCCGTTGAGATAGCGTAAGCAGTTTTACAGGTTAGGTCATCGTTGTAGGGAGTGTAGGTTATGGCCCACTGTGATGTTGAAGTGCCAACGGAGAACTTATGCTTGTGGGAGGAGAGATATGGATGAAGTTTGGTTGCTGCAGTGTCGTCTGCATCATAAAGGGAAGCGGTATTGCCTGCGTCCAGGACTTCGATGGGGATAGGCATTTGTAAAGTGTGAATTTCCAATCCTTGGGCGAGTGCTATGTCCGCCTCACCATTTGACGGTGTGACGTTCGTGCTCTTCCTGACTCCCTCTGCCAGGCCCAGTACATCTTGTCCTCGTTTGTGGTATGCCTGGTGGTCGTGATGATTAGAGAGAACAGCGGCAACAAATCTGAGCAGCGCAATGAGCGCGCTCAGGTATATTAGATACTTCATCATTTGTATTAGATTAAGCATTAAAGAAGTAAATATAATCAAGACGTGAGCCGAGGGGTCGTCAAATTATGGCATTTTCTTTGTTATAGCTGTCACTCGTCCCTTGTTCCAAAACTTATAGAAGCAAAGTGCAGCGTGCAAGAAATTCCGAACGCCACAATGTCAGACCACTGTCGCTGTGCCATAGAGAAGGAGAGAGGAGAACACTCCATATATAACAGAGAAATTCAAGCAACATACCCCAACTTCTAGTGCTGAGGATCGTTGGGCGACAGGAGATGAGTTTTTGCCGGATTTGGTAGCGGCCCTTACGTTGACTTCTGACCCAAATTCCTCGCCTTATAGTGCCCCACAAAACTCAGACCTCCTTGATATTCCTCCCACATGGCCACGGGACAAAGTGTGCATGGACTTGCGTAGGTACACGGCCCAGCTCGTCAAGGTAAAGATGCGATTTGAGCAACGATGAATAAAGAGAAAAGAACGTTGCATCGCGCAAGATCCTGCCCAGCCGAAGGAGTGGATTAGCGAATCTTGGCGAGCTTGGCTCGCGGGCTGAACGCTAATTGGCTTCGTCCAGCCGCTAGTCTCACTACCTCTGAATATTAAGATTGAGGCCTCTGTGGCACAGACATTTGGAGTCAGAAGATCGAGAGTCTACACAGCATCTCCAGTAGATGGGCTTCCAAGTCTAAATTAATACCTATGTGGGAATTAGGACTGGAGAACAGGCGTCTAGATCCGCTATCTATTGGGGTATCCTACCCAAGAAAAGTGCAAGATGAATGGTATCGCAGCATATCATCTGAAGACTGGATAAAAGAGAAAAGCCACCCTCATGCAGCACCTGATACTTGACACGTAGGGGCTTCTTCCCACGAAAGATGTGAAAATCTTGAAACCTTGAAGCTGCAATCCTGCCAATCCTGCGGCTTCACGGTCAGCTGCACCTACGGAAGACATGGCTATTTCCCTCAAAAGCCAGCGCAACACGTAGAGTATCAATATCATCATTATCAACAGCAACGTGGATTATATCCTTCAGCTAAGCTGTCTAAGGGTCCTCTGACTCACGAAACTCACATCTCTCGCCAGCTAGGTCCTGCTCAACGCAAGCTGCGTGGGGTCCAAATTCACTGTCATTGGTCTCGGGGTGACCTCGAGCCCCTCATCCTCTAGACCCTCCTCAGCACTACCCTCGTCTTCACCGCCGTCGTCGGAACCACTATCATGCCTTACAAGCAGATCGAACGGATTTATCTCCGAATTGCGGTCAAAACGCCCCAGATTTCCCTCCGTGAGTGCAGGCGTAGGCAGGTTAGATCGTTTAGATCGCGTTGATGGTGCATTCGAAGGCAGGTTCATGCCTCGACGCTCCGGCGTAGGGTTGCTAGCCTCTATAAGCTTCTCGTCGCGGAGTATGATGGCCCGTTTCGCCGCTTCAAGCCAAGTTCCATCCCAGGAATATGTGTCATTGTCTGGACGTTCACTCGAAATAGATTGGTTGCGAGTGCGGTTACCCTCGTCGTCGGAATCGCAAGCGGAGCCTTTGAGTTCCGAGCTGGGATCGGTGCATATACTGTCCTGTTCTACATGTAGGGGGGGAAGTGTTGCGAAAGTTTTCTTGAGTCGAGACTTTCTTTTGCCCTCGACGGCCCATTTGAGGAGCATTTCTTCCAGTAACGGTCCCTTGACAGGTTTGGCTAGGTAATCGTCCATACCCGCTCGTGTGCATTTCTCCCGGTCGCCCTGAATGGCGGAGGCGGTCATTGCTACTATCGGAAGCGAGCGGAGGTTCGGGAGGGCGGTATAAGGATTGTGATGGCGAAGAATATGGGTGGCACGGTAGCCGTCAAGGATAGGCATCTGGCAGTCCATGAGAATGATGTCGGCTTTAGGATGAGCAGGAGAAGGTGGTTCTAGGAGATAATCAAGTGCTTCTTGTCCATTCCAAACGGCGTTGGCCGAGAAGCCAAGCTTCTTGATGGTTTTGACGGCAATCGTTTGGTTGATGGCACTACGCGGTCAGTCTTGTATTCGAGGCCCTCATCTCAGAGCACAAACTTACTTGTCTTCCACAACTAGTACATGTACGCTTTTTCGGTCAATCTCTGACGCAAATGAATCTTCTGCGACAGGCTCGAATGGAAGCGGATCCAAACCAACACCGAGTATGCTTCTACGACGAGACTGCGAAATCTCCGACCCTACGTTACCGCTGCCTATTTGTAGGCCAGGTGCGCAATCCGATTCCATCGAGTCTCTCTGCTGTGCTCGAGTTGTAGGCCTAGGATTAACTGGGGGCGACTTGGAAATCTTGAGTCGCGTCTTGTTAAATGGCAACCAGAAAGTAGTCGTAGTGCCACGGCCGAGCTCAGACTCGAGTTCAATTTCGCCGCGCATAAGGTCAACAAGCTAGGAACTATCAGCGAAGATCTCAATCGGGAAGGGATAGTGGTCGCACATTTCTGCAGATGATCAAGCCCAGACCAGTGCCGCCGTATTTCCGTGCGGTGCTTGGATCGGCTTGACTGAAAGGCTTGAACAAGCGTTTCTGATTCTCCTCGGAGATACCAATACCCGTATCCTCGATAGCGAAAGATACCTCGATCTCCGACTCAGTTTCCGCCTTCTTCCTCACCGTGAGTTTGACGTGGCCTCGTGAAGTGAACTTGATACTGTTGGTGAGAAGGTTCGTCAAGATCTGCCGGACTCGCCCTGGATCGCCCATGACGAATAGATCCTGCTCGACGCACACGCGGACATCACTTATGAAGTCGAAGTTCTTCCTTTGTGCGGCAAAGGATAGCATCTTGCAAACGTCCTGGACCACTAAGGATAAGGAAAATGGAATCTCTTCGATGTCAAGGTGCCCTGATTCGACCTTGGAGAGGTCCAAAATGTCATTGATGACTGTCAGCAAGCCATTAGCAGACCTTTGTATGCTCTCTGCATACTCTCTCTGCTCGTCATTCAGATCAGTATCCATCAGAAGCTCTGCCATGCCAATAACGCCTGCGATTGGAGTCCGAATTTCGTGTGACATGTTCGCCAGAAACTGGCTCTTGATTTTACTGGCTTCTTTGGCGGCGCTAGACAGTCGAATGTTCTCGGTCGCCTGAAGTTGTAAGGCTTCATTCGTCAATTTGGCTTCGGTCACATCTATACTACACCCCATGAGCCCTTCAATGTAGGCCTCATCGCGCGTTCCACATTCAGACTTCCTATAACCCATGACTGGAGCCAGGCGTGTTCGATACCATCGACCTTTTCCCTCAACAAGTTGGTGCTCAGAGGTCCAACTCTCAATTTTCCCATCAAGAATCTGTTCAATAAGCCCCTGAAACTCGTCCCAGTCCTTTTTATGCTGGTGTTTACCAAAAGCATGGAAAACATCCTTGCCTAGGACATCTTGCATGAACTCCGGCGGTTCATCTTTCCACATTAGAGCTCCTTCCAGAAGAGTCATGGATCGATTGTTGTCAATGGCCCATACGGTGACCTGTGCATGTGTGATAACATTGAGCAGGTGCTCTCGGGTTTGTTTGGCCTTCAATCTAGCGTCTACGAGGTCGTGTATATCGGTGTTTGTTCCGAACCATTTGATGATTTTGTTGGACTGATCTCGCAAGGGCGACGCTCTCCCTTGCATCCAGCGCCAGATGCCATCATGCCTTCTGACACGGTGCTCGATGTGATGATCCTCGCCGGTGGCCAGACAGTGCTGCCACCTCTTGATTGATTCGGCGATATCTTCGCTGTGGACTCGCTTCAGCCATTCCTCGCTTTTCAAGCAGTCTTCTGTCAAGCCGGTGAACTGGTACCACCGTGGTGAGAAGTAATCTAGATGCATATGAGCAATGACGCCAGCGAAAAAACTCGTTGTCCTCACCCGGATTCCCACTGGCATCGGTGGTCCAGACCTGCAGTGATACTTGAGCCAATTCATTCATGTCAAAAGAAGGTTTCGGTCTGCTTACCATATGAGGGATCTTCTCGCATATAAGCTGGAACTGCCTATTATTTTGTTCACTTTGCGCCTTGATCAATTGTAAGTACCATGTCACTTCTTTCCAAGCGGAAACTCCGGCTTGAAATTCCCCAGTCTTCTCATTGTATATCGCACTTCCAACGCACTCGAAGACTCTTTTCTTCGACTTCGAGTCTATGATGCCAAATCTGACGCCTGGAGTCCCCTTAAGATCACGACAGATTTTGACAATAGGATACTCATGCGTCTCTAGTCTCCTTCCGAAGTCTTCGGTATAGACTTTCATCCGAGAAAGCATATCGCCAGCATCTTCAGACACGGGATCCCCGTCTTTTTGCAGCAAGCGAGTGACTGCTTTATTGTGGGTAGCAGAGCTACCATCCCCCCACATAGCGATTATTGGAATGTCTGTTGCATCGAGCATGGCGTCCTTCATCCGTACCAACTTCTTCAGTGCAAATACAGACTGCTCGATTGCTTTTTCAGATAGTCGGAAAGTTGAAACAGACGATGAAGAGAAAGCACTGTTCGCTGGAGATGCGGTTCTCGAGATTGAATCATATCCACAATATGGACATTCTTTAGGAGTGTTCGGCGTTTGCGGCTGGGCATAGCTTGGTGGCCATTGTTCCTCGGAGACTGGTCCCATAGCCACAGTAGAACGTCGGCTCGGAGCCGGAGGTAGAGATTTGGGAGGTATAGATAGTGTGATTGTGAAGTAGCGGTTGTATTCGCAGGTCCAAGTTGAGACTGTCATCTCGGTGTTTATCCTCGGATCAGGGGCTGAAGACTCAAGGCCAAATGCAGTATGAGCGTGGCAGGTTTCACTGCGATCGTATGTAATGAGTACCTCAACTTTTACGTGGCGTAATGGGGGCCGGCTCTTGAATTGGCTAGCTGAGAAGCCAGAAGCGCTTTTAGGAGTGCTCCTTAGTCGAGCTCGGGGAATACTCCCAGGCACCGGTATAAGTGTGGTCCTTCTCTGCTGGTCGGTGCTTCGGAGCCTAGTCGAGACTCTATCAACATCCGGACTCTGGTCATGATCCACTGCCAGACCGTCCAAGAACCTCTGCGCACTACGTCAGCCGCTGTGATCTTTGGAACGCCCATACAATCTTACCCCCCAGGTTCCCCATGTCTGCTCTTCTTCCGGGGCCATGGCAATGCCCATCTGGGATAGCGTCTGACCACCCAATATGCCCCCACCAGGGGGCTCGTCCTTTTCGTCTTCGTCAGATTCAGAACTGCCTGACTCGCCGGACTCCGCCTCAAGCAATCTACCCATAGCTTCATTGGCCATCAAGACAGTCTTCGAGCTCGACAGAATCATCGAAGGTGTGGGATGATACCGCAAAGCTGCGAGTGCTGCATCAAGCAGCATGATAATAATATCCAATACTTTAGGGATCTTAGGAATTGCATGAAGAATATTGATGGGATGTCACCGCTAGAACGACACTTTGACAAATTTGACAGCTGTCCTGGGCAGCTCTTACCGGTTTCATACCTTACCGTTCAACATTGCATTTAGCTTGGTCTTGGCCGCGACTTCTTTCCTTGATCTCTGGTATCATTCCCGAAAATGGCACTCAATTATGGCATCCAACATCACAAATACTGTCATTAGCGGGGCGGTTCTGTTTTCAATGAAGTTCATATCAGTCCTTGTACTCTATTAGCTATTCAACAGTAGCCAAACATAATATATAAGTACAACAGAAGCTACCTGCAAAATGCTGGAACGAAATTCATCATATACAGCAAGCAATCCTTTCCGTCGCTTGCGCCTCGAAGGTTCATCAAGAGCAATGTCATTCCACCGTTGGGCACCCAGACTTCCATTCGTAGTGCCATCCGCTTTCTCGCTTATTCGTGGCGAAGCTTCTTCGGCAGAGTTGTATGCGTAGCCATATCCATTAGAAGGGCTCACAGCTCTGGATTTACCAGCGGTTCCTCTGACCGAGGCTGTGTTTGGTGTAGAGGAAGACTGGGTGGAAGCAGATGTGACATCCTGCCGCTTGGGCTGCGATGAATCGAACTTTCTAAGTGGGAGCAGATGACCCTGGGTCCGGCTCACGACCGATCTTGGACCATATCCAATCCTGACTGCGCGGACAAGTAGCACCAATAGGGTAGCAGCCAGGAGCAAGCCGTATCGGATGAAGATTGAGAGCTGATCTGGTAGCAAGCAGAGCTGTGTCTGTATAGTTGTATCTTCTGTGCTGAGGGACTTCCCGTCAACGACGACAGGGTTCCATAGACTCAGCAACAGGAACCCAGGTGTGCGAATGCCCATTGCCCAAGATATTGACTTGACAGTGATCTCTCGGATCCCACCGTGCTTAGAGGTGTAGCCATGATGAATCACATCGCAGTAGTCATGGTCATCTCCAGAGAAGACGTGCGTGACATTCCTAACCAGATCGACGATTTCATTCGATACAGCCTGTGTGAGGACGTTTTGATATTGTTCCCCCGCCTGAACCTTGATCGAATTGCCTTCGTCCTTTTCTGGCGGCTCACCGCTGGAATCACCGGACGTATGTGGAGGGAAACGTTCTCGAAAAGGTCCACAAGGTGTCCCAGGAGCCCGGTAGAAAGGGACATGAGTCAGTACGACTGATGGTATCTCGGTATCTCTTTCAGTCTCTATCGGTACTCTATGGGCGCGTGGGTCATCCAGCTCTACGGGAGTATTGTCCAACATCTCATTCTCTGCAAAGCCGTAGCGCACCCGTAGCTCTCGATCAATGGTTCTGGATTTCTCCGCGTTCGCTGTATGGAGGAAATGGTCAACAGGGCCCCATACATCCTTGTTGTGCTCTTCTCCTTCGCGTATTCCTGCAGTGCCAGGCTCCGTACTTGGCTGACCTTTGGCGCTCAGAGAAACGGTATCCAGAGACACGAATGTGTGATTACCAACAAGATCGATCCTGTTGCCGTTGCCGAAGTAGGCCTGGAACCTTTTTCTCACTGGTATTCGTATGCCATTCCCAAGTCCAAGATCATGATTTCCAGGAAGCCCTGCGACTAGCTTACGTTGGCCATCCCAACTCTTAGATTCTCCATGTAGCCATGGGTCGAAGAATATTCGGCTGAAACGCCCATACTCCTTTATCCAATATCTCGAATCATATTTTCTCCACCTCTTTTCCGGGCTCTCCCTCTCATCACTGTAGCCCGAGTCGGTTGTCCACTCACGTCCCCCATCGAAAAGATCCCCTAGGAAGAAGACGGAGTCCGGAGCTAGAACCTGAGTGATTTGCTGGAAGGACTTCCGCATATATAAGTCGGTATAGCGGACTGTAAGGGACGAGAGGGGCCATGGACGTCCCGGGTACGTATGAGGATCCACGAGCTGAGGGTCTGCCACGAGGACGACGTGGTGGGGAGTTGAGGCAGTTGGCCAGCTTTCCCACCGGTCCCAAGCACAAGCTTCCACCCTGCGCCTAAAGACGGCCTCTTCGCCCCACCACAACGCTACCAGCCAGATTATGGTTAATGCAAGAGGTATGCCGAGTATGTCTTTCGGTCTCCATGATCTTATCATTTCGATCAATTGTCCAATCACCAATTGTCCGAGTCCGATTAGCCGTCCTCCTAGCTCCTGCCAGTATGGGGGCCCCACGGGCCTTGAGCTTGAGCCATAGTCAGGCCCTGATCTAGTCGGAAGTACTGGAACGTAGTCCGCGAAGCCAGGTGGCAGGTCATTGGAGTTGCGCCGCTTCCTTCCTGCTTTATGTATTAAGCCGTTGCGGAATGTTGGTGGCGCATAACGGTGAGATGTCATCGTACTCCGCTGGTGGAGCTGCGGTGCATGGTGAAGAAGTGGGCTTTGGAAGCCCCAGCAAGGAAATCTGTTCAAAAAATGCGATAGGATTTACCGCAAATCATTATGCGACCAATCTGTCTGAAAAGGAGTCTGACGCGTTTTTGGCTCAGCCCTATCAAGACAGGCGCTAGTTCTAGAATATGTGCAACTAGGTAAAGTATGTATATGGCTTGTAGGTCTGACGGGTCCCTCGGGCCCCTATGTTATAATTTTCATTGCCATTACTACTGTCCAACGAATTGATCTATCGAACCCGCACTGACTCCCCGTCAGTGCCTATCCTACCAAGAGATGCATACCGCCTTGGCCTGTCGCTTTGTGGTAAGGTGTACTTCAACTGCATCGATCTAGAAATTGCCAGGCCATAGGTCCATAACATCTAGGTTCACTCCCTCGCCTCCACCAATGGAGCCTCGGTCTCAGAGCCCGATTGATAATATGATTGGCCTGGACCGAATTTCTTCCGAGGTTTTGTGATTTGTGCCATTCCTTTTTCGTCACCCTGCTCAAGCGCCACCCTGCTCAAGCTGCTGGGCCTCATCCAATTCTTTTCGAGCCTGTTCGTTCTTGTCTAGAGGGCGAAGGCGTTTGCACGTGAGAAGAAGAACCGTGCATTGAAAGGGTCTCCTGAAGGAAGCTACCTCAAAGCGAAAGAGGTAAGTCATAGCACGGTCGAGGGTCGGTCAGCCGGGAGGTGGCACACCAAACGGGGCCCAGCTGTATAACACCGCAGATTTTACCCTTTATCCTCTTCAACAATACCTTCTACACAGCCTTCAGAGGACTGTTCAGAGTGTAAAGGCTTATCAACTAGGTTCTAGGAAGTTACGGGCCATTAATGTATATGAAAACGGTAAAATCTATGGTGTTATGAGGCTAGGCCCCATTTGGTGTGTCATGTTCTGACTGACCGACCCTCGGGTCGAAATGGTGAAGTCTAAGCTGTAGTCCACGAGAGCGCGTGGACGACTAGTGCAATGGTTTTGCATAATATCGTATGATCTAGATATCCGTGAAGAAATTGATTTCCATATTTCTTGAAGCAACCCGGCAATGTACTGAGCAGTGACTCCAGCTTGTGCATTAGGACGCGGGCGTTTCTTTTGACAGCGACTTCTTTGCACACGACAAGTCTATTTTGGAGGTACGCCATAATCTCATCGATTTTGAGAGGAGTTAGCCTGGTGGCCACTATGTCTACTTTGTATTTTGGTGGCAGTTAAGCCCCAGTTCGACTTGCCCAATCCCTCGAGGCTGCCAATAGAACCCAAAAGGGGGTCCTTCAGCCCCGGCGGACCGGCTGTTGATGTATAGCATAGCGTCTTCAATGTCACCTGTGATCCACAGCACACTCGGTAATTGATCGTGTCCGCTAATTGTCACTACAAATACATCTTCAGACAAACCTGCGCCCTTGAAGAAGAAATTCGAACCAAGAATCCAGCTTTTCTCGAGGAACTTGGGATCCCCGTAGTATATCACTCCATACCCTCGATCTTTCAACGGCTGTCCAAAGCCTTTCCTGTTTGTCTGGATTCCGACCCAGTAGTTCTCTGGCTCGAAAATTGCCGATACTTCGACATGGATCTGGTGATTGGTGCACATGATTGTAAGGTCAAACTCGGAAGTGTGAATGCAGCGGTTTTGGCTTCGCAATTCGCCAGCTTCGACTGGGTCTGGACCTTGACTTCTGTTTCGCATCATATGTGGAGATAGTGGATCGTAGGAATGATTGGCGACCTTGCGCTTGACGTATTTTGCGACTACAAGGTGGCGGTAGATCTTGTCTCGAATTTCTCGAGGAATATTGAGGTGACAGGTCCCATTCGTTGAAGTCGGAGATGCTTCTGGCATCTTCTCGGCGCAGCTTAAGCTTCTAAACGTAGTTAGTAAGACCGAGCTTATCACTTGACAAAGGCAGAGTATTGGCAAGGTTGACGGCAACTCTTGGGACTCAGACAGGAAATGAGGTATTGACGAAACAAGTGCTCCTATGCTAGTGATATTGGTGAATATAGATCCCGCGGTAGTGATATGGAGAGAATCGAAATGTAATCAAAGCTGTTCAGAAACGTGGTGATGAAGCACTGCTAGCTGGCTGTAATTTGGCAATCATGAGTTGGTCGAAAAGCCGGAAAGGCATTTCATACTGGTTTTGGTAGGCTCGGTAGGCAAGCTGTCCGAATGTGAAAGTCGCAGAGGTTTGCTTTTGAGCAGGTCCGTTCGAGTAATGGCATGGATTTGAAATCGAAGGTCGCGAATTCCGATTTGCGAGGCCCAAAAGGTTACTCATATAGCTCGTATAACTGAAGTCTGGGAGAACACTTGTAGTAAATACCCCTCATCCTGGAAGCGTACCCTCCTGGCAACAGGTTTAGCTCCCAACACACAAATAAACGCCTCGTGGAAGGACAGAATCAATACATATCTCCATTGTAGTATCACAATGCACCCAATGCACAAGCTCGGCCCTGCTCCTTAATTACAAATTTTTCAAGCAATTGTATTTTACAGACGCAATTCATCAATGCCAAATAGAGCTCAATCAATGCGAATGTCCCTCTCCGTTGTGCTCGTTAGTCTCGACCGTGCTCGGCGGACACCGCTTCCCAGCATCACCACAATTATTTCCACCATCTAGTAAGCATGCCGCTTCATTACGCATGCTAGCCGCCTTGCTACCAGCTTTGCTTGCCTCTCTGGGATTGCCACTATCAGATCCTTCATTCTCCGATGCTGACCCTGAGACGTGTCGATGCTCCGGGTCAAGGCAAAATTCAGGTTGTAGAGTTACGGAGTGGATACCATAGGCATGTAGGCAGCGCTTCACCGCTCGAGCAAGCTCCATATATCTAGCAGAACCCTCGCCTTTGAAGTCGAATTCGACCTGGATGTGCAATGAAGCCACTGTCTGGGAGTCGCTCAACTGCCATACATGGAACTCGTGACATTCAAAAATGCCTGGAATGTCCTGAATATCCTCCCTGATGTCATCAATACTGATATGTGCCGGCACGGCTTGAAGTAATATACGCGATGCGGCTTTGCAAAGGGGCCAGGCGGACGCCATGATGATGCATGCGATGATGAGCGAGATGATTGGGTCAGCGTAGAATCGCCATGAGTAGCTCGTGAGCCAGATGAACAAGGCGGAACCAATGACACCAATATTGCCAAGTGCATCACCCATGACGTGTAGGAAAACCCCTCGCATATTGAGATCGCTGTGCGAATGTCCCCCTCCATTTGCTTCCTTGGGCTTGTTATGGTTGTGGTCGACGTGCCACGAAGGATGATTGTTTGTTGTTTGTTTGTGGGGATGCCCATCCTGCGTATATTTGGCCGAGCGATTTGCCTTGGAGTGGTTGAGAAGTGCTGAATTCTCGGTGGGTGCTCCGTCCTCCACCTCAATCGCCTCTTCCTCAGAATCACTACCATCTCTCGATTCAATGTCATCTAGTCTGTTTTCCCGACTAGCCGCTATAATCTCGTTCCTGAAGCTTGAAGGGTGAATTGGTAAGTCTTCAACGCTGGAAAAGCGGTGTCTTGAACCTCCACTGTTCTGCCGCTGACGACGCCTGGTGCTGCCATTTCGTGACTTTCTTGTGGAAATGGGAGACAAGGAAGAGTTGGCGGCTGTCGATTCGTCTTCGTCGCTCTTTGAGAAGCCTCGAGAGGACTTTTTATAATGCTCTCGAGAGCCTGATCCTTCGCGTGACGATCCAGTAAAGTGATCAGATTTTGGCCAACCTGCTACTGCGGCTTGAGGCAGAACGTCTGCCACATTACCTCCCTCGTCCGCGACTGCTTGCGTGTGTCTATCGACAGCGGAATGGCTATGGCCTTCTTCCGCAGTAGCAAGGTCATCAACTTCACCATGAGAGTGGCCGTGGCCCCCTCCGTGGCTATGTCCGTGGTTGTGAAACAGGAAGAGACCAAGGATATTAGAAGCAAGACCAAGGCAGCCAACAATAAGGATCAGCTTGGGGTTGTTGACCACTGGAGATTCGTATAGCCTTTGGCAGGCTTCAAGGAAGATGGAAAGACAGAGCGCGACAAGGAATACGCCGTTGATAAGGGCGCCTAAAGTCTCCGCACGTTCCCACTGGCAGCGTGTTAGCCGTTTGTATCGAACAGAGCCCGCCATTGTTCTCATACCCCATATGTGTACATTTTTGAGCTTGCTTTCTCATGTGCCACTTTGACCGCCCAAAGACCAACACATAGTGATAGGACATCGTTAAGCTATAGATTGAGGCGTTAGTAGATTATCGTGACTAGGCGAAGCAATGCTTAAGGGGACAGGACTGACGCACCATATGAAAAGAGTCTGCAACGAGTGCGAGAGAGTGTGACACGAGACCTGAAAGTTTGTCAGTCTTACAATTGCCCTAGTCCCAAAAGAAGATGGATCCTCCATGCAATCAACTCACCAGCGCCTAACTCCAGGAAAAAGAAAGCTACATTGATGGCTAAAAGGATGAGCATCCTCGTAGATTTTGATAGACCCATGGCGAGGCAATTGGGCGCCAGACGGCGCTGACTTCAGACTTCAACGAAGGTGGCGAGGTGGTGTGTTCAAGGCCTCTGGTTGCTATTCAGCTTGCTAGAAACCTCGTGTTCTGAATGTGAGGTACTAAGCCCATATCAGGTAGATTTAGTATGATACTGCGAAGAAATAATAACGGATTGTATGTAGTGAAGCAACAAATAGCAATGACGATAGACATTGAGGCTCGTTGTAAATATGGCGCTAGGAGTACCTTCCGCCCGAAAAGGCCCCGCGGCCCCAGTTCTAGGCGGGCCAGGCTTGACCAAGTGATTTCCAGCCAACGACAAACGTCGTTGATAAAGCAGCTTTACGCAAAAGGCGGTCAGCGACGGTGCATCTCGACAGCGGAGAGCTTGAAGTTGCTGTAAAGGTATTATTTTAAGACCTTACTCTCATTACAGTCACCACAGTTGCCAAGAGCAAACGTTGTCCCCCCAATTCACACGACCATGAGGAGTGATATCTCACCCTTTTCCCTCATTGATATTCGCTGCTCACAACATCAATAACAATGGCCACTATTCCAACGGAGGAATACTCCGAGCAAGATGACGACAATGAGCGAGAGGCGACTGAGATGGGTAACTACGACGAAGCCCTAGGCAGTATGGATGGATCGCTTGGTTCCGTACGTGGATCACGTGCCAGTGCAGATGCGATAGATAATGGCTACTTCAAGCCCGTAAAAGCTTTTTGGAAGCGACAAGTCATTGCTACGGTTCCCCACCAGGCATGCCGAGATCACTTTGGTATGCATAAACCCTCTACTGACGCAACGAATGGCTCCTAGGATTGAGTGCGTTTGAGTGAGATATCGCGAATGAAGTGTCCTAGGAGCCAAGCCATGCAGCTCTCTGTTCTAATTTGATAGCACTCAATGACTCCTTTCAACAAGCATCTCATGAATCTCATCTACCAGTCATTTACTTACTCACTACTCTCTTTTGCAGCTCTGGAACGGACCTTCCTTGGATTCCTGAGAACATCCCTTGCTCTTTCAATGGTTTCAGTCATCATTGCCCAACTCTTTAGACTCCAGCATGTTCAAGACCCAGACAAAGTGTTTGGCTTCTTTGTCTTGGGCATCCCTCTAGCTTGTGCCTGCATAGGCGCAGCAATCGTGGTATTATTATTGGGAGCTTACCGGTTTTGGCGGCAGCAGAACGCTATGTTACGAGGAAAAGTACATGCAGGAGGTTGGGAGATGAACGTCATTGGGATGACAGTGTTCATGGTACGCTTGGCTTTGGAGATAGGAACTCTACGACTAAGGTCCACTAGGTCATACTCACACTTTTCGTCCTATTGGTAGCCGTTGATAGCAGGAAGGATGTGCTAGCATGAGGCGATGGACGACCTCTTACGTAGGGTGATGAGCTTGACGACTGGTGGGAATTGCGCATCTATTGGGATATGGTCAAGGCACCTATGCGAACGGTAGGAGGCTTCATCAACCACTAACGCCATCTAAGCTGACTCTGACAGAGTTCTCGGACCATTTGATGTCGTGTTGGATCTTAATAGAAGAGTCCCTGAATTCACTTTTGCCCTCGTCGATGCAGTAGAGTTGGGCCCAGGTTGCTTGCATGTGCTCGGGTTGAAATTTCTTGACGTGGTAGAAGTGAGTTCGGGAGGCAGTATTTGGAAGATGATGGTCTGAGCCGAGCTCTCCAAATCTACTACAGAAAAGCTCATCAAAGCACATGCAGGTACACGCAGCTAGGCTGCATGTAGCCGAAGAAAACTCTGAGTAGCCGGTAAAGACTAAATCCACTTGGAGGGTTCGGTAGTAGGATGCGAAGCACGATGACATCCTAGTACCTGAGAACCTCGAATTTATCTTCATGAAACTCGACGTGTTGCTTAGCCTAATGCACAAAACATCTGCCAGATCTTGGAGTGGGGACGGACCCTTGAGATTGCACAAATATGATGCCGATCTTGCTAACCGACCAATGCTCGTTACAACACAATGAAGCCGCTCCAAAATTAGAGGCTACCTTACTATCCAACATAGTCTCAAAATCTCGAGATCTCCAGCTTTAAACCAACTCCACCTCTTTTGCAAGGCTATCGAGACACGTCGACTATGTTTCGTCTCACTATTCTTCATATCTTCGTCACGCTATGTCTAGCATCTTTGACAAGATGTGTAGCAATCACGGGGCCCAGGGGCGGTGTCAACACCGCTACTGGACAACGACCATTGAGACCAGAGTTTTCCGCCTTCAAGAACTCAGGTCCTGCATTCGACCTGTACATACTGTCACTACAGCAATTTCAGCAGCAAAACCAGACAGGACTATTGTCTTACTATCAAGTCGCTGGTCAGTTCCCCAATCTTTCTGTGCTCATATGGGTACACTATGAGCATCGTTACTGAAAATTGGAGGTAGGCATTCACGGACATCCGTACATTGCTTGGGACGGGGTCCAAGGATCATACCAGGCTGGCTATTGCACGCATGGCTCGATTCTGTTCCCTGCATGGCATCGACCTTATGTAGCGCTCTTTGAGGTCTGCCTTCATCCCGCTATCCTAGTCCTCGATCACTTCACTGACACTTTATAACAGCAAATCCTCTGGAGTAATGCTCAACAAATCGCCGCCAGATACCCTCCCAGCCAACGCGACGTATACCAAGCAGCGGCTACCACCTTCAGGATTCCCTACTGGGACTGGGCTCTTAATGTCACGATGCCCGATCCCGTCAACGACCCCATGATCACTGTCAATACACCGCACGGAGCCATCAACATGGTCAATCCGCTGTATAACTATACCTTCCACCCGCAGCCATCTGCAACAGAGTTCCCACCATCGGACTCATTGTCTCAATTCCATAGCACGGTTCGCTACCCCAATGCAGCTGGGCAGAGCCAGCCCGATCTGGCGAATGCGCAATTACAAGCCAACGCAGCAGCGTATGCCCTCCATGGTCTTCTCTTCTATATCGTTATGCATCCTTAGGATCACGATCTAACACAAGTTGTCCAGATTCCTCGACCTTACCTACCAACTCATTACTAATCAACCCAACTATGCTCCCTTTTCGAACACCGGCTATGCCGATGGACGCGGTAACAAATACAATTCTCTCGAATACATGCACGATGGGATTCATAATCTGGTGGGAAATGGCGGGCATATGGCAGTCATCCCATTTGCAGGCTTCGATCCGATCTTTTGGCTGCATCATGCGTTAGTCCTTCGATCTCCGATGGCCAACTTCTTTCAATGACTGCTAATGCATGTATGATTATAGGAATGTTGACAGGTTATTTGCAATCTGGCAGGCTATTTGGCCCGACTCATACACAACATCAGAAGTCAATGAATACGGGACATATACTATTGCACCTGGTGCCACTGATGATATCAATTCTCGTACATTTTCTCCCATCCTTTCCTTTGATGCCCATACCAGATCGCTGACCACTCCAACCACAGCATTGACGCCTTTACACTCCGACAGCGAGGGCACTCTCTATACCTCAGCCACAGTCCGCTCCACTCGCACATTCGGCTACTCGTACCCCGAAGTCGTCGACTGGGGCGTCAACTTCACACAGCTCTCTTCGAACGTCCGAGCGAACGTGAACAAGCTCTACAACCCTACAGGCCGCATCGCAGCTCGCTCCCTGAGACCAAGGTTCAGCAATACAACTCACGAGTATAATAATGCAACAAATGCAACGACAGACTATCAGTACTTCGTCAACATTCAGCTGGACAAGTAGGCCCAACCCCACGCTTCCATCTTCCGACCTCAGTCTACAAATGTGTTCCAGAAACTAACACAAACCCACAGATCAGCCCTCTCCCGCCCCTTCTTCATCCACTTCTTCCTCGGCCCCCCACCGTCCTCCCCAACAACCTGGTCCTTCGCCCCGAACCTAATTGGCTCCCACAGCATCCTCTACTACCCCTCTCCCACGCTCAACCGCACCATCGCCAAAACCGCCTACGGCCAAATCCCACTCAACCACGCCATCCTCCCTCTCACTGCCGACCTCTGCCCAGCGACAATCGTGCCTTTGCTGAAGCGGGAGTTGGAGTGGCGGGTGCAGGATACGGATGATCAGCCTGTTGATACGGCTTGTGTGACTAATTTGCAGATTTTTGTCGTTGCTAGGGAGATTTTCAAGTATGGAGGGGGTGGGGATGCGGGTGATGAGTTTCCGGAGTATGGGGAGTTGGTCATCTTGAGGGAGGCTACGGGTGGGAAGGTTGGGGGGCTGCATGAGGGGGCGGGGATGTAGTGTGATGAGGCTCTATTGCTCCAAGCAAGACCGAGAGGGGAAGGTAATGAGGATCTGCTACTGCTTTTGCTGGGGACGGATGTAAGACACTAATACTGCTTTTATAATATGGGCATCCAGAGATGATGCTATGCATCTCTCCTACATAACCAAAATGCTATAATGCTACTTTTCCTTATCAGACGCCAGATCCCAAACCCAGGGACCCGATTTTATGCCAACGCTCCTGACCAATGCATTTTGCTTGAACAAGCAGTATTAACAAAGCGCGAGGACTGAAACGCTTATGCAGTACGCAAAATGCAAAGATCATCATCCGAACCCCTTGTTCAATCCTCTCCGTGCAATCCCCTCCTATCAAAACAAGCCCCATTTCTTGCTCTTTGCCGTCTCTCCAGCTTTCTTACTGCTATTACTCGATTGATTACCTCCCGATGCGGTGCTCCCACCAGACGCCGCAGCAGCAATGGCAGCTAATCGGTGCTTGGCCCTTTCATCGCCTGATTCTGCTGCTCTAACATACCATCGATTCGATTCGAGAGGATCGCGCCGACAGCCAATGCCCATTTCTGTGAAGTAGCCGACTGCGTATTCTGCTTTGGGGAGACCTGGATCCTACTGTCAATACCTTGCAACATGTAGTAAATACCATGGGTTGGGTGTTTCTTACCTGTCTCAGCGGCCTTCCTAGCCCACTCATACGCCTCATTCTCGTCCTTCTCTAGCACTGGCTCCGCGCCAACCATGTACCACGCACAAAGCGCCATCATAGCAAGGGGATGCTCTCTCTCCGCCGCCCTTGTATAGAAGTGAACGCTGAGCGCCGGATCCTTCGGGCAACTCAATTTGCCATGTTCATACGAATCACCGAGCCTGTAGTTCGCTTCCACATGTCCTAGATCCGCTGACTGCGTGAACAGTTGTGCAGCGTATGCCGCATCATGGAAGATATCGTCGCCAAAGCCTGTTTCGTGCAGGAGGCCTAACTCATATGGCGCAGCGTTGTATTGGAAGTCGGCAGATTCCGCTGCTCTCTTGAGCCACTTCAGTCCTTCGCGATAGCGGTTGCCAAGCCCCAAATCGCCTACCAAACATGCTCGTCCCAGCCTTGACATAGCTCCTGGGTGGTTCTTGGACGCGGATTGCCGATAGAATTGGACGGCTTTGTTCGGATCTTTTCGAGAGCCCCAGCCGAACTCGTAGCACAGTGCTGCACGGTAACCGGCTTCGGCATGACCGTGCTTGCTAGCTGCCACGAAGAGCGGAAAGGCGCGGTCGTTGTCTTCCACCCCTTTGTTGAAGAGGCCGGATGCATAGCCGTCTGCGAGGTAGTATTGCGCGAATGGATAACTTCGATCCGAGAGTTTTTGCAGGATGTTTCGAGCTTCCCGGAACATCTCCTTCTGCGAGTCGGCGGTAGTCGCATTGTCGACATGAGGGCCTTCCAGATCCGGATTTGGTCTTGGACTTGGCTGTCGTGCATCGTCAACGAGACCGCCAGGTCCCATCGCTTGAGCGGCATTTACCATGAACACGGCGAATTCGTACTGGATCGTCGGATCGTTCGTCTTCTTGACGTTCGCGCGATACATGTCCAGCGTTTTCCTCGTGCTAAGCAGCGCCGCATTTTCCCCCACGGCCATTCGAAGGTGTAAATTGTCAAGATTTGAGGGAGCCGGAGGAGGCTGAGGGTATGGGACGTTGATGAGGTCGATGTAGGACATGGGTCGGGCATCAGGCGAAAGCCTTGATGGAGATGGCGTACGAGCATATGGGGAAGGTGAACGAGAATTTTGTCCTGGGGATAGTGATCGCCCCGAAATTCCAAGCTCAGAGGCAGACGAGTAAGCTGAAGTTGGCCGCGCAAGGTTTGCGCGCAGATGGGTATTGGGTGCCAAATGCTGGCTTGAAGATTTGGAAGACAGTACTTGAGGCCCTTCAGACGACCGTCGCACCTGTGTGGCTGGCCTACTACTGTCTGCAGATGGCCTTCGATTCTCTGATTCGAACAGCTGATGATGGTATTGCAAAGGCTGGATTTGATCGGATCCTAGGTTGTTCGCGAGACTGCCTCTGAATGGTTGTCTGGAGTTCTGAGCAAGACTGCTCGCTAATGGGTGCCTTGAGCCTAATTCGCTCTCATTGGCGGACGATATGACAGCAGATTGAGGCTCCTGGAGAAGCTCAGGGCCTTCAGTGGTGAATCGTTGCCTGATGGGAATAGATTGCGTGACTGGTAATGGGCCAGCAGAGCCTCGCGACGCTTCTACATTGAATCGTTGAAGTGGTTTCCAATTCTCCGACTCTTGAGCCGGCTTCCTCATAAAGGCGTCGTCGCCAGCCTCGAAGGAAGACTTGCGCTGGAGCGTAATCCGACCAGGTGCATCAGATGTATTGGATGAGGAGGGAAATACTGATTTGCCGGGTGTGTTCGCGGTGGAGGAGGATAATGGCCGTCGTGGGGGAATATGTGTAGAAGGGGTAGAGGAGGACTTGGGAGAGTAGGAGGGTGGCGGACTAGATATTGGTGGTGGTGTTGTTCTTCCTCCGCCTACTTGCGGCCGGCCGGGCTTCGAGAAATCCAGAGCGAGATCAGCCATTCCGAGCCTTGGGTGTGCCATCTCTGTCCTTTAAGACCTATATTTTCTCTAATCTGTGCACTAAGAGGTCTGCTAATTGCATTGCTTTGAGAGCCCAAGATTGGTGAAGCGCGAAGGCCTGGGGAAGAGTCCAGCGGACCTTTAGTATGCGAGGAGAGACTAGCGTAGTCCGTGGATGGTGTATTCGTATTGCTTGCTTCAGTTGGGCAGCTGAAGGACCCAGCCAAGGAATGTAAACCCAATGACCACGCTTCTGGGGTTGTCTGGTATATTTTTCAGCTCTCTCGTATATAACGCGGCGGCTCGACAAGAAGCTTACCTCCAAGGACGGTGTAGTGATGGAGCCACCGGGGCTGCAGTCGAGTCAACAGATCGCCGAGCCAGTATAACAAAATCCTTTGCAGGGGCAAATGCAATAAGGCGTCTCTCGGTCGGTCGTAAAGGCAACGACAAAGCAGCAATACAGGAAGCAAGGCTCAGCACTCGGCCTTTTTGCACGTGGGGGAGCAGGAGGTGGAGGCCGCGCGCAAAATGGCGTTTGTTTTCTGCCAAGGCCCGATGATGATGAGTTGCTTAGAATTGATCGGCGGGAGAAAGCAGGCCTTTGTTCACTTCAGTCACTCTCTGCCAGGGATAACTCGAATTCACTTTACACTTCGTATAGTTGTTTGCTTTGCTACAATTCTGTTGGTATTTCGCTAATATTAGGCCGTTGAAAGAGAGATCGTAAATCATTTATGCCACCCCGTATTCACTCTTTCGCTAATCTGCTCAAGAAACGGCCGAGGACTGCCCATTAAGGCATAAGGCTCTCAGGGGTTTTCTGCCCGCTGTGCAGATGCCTCGTGGTTGGTACGGGTTTGGACAGGACCCTTTTTCTTTGACACAATTTGTCTCACTGGCATGACTGGTATGCTCGACCTTCAAAGACTGGAAAACAATCATCTTTGGGTTCCAGTAGCAAAGCGTAGAAATACATGAGAAAAGTGAAAGGTCTCTACCCAAAGGTATAAGGCTAGCGTGGGACAGGATTCCCAGGCAACGCCACTGCTAAATTTACACTAGGATGCTTACATAAGGATACAAACACCATACCAAGAAATCACGAATTGCCTACACATTCATTGCCAGGTTTTACTCGCGCAGCCTTGACTATCGTTCTTGTTCTGTTGACTGCATTCTGGTATTTTCAGCCTGACGTTCGCTATAACCTTGACCTTCTTTCAACTTTTGAGAGTTGTGGACCATTACACTTCCCCGTGTTTATTGTTCTCCAACGCCGCCTCAGCTCCATTCCGCAGCCCAACGCCGACTCGGCACCCTCCCTCTATGAAACGAACATACCCTCTCCAATCCGCTCATTAAGTCGAAGACCAGTCTGGTTGTCGCTTGCGCCGCTGATAGGACGATTGATCTGAAGCTGCTTCCAAGGGGCGATTCCAGCCAGCCTTGAGTAAGTGCTGCATTCGTAAGAGCTAGGGATATCTACACAAAGCCACTCGAATTCCAGCGCCTAAGCTCTTATCAGTGCGCTGATATCAATTGAGCAACATGTCGACGCCACGAAGACCCGCCAACACTTCGCCCAAGCGGGAATCAAGGGGCTCGCCATACCAAGATTCTCCATCGAGGCGTCACCGGCCAAATGACGTTGAGGCAGCCCCATACGAAAGCCCTCATCGAGCCCCGCGAACGCCCACAAACAAACCCAAGCAGCAAGCCTACATACAGACCGCTTCATTGTCGCCGTCAAAAACACCGAACAACGACCAACATTCGGCGGCTGGTGGAGCAGATTTCACTCGGAAACGCAGTCTCATTCGTCCTGAGCGAGGCCGCATTGATCGAGACCATCCGAATTTTCACTACCGCCAGCATGCTCAGAATATGGAAGTCTTCCCCTCCACCACAGGCAATGACCCGGTCGTGGAAGACCAAGACGGGAACGAAACGTTTTTGACAGAAGAGGTCGAGCCGAAGACACTCGATCCTGAGAGTAGTCCTGATTTGTCGCCAGAGAACCTGCCCCGTGGACGCAACACCCGAAACCTTGAACCTGTGGTTGGAAATGGCAACAAGCCGTCGAAGAAAAGGCTGAGACGGAAAGAACCAAAGGTTGTGAGTGACGAAGAAAGGCGGCGCCAAAAAGAGTTGGATGCAGTGCGGCCACCGAGCTTGTGGAATGTCTATTGTGCAATGATTACATTTTGGTGTCCGGGGGCTTTCCTGAAATGCTTCGGCTTACCAGGAAAGGCTCAGCAAAGGGCTTGGAGGGAGAAGATGGGACTTATCAGTATCATCTTGCTGATCTGTGGCTTCGTTGGCTTTCTCACCTTTGGATTCACCGAAGCTGTGTGTGGACAACCGGGACTTATGCTGAGAGTTAACCACGTTGACAGTGGCTATATGATTTTCCATGGGAGTGCCTACAACCTCGACAATTCCAAGCATCCGGCTGCTCGCGGCATTCTAGCAGGTCAAAACGTTCTATACGATTTGTCAGAAAAGTACGGAGGCATGGATGGCAGTTTCATGGTTCAGAATGTGAACGGAGCTTGCAAAGATCTCATCACCCTAGCGCCTGGCTCGGATGTGCCGACGAACCCACAAGGAGATCTAGCTTGGTACTTTCCTTGCACCGTCTTCAATCAAGATGGTTCCAGCAAGCCCAACCTTACAATCCCTTACTACCTTGGATACTCGTGCCACACCACAGTCTTGGGCAGGAAGGCCTTTTACAATCTACGAGGTTCTGGGGAAGTATTCTACACATGGGACGATATTAAAAACCAGAGCCGGAACCTCATGGTCTACTCAGGCAGTGTTTTGGACCTGGACCTCCTGGATTGGTTCAACACGAGTCAAGTACTTGTTCCTCCAGAATTTGATGCCCTCAAGAACAACCCTGCCGTTAGAGGTGTCGATGTCACGAGGGCATTCCAGTCTGGGTCTAAGAAGCAGCTCGGCCAATGTTTGTCAGAGATCATCCGTGTGGGGTCCATCGATACCGCTACCGTAGGATGTGTTGCATCTCAGGTGGTACTTTACGTATCGCTGGTATTCATCTTGTCTATCGTTACGGCAAAATTCATTCTGGCGCTTGCATTCCAGTGGTTCTTCAGTCGGCGCTTTGCAGCTACTAAGAAAGGTTCCGACACCAGCTCCAAGAAGCGGAACCAGCAGATAGAAGACTGGAGTGACGATATCTACCGCCCTCCTCCAAGGATGACTGACTCTGGGGTTGCTTTGGATAAGACGAGCAAGCGAGGCAGTACATTCCTACCTACCACCTCCCGTTTCACAAGCCCATACGCGTCAACGCAGCTTTCTAAAAACCGATCAGCGCCCACCACTATGGCTAGTCAAAGCTCGACTACGAAACTCATACGACCAACATCCATGTATCAGCACGATGGTGCCAGCGAATTGACCCTTCCCAGCTTTGACCCTACATCGAGGCACAGTCTTGCTGGAAGCCGTTCGAGTATGATGATGTCAGGCCAAAATCCCAGAATGTCGAGTGTGATGGCAGACATCGATGCTTCAGGGCCAGCGGGCTTCATACATGAGGCGGTCGTTCCCCAACCTCCACCCGACTGGGAGCCTTTTGACTACCCACTGGCACACGCCATTTGCCTGGTCACTGCATACTCGGAGGGCTACGAAGGGTTGAGGACAACTCTCGACTCAATCGCCTTGACAGAGTATCCTAATAGTCACAAGGCGATACTGGTGGTTTGTGACGGAATGATCAAGGGCGCCGGAGAAGAATTGACAACGCCAGAAATAGCGCTTAGCATGATGGGCGACCATGCGATCTTGACCGACGAGGTCCAAGCTTTCTCATATGTTGCCGTCGCTAGCGGTTCGAAACGACACAACATGGCCAAGGTTTACTCCGGCTTCTACGACTACGGGGAGAATTCTCGTGTCCCATTGAGCGAACAACAACGGGTACCCATGATGATTGTCGTCAAGTGTGGGACACCGGACGAGGCCAGTGCTCGCAAGCCCGGGAACCGTGGTAAACGAGACAGTCAGATCATCCTCATGTCATTCTTACAGAAAGTTATGTTCGACGAGCGTATGACTGAATTGGAGTTTGAGATGTTCAACGGTCTCTGGAGGGTCACAGGCATCTCGCCAGACTACTACGAGATCGTGCTCATGGTGGATGCCGACACGAAGGTTTACCCTGACAGCCTTACCCACATGATCTCTGCCATGGTCAAGGATCCAGAGATCATGGGCCTCTGTGGTGAGACCAAGATTGCCAATAAGCGTGCCAGCTGGGTTTCAATGATCCAAGTCTTCGAATATTTCATCTCCCATCACTTGGCGAAGTCTTTCGAATCCATCTTTGGTGGTGTCACTTGTCTACCCGGCTGCTTCTGCATGTATCGAGTCAAAGCACCCAAAGGTGGACAAAATTACTGGGTACCCATCCTGGCCAATCCTGACGTCGTGGAGCACTACTCGGAGAATGTGGTTGACACGTTGCACAAGAAGAATCTGCTACTCCTTGGTGAGGATAGGTATCTTTCGACCTTGATGCTAAAGACCTTTCCTAAACGAAAGCAAGTCTTCGTACCGCAGGCCGTGTGCAAGACTACGGTGCCTGAGCAATTCTCTGTACTCCTCTCCCAACGACGACGATGGATCAACAGTACCGTTCACAATCTGATGGAGCTTGTTCTAGTCCGAGACCTGTGCGGCACCTTCTGCTTCAGCATGCAGTTCGTTGTCTTCATTGAGCTCGTCGGTACCCTAGTCCTGCCTGCCGCCATTACCTTCACCTTCTATGTCGTTATCATCGCTATTGTCAGAAAGCCAGTGCCCGTTATCCCGCTTGTACTCCTGGCCTTGATCTTGGGTTTACCTGCTATCCTCATCGTGCTGACGGCGCACCGATGGTCGTACGTCCTTTGGATGTTGGTATACCTGCTCTCGCTTCCCATCTGGAATTTTGTCCTTCCGACCTACGCATACTGGAAGTTTGACGACTTCAGCTGGGGTGACACTAGAAAGACAGCAGGAGAGAAGACCAAGAAGGCTGGCATCGAGTATGAAGGTGAATTTGACAGCAGCAAGATTACGATGAAGAGATGGGGCGATTTCGAAAAAGGTAAAGCTTCGCCTTTCTCCACGATATGCCATGATGCTGACGTTTACCTAGAGCGACGCTCGAAAGGTCCAAGTACCAGCTACACACAGTCACAGCGGGCCAGCACAGCGGGCTGGCCGTCACAGCATCGAGATTACGAAAAGCATCAAGGTTACGAGCAGTATGGCGACATGTGATAGTAGGACCCTGTTGACTCTCCTTTTCGGAAGGATGGGGATGGTGCATGCATTCGGCGTGTGTGCGACAAGCATTGCATATTGCATCAAAATGGGTTTATGGCATTCATTGGATGGTCGGATTTGTATATCTACAGTGGGAAAGGCTTCGGCACCGGAGACACTTCCATGATGAGAGCTTCCTTGGATAGCGATTAGACTGTCGAATTGTTGACAGCAACGGATTAATCGAACATCACTTTTCATCATTAATCTGTCAGGTGTCGATGAGCTCTATGTGTGTGATTAATGTGGTGCACTTTGGGGATCGAGACCCCCGTGACCCCCACGCCTGAAGAAAATTGCGGGGGGAGTGGGGGGGTTCGAGTAAGAAATATGACCTAGATCGCAACTACTCGTAAAGGGTGTCACCCTGCAACTGCAGCATTTACTCACTACCGTTGTTCTCATTCGCTGCCTGTTCCGATCCATCCCCGCCACCACCGCTTACCAACCTTTGCGACTCGTATATCACTTCATGTTTCGAGACTTTCTGAATTAGGTTCAATCTCCAGAGCCTTATACGCCATCCTGCAGCTCAATCCTGCAGACACCCAATAATTCCCTCGTCCATATCTTTACCGCGATTGGGAAACCAACCCCTCAGCTTTACAGCTGCCAGCCCTTTCCCTATCACATATTCCCGCAGCTCTGGTTCTGAACGCAGGCTGTGGCGCAGGGCAAGAATACTACATGAACAACCCCCATTCGAGCTAAGTTTTGATATCACACTGCCCATTCTGTGATGTTAGATAAGAGATTCGAAAGGAGACTTGTCGGATGGTGAATGCAAGAGCTGGAAGCAAAGTGCGGGGCAGCCAATCCATCTGTGGAGAAGTCACCGACCGGCCCTCGGAGCTGGGGGGAGGGCGGTGGCACGGTGGTACACGCAGCCTTATATACTTCTGAGGACTGGAATATCCTGTCAAGCTGTTGCACTGTCCTTCCCAATATTCCTCACTCCGCCGAAGACACTCCAAACAGCAACGGCTTTTAACGCATGACTACTTGAGGAAAACCTGGTGTTGCTGGTGTCCACCAGCCAGCCAGTCCAACATACCCCGATCCTCCTCCAAGTGAATCATCCTCTGCGACCTCGACTCGAAGAGCTGACTCACCAAGGCTTGCCTCCACTCCCACTCGTCCGGCGTTCAAGCTGCCATCCAAGCACAACCACCTATCGATATCAAGATGTCTGAAGGATATGATACACATACAGAGACCGAGAGTGAGGATGGAGGAGTTGCCCTGGTGCAATACGGCTCGTCCGATGAGATGGAGATAGACGATGATAGTTCGGCAACATCTGCGTCTCCGTCCTTCTTTCAACCTTCTTCTGGGGACTTTATCGAGGCAGACGAGCCAGATGAACCGGCTGGAGCCTCGCTCGTCGACACTGGCAACGGCTCCGGACTTCAAGTCGGAACCACTTTTGTGATCGCTGATGCCGGAGGAGGAACGCATGATCTGGTTCATCATACGCACACGCCGACTACCAACCCTGCGGCCACACCTCTGTCCGTGACACACCATGCATCATTCGCGGAAGAGTTGTCTGGAGAGTTGTCAACCCTCCCAGAGCTCAACGCCTTCCACGATGAGGAAGAACCATATGATCCTAATCATCCCCTGGATCCACCTTTTGGTACGCCGCACACCTTTTCTACTCCCTTGGTTGCCGCGTCAAATGCGTATGTGACAGAAGGGGGAGCTATTTCTGTACCAACTGTCGCACAAGAATTGCAACCCTCACAACACTACGTAGCTCAGCACGTTCTGGGTGACTACTCTGCTTTACCGTTATTGACCGATGCTTTCGGCTCGGAGTTTGTCTCGCAATCTGCTGCTCCTCCAGCTGAAGTTACGTCTCCAATATCTGTGGATGACTACCCTGCTAACTACTGGGATGATATCGAAGACAACCCGAAGAACTTCTACTGCGACGATTTCTTCAATTACTGGAGGGAGAGGTATGTCAACGACGCGCCGCCTTATTACTCCCTTATAAGCGACCTGGCAAGCAAACACAACTCGTTCAAAGTCCAGAGGCCAATGAAAGTCTCTATTGATGAGCTCGGCAAGGAGTACGACGATGTCCAAGGCATACATTGGTCGCGCTTTCGGACCACCAAGGTACAAGCGCGAGAAGTGCGGAGGATGACCTACAGGAATCACAGAAATGTTCCAATCTGTCACAAGAAGATTGGATTCGGCACTCCAGGATACAAAGCCCATTTTCACGATAATATCGTTCCTAGCCCTGATACATATTTCAACTTCCGAGAAATGAACATGAAATACCGGCCTGCATTCTCTCATTTCCAACTCCGCCATTGTCTGTCTGCTTGGTCCAAGAATGCAGTGTTCTACAGCCACCGGCCCGACGACGATGATCTGGACGACGGAACAAAGATAATGTGCTACAACCCAGAGGCAGACACCTCCGAATGCGCCATGAACCTTACCAAACTCACTGACAAGGATGCACCAAAACTAGGTCGAGTGACGACATTAACAGCAGGTGATGGTGTACTGGTGGCAGGAAGCATCGAAGGGGTCTACGCCATCAAGTCACTGTCCGACACTTTCGAAACCGAGCCCACGACAGGCATCATCACGGAAGACAGCAACTGCAGCACAAACCACATCCACACAATCCTCGACCGGAACAGCGGGCTCCCCCAGGCCATCATTTCCTCCAACGACAAAACGATCCGAACCCTGGACTGCACCACGAACAAATTCACCCGAGCCCACTTTTTCCCATATCAAGTAAACTGCTCAGCCACAAGCCCCGACGGGCGCTTAAGGCTACTCGTAGGCGATGATACCATACCTATTGTCTCAAATGCAGAAACCGGCAAAATCATAGCGGGGCTTCCGAATCACAAAGACTACGGCTTCGCCTGCGCCTGGGCACCAGATGGCATCACAATGGCAACCGGCCACCAAGATGGCCTTGTCCAGGTCTGGGACGCGCGGAAAATGAAACAGTCTATCCACACCTTATCAATGGAAATGGGCGGCTGTCGCGCCATGCAATTCTCACCTTTAGGCAGCGGCAAGCGTGTGCTCGTTCTCGCCGAACCAGCGGATTTCGTGCATGTGGTCGATGCGCAGAGTTACGAGAGCAAGCAGAGCGTTGATTTCTTCGGCGAGATTGCAGGGATCAGTATGCCGCCTGATGGGTCGAGGTTGTATATCGCCAACTCGGACAACTCGAACAATTCGAATTCTCACTACGGCGGGCTGATGGAGTTTGAGCGGAGTTGGGATCGGGAGAAGTATGCGCGACCGCCGGCGGAGAGATGTAGTCCGAGCGATGTGGCAACGGCAGAGCAGATATGGAACAGGGAGGACGAAGACGCAGGGATAATATTTCCAGGTGGGGTATGTTATCCAGACTGTCTCCTCGATCCGGAAAAGCGCCGGAAACGGTTTCGTGAGAGGAGCAAGGGGTATAAGCTTGATATAGCGAGGACCTTTGACTGGCTGAGTGACGATGAGATGGACGAAAGTGAGAGAATTCGGACTTCTGGAGCTGGAAGAGACAGGCAAGGGATAGGATCGGACGAATTGATGCTATGAGGCATGTGGGCTTTCAGTCTTCGACCACGGCAATTTTGGGCTGGAATGGGGAGTACATTCAGGGCAATCAAAGTTTAACGTAAATATGGACTTCTATGACGAACTTACGAAGCGAAGGAGCATGGCTGGACGGTGCATATGAGGGGAAAGGATGGAAAGGATGGAAAGGATGGGGAGGGTGGAAGGTCATCTTTCTACACATTTTCGGCTGCTGGGAGTTGTGGCTACACTCGGATGTTTTCTCGGCATGTGAGAGCGCTTGTGCAGCTATCTCGCAGCTCTTTCGCTGGATGGTTGTTGTAGAGATTGCAATTAGATTTTCCTGATGAGGCTGCACATTCGTACTCTTACTCTTGATTCTTTGTATCCACGCGTTCTTGAACGCTGTCTGATTGAGTGCTGGCAATCTTGTGAGGACTTATTTTGGAATCGTTTCTATTGGAGGAATGCAGCTGGATTTGCTGAAAAATCTTTCCCTAAGTGAATGCGAATGCACAACGGTAATCTTTTATCCCTCGTAGCAATCTTAGCTCATGCTCTCAAAATCCCATCACTCCTCCCATCCATCCCATCAATACCCCCTCTTCCTATCAACAACATTGATCATCCCCTCGCCCTTCTCCCTCTTATCAAGGTTAACCTCCAGCACTTGAAACGCTCGGTCAACATATGCAGCGCCCAATCCGCTAATATGAGGCGTTATGATGCAATTGGGTGCATCCCACAGCGGATCGTCTTTTGGCAAGGGTTCCGGATCCGTGACATCCAGCGCCGCTCCTCGAAGGCCGCCGCCACCGTCTCCGCCATCGAGGGGATCGTTGTCTTTGTATCTCCTCAGCGAGTCGATCAGGTCGGATTGTTGGAGTATCTGCCCGCGGGAGATGTTGGAGATGAACGCGTTTCGCTTGCTTAGGATTTCGAATTCCGGTGCGGCGAGGAAGTGCGTCGTTTGTTTTGTTAGCGGAACGCTGACGAGGAGGTGGTCGATGTCCTGTGCAAGGAAATTGTGCAAGCTCTTCTTATCCAGCCCACTGTACCATGCGCTGGGTATGGAACCATCTGGATCCCCCGTCCCGGGCACAATGAAGCCCTTGTCATGCTTCGACTCTGGCGTCGTTCGTGGAGATGCAGTGTACGCGATAACATCCATTCCCATCGCTTTCCCTACCCGCGCTACCTGCCGACCTATCGATCCGTAGCCTAGCACCGCGAGTCGCTGTCCAGCTTTATCTTTCAGCGAATTCAATGTCTTCGCGTGCGTCCCCTTGCCCCAATTGTGATCTACTTGCCATTGGTGTAGGAGGGAGTAGTGGTGCGAGTGTGCGAGCATGGTCAGGATTACCCATTCGGCGATTTGGGGGCCGTGGATTCCGGAGCTGGTCGTAAGGGGAATAGAGGTGTTGGTGTAAATGGGCGAGTGGGATATGTGATTAGTCCCGGCGGAGAAGAAATGGATTAATTCTGCGTGGAAACGTGAGCCAGATCCATGCATGGTTGTAGCGAGGGTGAGATTATGTACCGAGCTTAGGGCAGTCCTCGCGGGATGGAGGCAGTGCGGAGAGGGTCACAAGAATTGTAGCATCGTTGTAGATTTCTATTAGACATCGTGATTATAAGCAAGTGGTTCCCATTGATCACTAATAGGAAAACGGACAGAGAGGGAGACCTTTGGGTATTTCCTCCTGGCCCTTCCATGGCGTATCTGTGAACAACAAGCTCTTGAATGTGATCTTGGTATTGGGGTGGTTCTTCTTGATTCTATCGAATGCCTCTGTGGGCTCTTGGAAGGGCAATATGACCAGGAGGTCCTCAGGCTTCGACTCTGGACCGCCGCCCATGCTGGGCAGAGAGGAAGCTATTTTGGCGAGGCGTGTGGTCGCAATTGCGAATGTATGGTGCAATGAATAGTTTGGGGCAATTGAATGGCGATTAAAGCTTGAACATAAGCAACTTATGACTCTGTATAATTGACATGATAAAGTTGTCGTTCTCGAAAGGGCAGGTGAAGGTTGCTCGGCAAAGCGCGGATGCTATGCGTGGACGACGATAACACGCTGTTCGTAACCCTAACCCTGATCCTAGGATGCGGAAGACGCGAAAGGGACAACTTAATCTGTATTATGTGCATGATATACGTTGTAGACCGCAATTGCAATCGTGTATATTATTCCATTGTGTTGTCTCCAACACTTCGCCACCATGTAAAATGTTCTCTGTTTGTTCATTCTGTATCCCTTATTATCTTTCCAGAAAATTCCCCCTTCTGTATCGCCCCTCAGGCATCCTCGTGTGTTTCCCTAAGAAACTCCGCTTATATATCAGTCAACCTCATAGCAATCCAAAAAGTATCTCTAGTCGTAATAACCATCGCATTAAAGCACCAACAAAACCCCCTTCTCGAATGAACCATCATAGCATTCGCAACCGCCACCACAAACGCTCTCGGCACCTCCCCATACTCACTGAAAATCTCTACCCTGAACGCACCCATGTCAAAAGTCGACGAGCTTTGATGGAACTCGTAGTCCGCCATTGTCAATGCGTCGAGCCAGAGGTAGCCTAGGGCTGTGGAGACACGCCAGATTTGGACAACTGCTCGATACACGGAGTAGTGCAAGGTCCAGGAGTTGGCGAGATAACTAATTTGGATGCTGCGTTCTGAAATTCTGGCCGTGGTTGGGAGTGAGGACGACGTGTGGTTGGATGAGCGCTGAAACTTCGGGATCGAGGGAGATAATGGCGGCGAAGACGCGTTTGGGGCGAGAGGGGAGGATTGAGAGGATGGTGGGGCGCCGCTTCCGGAGTGTTGGTGTCGCAAAGGTGACCGACAGAACGAAAGGAATATCGAAGATAACCGACGTTGTCTTCGGGACTTGAAGACGCATAATGCAGCTAGGACGATAGAGCTATGTGATTTTCTTGCTGATCTTCGATTGAGTCTGCGCTGACCTCCCTGAGGCTATTTAGAATCAAACGATTGTGATCACAGGGAGACAATAAATGGCGACGGTGCTCGCGGGTCCATGAAACAAGTTAAGGAGCTGGTTTTGACCCCAAAACTTAACGTTAGCCATCCATCGTAATGAGATACTGTGGCTTCGCAGATCATAGATGCGACTAGCAGGTTTTTAACGTCTAAGACACAAGCGCTTTCTTCTGCGAATACGAAGAAGAAAAGTACTGGTCGACAATGCGGATCTTGGTGTCAGACCTTCGGAGGTCCCTCCGTCTGAGCACGAACTTATTTAATTCGTCGAAGAAGCATCCTGGGGTGCACAGGATTGAGGATCTCAATCTTCACGGGTATTCTGAAAATATGACAGGCAAGCTGTGTTTGTTGAACGGATGGCTTGCGCATTTCATGCATGCATGCTTCACAAGAGCAATGTGAAAAGATAAATGGTCTTCAATTTCGCAAGCTGTGGTATGAGTTTGGCTTGCAACCTAAGACTGAAATTCTCTAACTTGCGAGAGTGACGAGGACTTGAAAAAAAACCCTCTTGCAGCAACATCATGACAACTAGAACCCTGCTATCTTGGCGATGTGGCTGATGAGACATACATCCATGCTTCCTCTTTTTCCTACCGACAATTCATGCAGATGGCGTGTCGTCTTGATCCGGGAAAGTTGAATCGCAGCTTTGACACGAACTGTGCATGTCGCTATAGAGAACTCCTTAAGTTCGTGAAAGTCGCTTGTCGCCAATTGACCCATGAATGCCAATGATAGAAGACATATTTTGGCATCTATTACTCTTTCCTCCTCTCACAAGAAAGGTGTTCTAATTTATCTGGAATGGGTTTCACGGATCATACAACTAGAGATCAGATGTTAGTAGTGGCTCTGGTCCCTTCTCCCAACTAGATATGGAGTTATAGAGGGTCAAAGGAAGACCCTGGCTGAGACACGCGATTAGAGAACAGGATAGACATCTTAGAGATTAAAACCTTGCTGCCTGATAGGCACTTATGTATTGGGGGTTTTACGGGAAGGGCAAGCAACTAACAAGGAAGAAGACCGAGAACCCCCATCAAGGCGACCACAGGCGCAGGTACCTTGTGATAATTGCCTTCTCTCTAACGTGGTAGCAGCAACAGCCATTATCTGGCCATGATCAGTGCCACCATGTTGGCTGATCGTAAGCATGAGAAGGGAGCTTCAATTTTGGTCCTGACTCCACAGGCTTTTTGAAGTTTCATTGGCTGCAAGTGAGCATCCATAATAGATTCGAATCAGTGCAGGAGGATTCGAGCGACGCGCAATCCGGCGGCAAACGAAAGACCGCCCTCTCAAGCATGCTGTTGGAAACGAAGGAAGCGGATCGGAATATCCTTCCCACGAGGCCCCCCGAATGCTTATACAACCCGGTCGGCCGTATCATTCTGGATGATTCTTCGCTTTGACCCACTGCCACCGGCGTAGCCTGCCAAGCCCGTCAGAAAGAACGGCGGGAAGTATGCTGTATGAATGGGAGAGAAACATGCCATTTCAATTGAAGGATCTGTGAGCGATCCGAAAGGAGATCAGTTTCCGCTGCGCCCACGAGTCCTATTAATGCTGATAGACTGGTATTGGCTATGGTGTATGTGAGTCTGACAGAACCCTATATGCCGGGAAAGTGAAAAATCACTGTTGATATCAACTACCTCTGACTAGAGCAAGATTTGGCGGAGTGCGTTTTCTTGCTTTTCTCTATAGTCGAAATGCCAGAAAGAAATCCATATACGAAAGAAAAGGCTTGCCACATCGCATCAAATCTAAGATGCCAGATGCAGAATTATAGGCTTAGTAGACGAGACTTTTGCTTTTCTCTATTATGAGAC
>JAABUS010000788.1_pt1 | contig 76217 bp, 78 predicted proteins | sample 5560161 | NCBI WGS metagenome assembly JAABUS01 (sample SAMN10711885, study PRJNA513376) | rock metagenome | isolation source: Antarctica rocks | place: Antarctica: Victoria Land, Trio Nunatak nord | collected 2016-01-04
GCGGGACGATCCCGACCCGCGGACGGGCCGGAACACGCTCGGGATGAGCAGCCAGCAGATCATCGGCAGTCACATACAGTGCAGTAGCAAGGGTGTCCAGATCGGCGTCCACGAGGACCTCCAGGTTCGCGTTGGGTAGACAACGCCAACTCCGGACGCCCTTGCTCTCCAATCACAGCAGCCACACCGGCCACACCCCTTGGACTTACTCATCTAGCTGATTGCCAGCGCGCTACCGCTACAGATGCATTCAGTGTTGCACTAATAGGCTCACGTCTCTAAACTCCGGTTCGTAGTGATGCACCAAAGTGTTAAAATGATGCGCAACTGGGCTTACGTCACTAAGGGCGGGGTCACGGCGCTGCCGCGCGAGCCACCAGAGCACGAAGGAGTTGCGCGTGAAGTCTCAGCGTGATGATCCGCGCGTCGCGGTCGACCTGCGCGCACTGGGCAAACTGCTGCAGGGCCTGGGCGTCGACGTCCATGGCGAGCTCACGGGATCACGGGTCGGTCATGGCCAGTCGAATCTGACCTACCTCGTCACCGACGACGCCGGAGCGCGGTGGATCGTGCGACGACCGCCCCGCGGCGAACTGCTGGCCTCGGCTCACGATGTCCAGCGCGAGGCCCGGATCCTCACCGCGCTGGCCACAACAGACGTCCCAGTTCCGCGCGTGTTCTGCAGCATAACCGACGACGCGGTCGCGGAGGTCCCGATCGTGGTCATGGAACACATCGAGGGCATGGTCGTCGACCGAACGGAGGTCGCTGAGGCGTTGCCGCTGTCCGTGCGTGACGAGCTCAGCCGCGGGCTTCCGCGCACGCTGGCGGCCGTGCACGCAGTGGACCTGGACGAACATCACCTCGTCGGCCTCGCGAGCCATGCGCCCTATGCGGCGAGGCAACTACGCCGCTGGTCGCGCCAATGGGAGCGGAGCAAGACTCGTGAGCTGCCCGAGCTGGACGCCCTAACCGCCCTGCTGCAGCGATCAATTCCGCCGCAGTCGCGCATGACACTGGTACACGGCGACTTCCACATCCGCAACCTGATCTGCGCACCCGAGAGCGGTCGCGTCCGGGCTGTTCTCGACTGGGAGCTGTCGACCCTCGGGGATCCGCTCGCCGACCTGGGCACGATGCTCGCGTACTGGACAGAATCAGCGGACAACGAGACCGGTCTCTTCGACGCCTCGAACCTTCCCGGTTTCGCCACCAGATCAGAGTTGGTGGACGAGTACTCCGCGGTCGTCGAGGTGGACAGCGATCACATCGGGTACTGGCACGCCCTCGGCCTGTGGAAGATCGCCATCATCGCCGAGGGCGTTTTCCGGCGAGCCATCGACGAGCCCAGCAACGCGGCCCAGGGTGGTCCGGGCGACCCGGCCGTGCTCCCGTTCATCATCGAGCGCGCCTGGCAGGTCGTCCGGACGGCGGGCCTGGGCTGAGCGTGACGATCCGCCGGACGTAGCGGCGGGAGCGCTAGCGGATGCCGTCCCAGCTGCGGCGCAGGTCGCCGTCGGGGTCCTCGACCACCGTGACGCATTCGGTCAGAATGCCGGTCGCCCGCGTCTGGCTGGTGTAGGGCTCCCAGCCGGGGTTTCCCTCGGTGACGAAGCGGACCCACACGCCGTGCGTGGACTCGGCGACGGCTCGGGACGGCTCCTGGCCGACCATGGGCGCCTGCTCCGGAAGATCGATGGTGTCGAAGACGAAGGGCAGCTCGACGGCGTGCGCGGCGCCGAGCCCGTTGTTCTCCTCCGGGAGTGGGCGGTCGAAGCGGTACGCCCAGGTAAGGCCGCCACCCTGCTCACGGGCCTCCGCGTGGCGCAGGGCCGGCAGGCCGAAGTACCAGTCGGTGACGATGTGCGCGAGCAGGTCGCCGGGGGAGTCGTCGGGGAAGTGCCGGCGGTAGACCTCGATGCCCTCTCCGGTGGCGCCGTACGCTCCAGCTCCAGCGGTTAGGCCTGCCTCGTCGATGCTGTCGATCGCTCCGGTCGCGACGAGGAAGAGTCGCGCCTCTTGGCTGTTCGAGCCCACCAGGACGGGCACCTCGCTCGATACGCCGTCGGCGAAGGACTCTAGGGGATGGCGGGGGAGCACCACGCCGTCGACGACCGGCGCGAACGGCAGTGTGCTCAAGGCCAGCTCGCCCCACTTCGCCGGATCCGCGGCAGTCTGTACCTCGACGACCAGATCGGACGCCGCTTTGATGATGAGGTCGAGCTCAGCCGTGAGGATCGCCTCGCGGGTCGTTGCGGTGCCCAGCACGTCGGCCAGCAAACCCGCCACCAGTAGGCCTTGCTCGGGGGTCAACGTGTTCGCGGCGGCGCCCGACTGGGTGATCGCCCGGGCGAAGAACCCCTTCGCGGACGGCATCGCCAGTAGTGTGGTCACACTCATCCCGCCGGCCGATTCACCGGCGATGGTGACGCGGGCAGGATCGCCGCCGAAGGCGCTGATGTTTTGCTGCACCCACTGCAGGGCGGCGACCTGATCCTGCAGGCCAAGGTTGGCGGTACCGGTACCGAGATCGGCCTCGGTGAACAGGAAGCCCTCCGCGCCGAGGCGATAGTTGATGGTCACGCAGACGACGCCGCTGCGGGCGAAGCCGGTGCCGTCGTAGGCGGTCACGGAGCCCGAACCGTTCATGAAGGCGCCGCCATGGATCCAGACCAATACCGGCAGTGAGCCGGCTCGTTCACCCTCGACGGCGTCGGTGGGTGTCCAGACGTTCAGGTTGAGGCACTCGTCGCCGTGGATTGTCTGCTCGGGAAAGTAGAGCTGGATCGCCGGCGGGTAATCACCCTTGGGCGGCGTCGGGCCGTATGCCGTGGCATCGCGGACACCCGACCAGGACACCGGAGCCGGTGGGCGCATACGGAAGCCATCACACGGTGCGGCCGCGTAAGACACGCCGAGGAAACGCGAGATCCCGCCCTCGGACGCCCCCCGGACCACGCCACTAGAAGTCTGAACGTCAACCATCATGCCTCTTGCTACACAGTCGGAATGTATTGCATAGTGGACCGCGACTCACACTGTCGTCAAGAGGCAGCGGCAGCTACCGTGCGTGCGTCACGCCGCCGTCGACTACGATCGTCGACCCGACCACGTAGTCCCCGGCGCGCGAGGCGAGGTAGATGGCAGCGGCGGCCAAGTCCTCCGGACTGCCGATGCGGCGGGCCGGGATGCGATGGACCAGCTCCTCCCCGTGGTCTCGCGCTTCGATGTTCATGTCCGAGACGAACGCACCAGGCGCGATGCCGTTCACGACGATGTCGTCGGAGATGAGGCGCAGGGCCATCCGCCGGGTGAGCTGGATGAGCGCTGCCTTGCTGGCCTGGTAGGAGTAAGTCTCCGCGCCGTGCAGGGAGATGCCGTCGACCGAGGACACGTTGATGACCTTGGCGAGATGCTTTCCGGTCGCCGCCGCCAGAAGCGGTTTGAGCTGCTGGGTGAGGAAGAACGGGGTCTTCACGTTGAGGTCCATCACCTTGTCCCAACCCGACTCGGGGAAGGTATCGAACTCGGCCAGCCACGCCGCACCCGCGTTGTTCACCAGGATGTCCAACTGAGACTCGTGACAGGCGTACCGGGAGGACAGGTCGGCAATGCCCTCCATGGTGGAGACGTCGGCCGGCAGCGAGACGCAGGTTCCGATCTCGGACAGTTCGCGGGCCGTTCCGTCGCACGCGTCGGCCTTGCGCGCCGAGATGTAGACCCGGGCGCCCTGGGAGAGGAAACCCTCGGCGATCATGCGTCCGATTCCGCGAGAGCCCCCGGTGACGAGCGCCGTGCGCCCCTCGAGTGAGAACAGTTTTGCGGTATCCATACACGTGAATCCTTCTGCCGTGGCCGCGTCGCCGGGGTTGGGGAGATCTTTGGGCGAAACGCCCATGACGCCGTAGGCTACACCTTGCGCGAGTGTTGCAAAGGATGATCTAGGTGTAGTGCCCAGGGAGGTTGGTGGAGTGGATGTGACGACACCGTCTGATTGATCTTGGACGGAGAGGTCCTCCTGTCGTGCAGTGGACGTAGGCGACGCGGGATTGGTCGTCGGTGACGGTGTGCACGAATGCAGTGCCCATCAGCGGTTGGTGGCGGTGGTTGCGGCCTTGCCGGCGGTGGCGGCCCGGTGCTTGTTGCCCTTCTGGCGTCCGACGTAGCCCACCCACCACCGTCGAGGACGTTGCCGAGTTTCTTCACGTCGACGTGGATCATCGACCCGGGGTAGGGGTGTTCGTAGCGTCGGATGTGTTCCCCGGTGACCCGGTCGATGTGGGTCAGTCTTTGCAGGTGGCAGCGGGTGAGCACCGCGTGCACCGTCGAGGACGCCATCCCCAACCGGGCGGCGATGTCCACCGGGCCCAGGCGCTGCTTCAGCCGCAGGTGCACGATCCGCCTCACCACCGGCTGCCGGGTGCGGGTCGGGGACCGGTGCGGGCGGCTGGAGCGGTCGCCCATCACCGCCACCCCAACCTGCCGAGGACGGCGAGACCGGCGACGGTGAGCCTCAGCAGGACTATGACACTTCGGTGCAGCCCAGCCGCCCGACGACCGGGGACGAGCCGAGTCCGACCCCGGCGAAGCTCAGCACCGGCACTGTCGTCAGGATGCCTGCCACCATCGGGGAAACCCGCAGCGAGTCCCCCACGGGTCCAAACAGGACGACGAGGCTGCCACCGCTGTGCGCAGATCGACGGCCAACGCAAGGAGTGCGCCGCCGATGAGAAATCGCCCGTCAGACGCCTCCGGGCGGCCCGTCACGCCACCATGACGATTCGTCCGGTCGTGACCCCGTCGGCGAGGCGCTGCAGCCCCCGAGGAACCTCGCCTAGCCCGATTCGCTCACTCACGAACGGCACTGCCGCGCCGCGGTCGACCAGGGCGGTTAGTTCCTCGTGGCACCGATTGACCAGGGCCGCGTCGTGCCGGGCGTAGAGACCCCAATGCAGTCCCAGGATGGAATAGTTCTTCACGAGCGCATGGTTGAGCGGCGCACTTTGGATCTCGCCGCCAGCGAAGCCAACAACCACTATGCGCCCCTCGAAGGCGATGCACTTGGTCGATCGTAGGTAGGTCGGGCCACCGACCGGGTCGACCACGACATCCGCGCCACGGCCCTCGGTCAGGTCATTCACCGCCTGGACGAAGTCGTCGCGGTGCCGATCGACCACGACGTCGGCACCGAGCTCTGCGGCGGCGCCGGCCTTATCCGGGCCGCCGACCACTCCGATGACCCTCGCCCCGGCGGCCTTACCCAGCTGAACGGCAGCACCGCCCACACCGCCGGCCGCGGCATGGACGAGCAAGACCTCGCCCGGCTCGATCCGGGCGCGACGGTGCAGAGCGAACCAGCTGGTCTGATGCCCGAGGTAGAGCGCGGCAGCCTGGGCATCGTCCAGCCCAAGCGGTGCGGGGAAGGTGGTCGCGACGTCCATGAGGGCGAACTCAGCGAAGGCTCCGGGCGGGTTCGCCGGTGAACCAATGACCCGATCGCCCACTCGAAACCCCGAGACTCCCTCGCCCACTGCGGTGATCTCGCCGCACAGCTCGACTCCGGGGGTAAACGGAAGCTCGGGACGGACCTGGTACGAGCCACGGCACATCAGAACATCCGGGAAGTTTGCGGCAGCGGCTAAAACCGCGACCAGCAGCTGTCCTGCCTGAGGACGCGGGGCGGCCACCTCAGCGAGCGCAAGGACTTCGCTGGGCTCGCCCAGCCTAACAACCTGCCATGCCCTCATCGTGCACCTCCGACAGTCGTTGTGCAGCAGAACAGCAGTTGGTTGCATACTACAGCCGAGCGGGGCTCGCGTCAGTGTCGCGCTAATCTCATGATAGGTAGCGCCAATCTCGTGGTCGGCATGAATTCCACGGTTGCCCGTCCGTCGACCTCCCGCTACGTTCTCAGCAAACGTATCATCAGATACGCGATGGCCTATTCACCGGAGCACTTACCTTGTCCGAGTCTGACTGTCAGCTGGCCGGCGTCAAGACCGAACGGATCGTCCAGCAGCGCCACGGGAGGCGTCAGGGACAGCAGAGGCAGCAGGTCGGTGCAAGCTCGTAGTCAACACGCACGGCGAGACGAAGGCCGGCGTTTGTTCTCCCCGGCGCGCGGGCTGGCGTAGCCAGGCGATGAAGAAACCTCTCACCCCTGCTTGTTCTCCCCGGCGCGCGGGCTGGCGGCTCGAACAGCTCGGCAGTGACCCGTCAAGGCTGAGTTCTGCTGTCTCCTCGACCTGGCCGAGACCCAGGGCTTTCCCCTCGACCCGGTGCCCGTCCTTGAAGTCTTCACTAACCACCGCCGCAGCAGCTGTGTCGTCCCGGGATCTTCTGCCGGCGCCGTGGTCCGGGTGCGGATCAGCGCGGATCTCATGCATGCCTCCGTACAGCTGAGGGCCTGGTCCAGGCGCACGAGTTCGCCCACGTCCTGCGACGTCAGCAGCACGCTCGACCGACTCGCACGGTCACCCTGCTCACGGTGGCGACCACGAGTGCTGTCACCGGTGCAGGCGGGGTAGCCGGGGCGGGGTGGGGGTTGCTCACCGGACCGTTCTAGGCCGGGCCCGTTGCGCTCGTGGTGGCGCTGTCCGGGGTACTCGGGCTGTGGCTGGTCCTGCTCGTCATGCTGCGCCGAGAAGAGGCGGCCGCCGACGACACCGCGGCCACGGTATTCGGACAGGTCTTGACCCTCGACGGGGTTGCACGGCTCGCACGCCAGGAGGGTGCGGGGCCCGATGGGTGCCGACCCTGTTGCGCAGCCACCCCCAACCACTGCGACGAGTACGTGACCTGCCCGACGTCGTCCCTCGCTAGTCCGGAAGGTCGCCGTCGACGTCCGTGCGGTGGTCGGTGGCGGTGTCGCTCAATTGTATCGAGGTTGGGCCTTCCCGCTTCGTGCCCCGGTAGGGGAACGTCCTACGGTGACGATTCGGACGTTCGAGACCAAGATCGCCAGGTTGCCATTTGGGGATCCGTGCCCGGTCACCGATCCGCTTGCGGTGATGCGCGTCTTTAGGTGCTTGGCCCGCGCTGCGGGAGTGGTGGCCGGGACTGGGCGCGGGTGGCGTAGGAGGCGGGGGTTCGTCCGGTGGCGGCGTGGAAGTCGCGCACCAGGTGCGCCTGGTCGCTGTATCCCAGCTCGGTGGCGACGTCGGCCCACCGCGGGCGTCCGCCGCCGCGCACGGCCTCCGCCGCGTCGAGGAGCCGGTAGCGGCGCAGCACCCAGCTGGGGGACACCCCGGCGTAGGTGCTGAAGCGGCGCTGCACCGTGCGGGCGGGGGTGGCGGTGCGGTCTGCCAGGTCGGTCAGGCTGCGCACCGACCGGTCGGTCTCGGCGATCCGCGCGGCCCCCGCCACCCACCGTGCCCCCGGCACGCGCCGCGGGTTCACCGCCTTCTCCAGCGCCGCGGCGAGCACACCGACCCGAGCCGGCTCGGTGGGCTCGTGGGCTATCCGGGTGATGAGCTCCTCGGCGTTGAGGTCGAGGACCTGACCGATGGGGGCGACGGTGTCGACCAGCACGGATGTGGGGCCGGTGGTGAAGGCACCGAGGCCCCCTGGTGTGGTCATCGCAGCGACCGCCCAGCCCGAGCCGGTGAGGGTGCGGGTTGTCACACCGGTGGCCACCCCCGACGCCACGGCCTCGAGCGCACCCCCGCTGGGTGATGCTCGCGAGTCGGGGTGGCTGATGACGAAGTTCGCCCCAGGGTGGGTGAGGACCTGCTGGGCGTGCACCACCCCGTCGGGCAGGTCCCACCGCACGCACCAGAACCTGTCCACCAGACCGGCCAGCGCTGCAGTGGCCGGGTAGCGGGTCAGGCTCACCCGCTGCCGTAGCAACCACGGTTCCAGGATGCCGCGACTGTCGCCCTCCACCGCCATGGGTTCGGTGGCCACGCACGGACGGTACCGATGTCGGTGGGACTGGCGTGGATGTTCAAGAGCAGCCCGACGTGGTCGTTCTACGGTCACGGGATGACCAGCACCGACACCACCACCGACCAGCTGCACGCCGTCCTGAACGACCTCGCAGCTGTGGTCGAGAACATCGCGCCCGACCAGGACCACGGCACCACCCCGTGCGCCGAGTGGGACGTCGCAGCGCTACGCACCCACGTCGTCGGGTGGCTCGCGACCTTCGCAGCAGGCTTCGCCGACGCCGACGGCCGGGCCCCGCGGGCCGATCTGAAGGGCTACCTTGCGCCCGAGGACCCTGCCGCGGAGATCCGTCGCCGCGCCGACGAGCTCGATGCGGCCCTGCGCGCCGGGGCGGCGCAGCGACCGCTGCAGCTCGGTGAGGCGGCCATGCCCGGTGAGCTCGCGCTGGGGATGATCCTGTGGGAATTTCAGGTGCACGGCTGGGACCTGGCCACCGCCACCGGGCAGCCCTGGGAGCCCCCCGCCGCGGCGGTCCGGGCATCCCTCGGGTTCGCGCCCGGCATGCTCACCCCCGACTACCAGGGCGAGGGCAAAGCGTTCGCCCCTCCGCTCACCCCACCCGCCGATCCCACCCCCCTGGCGCAGCTGGTGGCCCTGTCCGGACGTGACCCCGGTTGGAAGCCCACGACGAGCCGCGTCGCGCGGGGGACGTTCGACATCGTGATGACCCCCGGCCCACCGGAAGTGGGGGAACAGGTGGGTCGGTTCGACTTCACCAAGACCTTCGTCGGGGACATCGACGGCACGGGAGCGGGGGTGATGCTGTCGTGCGGGGATCCGGGGTCGGGCTCCGCCGGGTACGTCGCGATGGAGACCGTCCACGGCCGGATCCTCGACAAGGACGGGGGGTTTGCGCTGCAGCAGGCCGGCACGATGCACGCGGGAAAGCAGACGCTGACCTATGAGGTGGTGCCCGGATCGGGTCGTGGGGGGCTCACGGGCATCACCGGCGCCTTCCACCTCACAGTCGATGACGACGGCACCCACCGGTACGAGCTGACCTACCACATCTAAATCACCCATCCACGGTCACCGGGTGCCTGAGTGCTCGGCCAGCTCGGAGCTTTCGACCGCGCCGACCCACTGGAATTTCAGTGTCACCACTCCCGATAGGCGAAGGCCCACTGGCACATGGCCTAGTTCCTCCGGGTGCGTGGCGGTCAGCGGTGCTGTCTGCTCGCTTCGTCCCGGAACACCGGGGTGACGCCCGACGTCCTTGCGACGCAGAACGGGTGCCCAGCGGGGTCCAGCATGACCCGAAGACCGCCGTCCTCCGGGCGCTGATACTCGGCCAGCGTCGCTCCCAGACTCTGAAGCTTGCCCACCGCACTCTCCAGGTCCTCGACCATCCACTCGAAGTGCATCTGCTTCGGCGTCTCGCCCAGGGGCCAGGTCGGCGGCTTGTAGTCGGGGATCACATAGAAGATGAGTAGCCAGCCCCGCGCCCGAACCGAGCCGGACACGATCTCCCCACCCAACGCCTCGGCATAGAAGTGACGCAGACGCTCCTGCACCTCCGCGTCCGCGCAGTCGATCGTCAATGCGACCCAGGCTATTGGGGACCCGACGGACGAGGTCGGGCTGTCAGCAACCATGCAACAGAGTCGCACGAAGCAGGCGACGACTCAACCGTCTGGCAACGAGGGGGTGCGCCGTAACCCCAACGGGTACCTAGACGTGCGCCACGGGCTCTACGGTCCGGTGATGCACCTCCGCCTGGAGCAGCAACCGGACCGCGCGACCCTCCGCGCGCTGCACCTGGCGGCGTTCGGTGACCACGGGCAGGTCGTGGCCGACCTCGTGGACGCGCTGCGGCCCGCGGCCACCGGCGACGTCGGGCTCTCGCTGGTTGCCGAGGACCCTGACGGCGACGTCGTCGGACACGTGATGTTCACGCGCAGCCTGCTCGATGCGCCGCGACGGCTCGTCGAGGTGCAGGTGCTCAGCCCCGTCGCGGTTCGGCCAGGACGACAGCGGCAGGGCATCGGTGGCGCGCTGATCAGGGCCGGGCTCGACACCATGGTGGAGCGTTCGGTGCCGGTCGTCTTCCTGGAGGGCGATCCCGGCTACTACTCGCGCCTGGGCTTCGCCGGCGGCGCTGGGCAGGGCTTCCGCAAGCCGTCGCTGCGCATCCCCGACGCCGCCTTCCAGGCGGTCCGGCTCGCCGCCTACGAGTCGTGATGACCGGCACGCTCGTGTACCCGGAGACCTTCTGGCGGGCACGACGCGGTCGGGCTGCGCGATGCAGACGCGTGACGGCGAGCAGCTCCCGTGACGGCGGAGAGCGTCGAGGGCCGCTCGGACGCGCCGCCCTGCGACACGGTCCTGGCGGGCTTCGGGCTCGAGGGGCGGCCGGTGCCGCTGCCTGGTGGGCGGGGCAGGGCGTGGCTCGTCGACGGGGTGGTGCTCAAGCCGCTGGACATGCCACTGCCGGCCCTGCGGTGGCAGGCCCAGCTGCTGACGCGGCTCGACGGCCGGGGCGACCTGCGGGTGTCGGTGCCGCTGCCCGCCAGCGACGGCGCGTGGATCAGCTCCGGTTGGACGGCGTGGCGGCATCAGCCCGGCGTGCACCTGCCCGGTCGCCGGCATGAGATCGTCGCGGTCGGCCAGCGGCTGCACGCCGCTCTGCACGACGAGCCCGAACCGGCCTTCCTGGCGGACCGCGACGACATCTGGGCCGTCGCGGACCGGGTCGCATGGGGCGAGCTGCCCGCCGAGGAGCATCTCGGCACCAAGCACCTGGACACGCTCCTCGCGGCGCTGCGGCCGGTGACCGGCACCGCTCAGCTCGTCCACGGTGACCTCACCGGCAACGTCCTGTTCCACACCGACCTGCCGCCCCTGGTCATCGACCTCAGCCCCTACTGGCGGCCGCCGGCGTTCGCGGCCGCCGTGGTGATCGCCGACGCCCTCGTGTTCGAGGGGGCGCGTTTCGACGTCGTCCAGCCCCTGTTGGCGGACCCGGACTTCCCGCAGCACCTGCTCCGGGCGCTGATCTTCCGGGCGGTCACCGACCACCTGGCCCGACCCCACCTGCGCCGACCCGACGCCGACGACCCGTACCGCCCGGCCCTGGCGCTGGCCGTCAGCTTGGCGCAGGCGTCTCGGTAGCCGATCGCCTACCGGGTGCGCTCGGTGAGGGTGTCGAGCAGCTGGTGTTCCTCGTCGTCGGTGAGGCCAGCTCCGTGGGGGCCGGGGTCGGGGCGGCTTTCTTCCCACGCCAAGGTGTCGGTCAGGGTGTCCTCGAGTGGTCGGGTCGTGAGCCCGGCGGCGCGGGCGCGGGCAGTGCTGCGGTCGTTCATCCCGTACCAATCGGGGTCGTCGATCCACAGGGGCAGCGATGTCGGACCCATCCACATCTGCACGCCGTGCTCGGTGAGCCAGGCTGGTGGTGCCGCCCTGACCGGGCCGGCGTGCCCGGCGACGGTGCGGGCGACGTCCAGGTGCTCGGCCAGCGGTCGCGGAGGCCCTGCGGCGTTGTAGATCCCGGCCACGTCGGTCTCGGCGCAGTGCAGCAGCCACGCGGCCAGGTCACGGACGTCGATCACCGCGATAGGCACCTGCGGATCGTCCGGCACGAGCACCGCACCCTGCGGGTTAGAGGGGTGGGCGAAGCGCCACGGCCAGTAACCCGAGCGCCCGAACTCATCCCCAGGGCCCCCGATAAGGCCGACCCTGGCGACCATGGCGCGGTCGGAACCGAACCCCTTCAGCACGGCCTGCTCGCACGCGGCCTTCGCCTCGCCGTACTGCTCCATCGACTCCATGACGTCCGAGGCCAGCGGGGCCAGCAGCGGCGCATCCTCGTCCTGGCCGAGCTCGCGTTGGCTGGCGTAGACATTGCCGCTAGAGACGTACACGAAGCGCCCAGCCACCGGCTGCAGCGCAGTGACTGCCCGGCGCACGTGACCCGGTTGGCGAGCCACGTCGATCACGGCGTCCCACCGCTGGTCGACGACGCCGTCGCAGGCACCGGGGCGGTCACGGTCGGCGATCACCACCCGGCACCCCGGCGTGAACTGCCCCGCATGCCCGCGGGCGACACAGGTCACCGCATGGCCCCGAGCGATCGCCTGAGCGGCGACCTCACGGCCCAACCAAGCCGTGCCACCAAAAACAAGAAGGTCCATCCCCGCAGTACACCCGGACACCCGTCGCTCACGGAACCCATTCCGCTTCCCGCGTAAGAGCACCGCGACCGACCCATGATGGATCGTTTACCGGAGCAAGGTCGGCGTAGCAGGGTTGCTCACAGATTGGAGATGCCGCGCCGCATGGCGACACGGGGCCAGCGGTCCAGGCCACGGTCCGTTTCCTTTCGGCGGAGTTCTCCCAGACCGGGGCCGATCGCCGGCTCCTCGATCTCGTGGAAACCGAGCCGGGCGTAGTACGGGCTGTTCCACGGCACGTCCCGATAGGTTGTCAAGATCAGCGACGCCAGTCCCCGGGCCCGTGCCCACGTCTCGACGTGGTCGATCAACCGCTGGCCGAGCCGTTGGCGAGCGTGGTTTGGGTGCACCGAAACCTGTTCGATGTGCGCCTCGTCATCGACGACATCGACGAGCAGGTAGGCCACCGGGACGTCGTCGGTGTCGGTGCAAACCCAGGCCCGGTCGTCGGTTTGGAACGCGCTCAACTCAGTGACGCTGGGTGGCTCATCGTCGGCGACGGCAGCCATGCCCAGGCCGCGGAACGGGGCCCCGGCAGCCCGCTCCAGCTCGCGCAGGCCGGGCAGGTCCCAGGGCCTCGCCTCTCGTAGCACTTCCTGAGTCTGCATCCGCTCGGACGCGATGGCATCGACCGTCCACAAGCCGATCGCCTTGCGGGCGTCAGGCGTTCTCGCGGGCGGCCAGGGATGCGTCGACGGCGGCTTCGACGTGCAGGCGGGTGGTGGGAAAGACGGGGACCGGGCTGTCGGTGTCGGTGATGAGCAGCTCGATCTCGGTGCAGCCGAGGATTACTCCTTGAGCACCTGCCGCGCACAGACGGATGATGACGTCACGGTAGGTCTGCCGGGACTCCTCACTGATGGCGCCCAGGCACAGCTCGTCGTAGATGATGCGGTGCACCTCGGCCCGGTCCTGCGGGCCGGGGACGAGCACCCGCAGGCCGTGGCTGGTGAGCCGGTCGCGGTAGAAGTCCTGCTCCATGGTGAACGCGGTGCCCAGCAGCCCCACCGTTGTCACCCGGCTCGGGTGACCGCCGCTGCGGTGGTGTCGCCCAGGTGCAGCAGCGGGATGCTGATAGCGGCTTGGACCTGGTCGGCGACCTGTCGCGCGGTCACGGTTTGCCACGACTGTCAGTCCGACCCCGGGTTTTGCCCGAGCGTGAGGCGGAAGCCGTCGCGCATGCGCACCGCCTGCCTTCCCTGGCACTGCCCGGCGACAGTTCGGGCGTGCCGGCCGTGACGGCGTGCGGGGTGTGGTGGTCCGCTGACGGAGTTGCTGGCAGACTGGTGGGCCAGCGTCCCGATGAGGCTGCTCACGGTGGCGTGGCCGGGGCCGAAAGCGACGGAGGCGACGGTGGCGGCAGTGCGGAAGCTGGGGTTGGCGATCGGTGGCTCGGTCGGGTTGGCGGCGCTGGTGACCCAGGCTGCCCGCTCGGATGAGCTGTTTCTGGGGTACTTGTTGAACACGGTGGTCAACAGGGTCCCGTTCCCCGCGGCTCGGCTGGCGCTGTACCGGGCGGCCGGGCTGCGCATCGGCCCGAACAGCAACATTATGATGAACGTCCGGGTGATGACGCCGCAGGGGATCGAGATCGGGGACCACTGCATCATCGGCGAGTTCTGTCAGCTGGACGGACGTGCCGTCAGACTCGGGGAAGGACCGGGCCTGAAGATCGGTGACAACGTCAACGTTGGTGCGTACACGGCCTTCATCGCGGGCAGCCACGAACCGGACAGCCCGGACTTCGCCGGACCCTTGGCCAGGACCGTCGTGCAGGACCGGGCGTGGATCACCATGAACTGCACCGTCTTGGCGGGGGTGACGGTCGGTGAGGGTGCGGTGGTGTCGGCGGCGTCGCTGGTGAACAAGGACGTGCCCCCGTACACGATGGTGGGCGGGGTTCCGGCCAAGTACCTCAAGGACCGCAGCCGGGATCTGCGGTACACGCTGTCCAACCGAGCCCGCTGGATCTAGCCCGTCGCACTGGGGAGGCCGCACATTAAGGTCTGTGTTGTCTTACACCATCTGCCTGCTCCCGGGGCGGGCGGACTCGAGGGCCAAGTCGATGCCCTGTGTGCGGGGCTGCTGGCCCGCGGCGTCGACGTGCGCGTGGTCTGCCGACCCAGCCTCTACCTGCCGGCGGCTACGGTTCCGCTGCGAGAGCGGACGACTGGGCCGCTGGCGGACCGGCCGACAGCCCGAGGCGACACCCAGTTCCTGCGGATGTGGCGCACCTCCCAGGAGCTGGCGGCGGTTCAAGAGGTGACGACCTACGACATCGTGCACATCCAGTCGCACTACGGCTACCACACCGCCTTACACGTCGTGGCAAGCCCAGGGCCACGGCCTGCCTTGGTCACCACCTTCCACCTGACCGCGCTCGGGGGGATGCTGCGGCTGCAGGAGCTGGACCTTCCGCAGGAACCCGACATCGGCGAAACCCAACCAGCCGCGGTGATGGAGGCCACGCTGGCGCGGGTATCCGACCATTGCATCGCCGTCTCCGACCAAGTCCGCAACGACTTGAGCCGCGGGTACGGCGCGGCGCAGGAGCGGATCAGCGTCGTCTACAACGGTGTCGACACGGACCTGTTCCGACCGTCACCGCGCGCGGATGCGCTACGCCAACTCGGCCTGGACCCGGCTCTGCGGTACGTGCTGTATGTGGGCCCGTTCTTCGGATTCCGCGGACACACGCTCCTGGACTGCCTGCCCCTGCTGGACCCGGACGTGCGGGTACTGGCCATCTGGCCCTTGAGCGACCCCGAGCCACCTGATCCATCAGGGAATCGACTGATCCGAATCGGCTATGTGCCCCCCGAAAAGATGCCGACCTATTACGCCGCAGCCGAGCTGCTTGCTTATCCCCTGGTGTACACCGGCTTCGGGCTGACTCTGCTGGAGGCCTCCGCCTGCGGATGCGTACCCGTAGCCTTCAACCTCCCGCCCGCCACCGAACTCCTCCCAGACACCGCCTGGCTGGTCGACGAGATCACCCCGCGCGCCTTCGCCCAAGCCATCAACGCCGCTCTGCGCCACCCCGACACCGCGCGCAAAGCCGGCGACGGCATCCGACGGGCCCACAGTCCCCAATTCAGCCAAGATCGTATGATCGACCAGACACTCGCCGCCTACGACACCGCCATACAAACCATGAACCGCGACAGCTACCGCTAACCCCAAACCAACGTAGCCGTTGTTTCTGGGTGCTGTGCCTGGGAGCTAGTTTCGGGGCTGTCGTGAGCGGCGTTCGGGGACGGTCAGGGTGGGGACGGCGCGCAGCATGAACCGGTCGAAGTGGGGGACGGTGAACGCGGCGTAGCCGTGTTCGGGGGTGTAGAGCAGGCCCATGTTGATCAGTTCGGCGCGGGTTGGGCCGAGGTTGGTCGAGGTACGGTCCATGACGTCGGCGACGTCGGAGGCCTTTTGTGGGGTGGAGCCGAGCTCGGCCATGGCGCGCAGGTAGGCGCGTTGCAGTTCGGTGGCACGGTCCAGCCGGACCCGAAAGAACGACGTGTCGAGCTTGGACTCGTAGGCCGGCACGGCGAGTGTGACGTCGGCGAGGGTGATCTGCGGGCCGTCGGCCACGGTCCAGACCGCGTATCCGAGCTCTTGGATGAAATAGGGGTAGCCACCGGTGATCGAGACTGCTCCCTCGAGCGCGTCGTCGGCGAAGCTGGCGTGCTCGTCTGCGGCGGGCCGGGTGAGCGCGGTCTTCGCGTCTGCCGGGGACAGGTTCGTGATCGCGGGGAACTTGAACAGACGTTCGGCGTAGGACTTCGCGTCGCCGGCCAGCTCGGCGATCTGCGGTAGCCCAGCGCCGACCATGGTGATCGGGAGCTTGCGTTGAACCATCTTGTGCAGCGCCTCGATGAGCGCTTCCAGCTGGATCTTGCTCAGGAACTGGACCTCGTCGAGCAGCAGGACGACGCCACGGTCGCGTTCGGCGGCCGCCTCGCCGAGGGCGACGAACACATCGGTGAGGTCCATCGAGAGGTTGGCGTGGTCGGCGTAGCCCTCGACGGCGTCGTCGCCGTCGAGTCCGGCCGTGACCGCCCCGGACGAGTCGACGGTGAGGGTGAACGACTTCAGGACCGCGGCGGCGTGGCGGAACCGATCGGTCCAGCGGGCCCGCGGTGACAGCTCGAGCAGGGCCGTGCGCAGCCGGGCGGAGATGTCACGGCGGAACTCGCTGTCGTCGTGCTTGCTAACCTCGAGCTCGACGACGACCCAGTTTTGGTCGAGGGCGGTGGCCCGGAACCGTCCCAGCAGCACGGTCTTCCCGACTCCCCGCAGCCCGGTGATGATCATCGACTGTTCGGTGCGGCCGCGGCTGATCCGTCCGAGCAGCAGGTTGAACGCAGCTAGCTGGTCGTCGCGGCCGACGATGGCCTGCGGCTCGGCTCCCGCGTTGGGGGTGTAGGGGTTTGTCAGCGCTCGCACCTCCTCACCTTACAAGCTTATGGGCGCTTTATCGAATACAGATAAAGCTGCGTAAGCGTGATAAGGCAACGTCCGGCTACCCGTCCACCCCGCAGCCACCGGGGACGTCGACGGCGGCCGTGACTGGTCAACCGAAAACAGGCCGGTCGTCGTCGCCGATCCGCTCCTCGCCGCTGCCAGCAGACCATCCCGATGAGCCAATCTCATCCGGCAAGTACGCAGGTCAGGACCCTCGCGTCTGATCAGGCGTCCCGGAAGACCCGCCCGCGAAGTTGCCCGGTGAGGGGGCGCCAACTGAGGCAGTCATCTGAGGTGTCATCGGTCGTGTCGAGCCAAGGGGCGTTGGGCTGCGAGGTTCTCTCCGTTTGCCGTGACGGCCTGCGAGTTACCCAATACCCGTACCAGCAGTGCCAGGGGGTGTGTCCTCGGCTGGCCTCGGGTTTTGCGCGCGGAGGGCTCCCGGGACATCCGGGCTACGCGAGAACCCGCTGGGCCCCCTTGGCGCCCTCAAGTCCAGCGACACACGACGCGGTACGACCGCGTCGGTGTTCTAGCAGGGCCGTTCACTGCGAACTCCGGGGTCGAAGCGCGTGGGACGCTCCGGCGAGCCGTTCGGGTTGCTGTTGTGTCGCTCCGCGCTGCACGGCGCCCACGTGCGTAGTCGGGCGGTGAAGCCGGGGCGCCAGCGGTCGTGGAAGTTCTGGGCGTTCGCGGGGTCCGCCATCGGACCGACGAAAGCTGCGCGCCAGCAGGCGGCGAGGGTCGCCACCTCGGCGGCGAGGCCGGGGTGCTGCAGCCAGCACCCGGGGATGGCCCGGTTGTGGTCGTCGCCAACACTCGAGGTCGTCGTGACGTACGTGGTGTTGTAAAACTCGACCCAGAGCTGCAGGGTCGCAGGCGGGTGCTCGGTGAAGGCGGGGACGTCGAACAATGCCCACTCCGCAGGAGCGTCCTTGTCGACCCTCGCCTTGCGGGTCAACGCTGCCACCGCGCTGTCGAGCTCGCTGACGTGGTCGGCGAGCTCCTCCACGTCGCCCAGGCGCTTCAGCACCGCGGCCCCGAGGTCGTCCATCGTCACCTCCTTCGGTGATCGCGCGAGCTCAGGGGGATCACGTCGCCGCCCGGACCGTGGTCCTCGGCAAACTCGTCGTGGTGGGTAAGAGCCGGCTTGGCTACACCCAGCGGGTGGCCGTCGCGGTCGACGAGGCTGAAACCGTCCCGAACCCGGGCGCGATCCGCGGCGAGCGCCTCGGCGTCCGGGCGGTCGGAGACGTCGGTGGTGCGGGCGAGGATCGGCGAGAGGTGCCGGAAGATGATGAGCGCCCGGTCGCGGGGGATCTCGCGAATGTCGGCGGGCTGGTACTTCGGCACCCGGTGCAGCGAAGTGGTGGTGGTCGACCTCCCGGAGCCCTTCCCGCCGCGCGATCGCGACGTTCGCACGACGTCGTGGTCGCCGCAGAGCTTGGACAGCCAGCCGAGGGTGAGGTCGTCCTTGATGCCCCCGAACACCACGAGGGCGGTGGTGTTCTCGATCAGCGAGCGCGCCCCGCCCTCGCCGTAGATCTCCTCGAGCTGGGCGCGGGACTGGGCGGCCCAGTGGATGAGCACGCCGCGGCCGGCGGAGTCCGCGCACGTGGCGGGCAGCGACGGCACCGGGGTCGCGGTGGGGAGCTCGTCGAGGATCACGCTGAATACCGGGTCCAGGCGCTCGTTCGGGCTGAGGCCGGCGAGGTCGCGCGCGGTCGTGATGACGTGGTCGACAAGGGCGGTGAGAACGGGGGCGACGTCGGCGGCGGTCTCTTCACCGGCGATGAGGTAGAGCGCGCCCCCGGAGCGGATGAACGCCGCGGCGTCGAACCCGGTGCCGGGGTCCGGCGAGCACAGCGCCTGGAAGCGGTCCTGCAAGAACGGCTCCAGGGCCTTGCGGACGCTCATCCACACCGCGTCGCGGGTCTCGGCAACCATGGTCAGCTCCGAGCGCAGGTTGCGGCTGAGCTGGGGGAAGCGGTCGGCGAGGATGAGCACCGGTTCGTCGTCCAGGGTGGACGACCAGTCGACGAGGCGACCGACGCCGGCGCCGCTGAGGGCGGCGGCCACCAGGTAGGAGCGGATGACTCCGTAGGCGCGGGTGCGGAAGATGCGCTCGTTGCCGCCGGACTGCTTGCCGAGGTCGACCGCGGCCGCGTCGACCAGCGCCTTGGCCCGGCGCATGGCCTGGGTGGGGTCCTCGCACCCGGCGACGGGTGACCACCGGACCTGGGCGGGCCAGTCGACGGATCCGGTGACGTCGAACAGCAGCACGGGCACGCCGCGGCGGTGTGCGGTCATCGCCGTCCACAGGAACAGCTCCGGCTTGGTGGTGGAGACGAGCATCCCGCCGGGGGCGGCGAGGATCTTGTAGATGAGGTCACGGCGGGACTTGCCGGACTGTGTGGGGGCGATGACCCCGGAGGGGTTTTCCAGCGGCAGCCACAGGGGTCGGCGGCGTTCGTCGGCGTGCAGCGGCACGGCGACCTCGGTGATCGGGCACGTCTTGCGCTCGGCGGCGGTGAGTCCTGGGCGGGTCCACACTGCGGTGGCCCGGGCGCGCGTCTCGGACAGCTCGGCGCGGATCTCGGTGCGGGTGGCGTGCCCGGGCACAATGGGGGAGAAGCACTTCACCGCCCACGCCGCCCCCAGCACGAGGGGGACCGCGACGAGCAGCAGCGCGATCGTGCCCAGTGCGCTTACCGCCACCGGGTGCGTCTGCGCGGTGGGGACGAGGTCGGCGGCGGGTACGACGAACGGACCACCGGTGGTCGCCGACACCAGGGCCACGGCCAGCCACGCCGCGCCTCCCGTGAGTGCGAGGACCAGACCCAGGGCGGTGAGGGCGAGGTAGAGGCGCTTGTCCTCCGCGCTGGTCCGGGGTGGGCCAGAGATGGTCGTCACGCCGCACCGCCGAGCGTTCCGGGGTTCAGGCCCCGCTGGCGCACGTAGGGCAGGGGGTCCACGGCTGTGCCGTCGATGCGCACCTCGAAGTGCAGGTGTGGGCCCGTGGAGTCACCGGTGGTGCCGACGGCGCCGATGACCTGCCCGGCGGTGACCTGGGCGCCGGTGGCCACGGCAAGCGCGCTCTGGTGGGCGTAATAGGTCAGCACGTTGGGGGCGGTCTGGATGATGACGAGGTTGCCGAAGCCACCGCTGTTTAACCCGGCGTAGGTGACGACGCCGGTGACCGCGGCCCGGATGGGGGTTGGGGTGGGCGCGCCAAAGTCCAAGCCGGTGTGGAAGGTGCCCGTCCCGCCGGTGGGGGAGGGGCGGGGCCCGTAGTCGCTGCTCAGCGTGTAGGTGCCGGGGTCCAGGGGCAGCGACCACCCCGCGGCGCTGACCGCCCCTGCCCCGACGTCGGTGCCGGCGTTGCCGTGCACCGAGATGTGCACGTGGTCGCGGTCCTCCAGGATGGGGCCACCACCGGGGGCAGGCGTGGTGGGCTGCCACCCGGCCGCAGGGTTGTCCGCGGTCCAGATCTGGGCGTCCCAGATCACGTAGGTGACACCGAGCGCGGCCGCGCGCTCGGTGACCCAGGTGGCGATGGCGGTGCCGTGGGCGTTGCCGGTGGCGGTGTCCCACCCGGCGATCATCACGTCGACCGCCCGGCCGACGGGGTGGTCGGAGGTGGGGCTGTCACTGAGCTGCCCGACCCCGGTATAGGTGTGGTCGCCGAATCTCTGCTGCACGCAGCGCAGCACCCGCAGGGCGTCGGGGGTGAGCCCGTCCTCCACCGCCAACCCGGTGGCGGGGCAGCTCATCGGGGCCCCGCTGGAGCAGGCGGCGGAGGTGAGCAGGTCGCCGGCGCTCGCCCCGGCCCCGGCCAGGCGGGTGTAGAGCTGCCGGGCGAGGGTCTCGTCGTCGGCGTAGGCGCCGGGGAACAGCGACTGCTGCACGGCTTGCGCGGCGACGGTGACCGGCATGGTCTCCCAGCCCGGTATCCGCAGCAGCGCTTCGTAGAACAGCCGTGCCGAGGTGGGCGGGTTCATCAGCTCGGCGATGGTGCCCCAGGCGGGGAACTGCTGCTGGAAGGCGTTGACGGAGCCGTGGTCGCGGCCGACGGCGTCGTGCGGGTAGCCCAGGGACTGCACGACCTGGCGCTGCTCGGGGCGCAGCCGGGGGTCGGTGCCGTCGTTGGAGTAGTTCTGGAACCGGGACTCCTGGCTGGCCACGGCCAGGGCCACGACGATCCCCTGCGGGGGGACCTGCAGCTGCTCGCCGACCGCGACGATGATGGCGGCGGAGTCCATCTGGGCGGCGTTGAGGTCGCCGACCTGGACACCCTTGGTGGTTCCATCGTCGACGAGGGTCGATGATGGACCGCCGGTGCAGGATTGGGCCTGCGCTCCGGCCGCCGCGACGAACACGCCCATCCCGAGCAGGACCACCGTCAGCGGTGCCACCCACAGCACGACCAGCAGCGCCGCGACGACCGTGGTGCTGCGAGACGTGCTCTGCTCGTTCACGTCTGCGGACCGGCGGCGGGTGCACGGAGCTGGGCGTTGGTGTCGAACAGCTCCTTTTCCACCGCGGGTCGCAGGGTTTGCACCTTGTACGAGCGGTCCTGGATCTTCCACAGTGCCCGGCCCTTGCGTCCGTTGGCCCAGCCCATCACCTCGGCCTGCTCCTCCGGGCGCAGCCGCAGCTCCTTCGCGAGCTCTTCCCCGATGCGGGTGGTCTGCCCGAGCAGGACCCGGGTACCGATCAGGCCGAGGAACTCCTTCGCGATGGCGACGTCCTTGGAGCCGGCGTCGCCGACGGCTGCGAGGTCGCCGGGCTTGTGCATGGCCAGCAGCTCGATCTTCTGCTGGGAGCGCGAGAGCCGCAGGTCCGAGTCGAGGGTCTCGATCATCGCCGACCCAAGTCGCATCTGCCGCCACACCTCGTCGCGGACGACGATGCGGATCTCCCCGCAGCGGCGCAGGTCCGCCGCGGAGGACGACCACGACCCCAGGCACGTCATGGCCACGGCGACCGCGGAGTTGCCCAGCGCGTCGAGTCGGGACAGGTCCATCGACTGGATGGGGGCGTCCCAGTCGACGTCGAAGTTGGTCTCGTCGTCGAACAACCCGGCGAGGGGACCGGTGACCAGGGCTGACAGGCCGTCGGTGGCGCCCCGGAGCAGGTCGAGGAAGTCCTGCCGGGAGGCGAAGCGGCACTCCCGCCAGAACGCCTCGGTCGGGTTGGCCAGTGCGGCGTGCAGCTGGGGGATGGTCACGGTCTTGGGCGCGGTGGTGCCGTCGGCGACGCCGATGAGCTCACGCAGGGCTTTGGTGCACACCATGGTGTCGGTGACGCTCAGCTGGTGGCCCTGGGCGGCCACCAGTGCCTTGAGCAGCGACGTCCACTTCCCGATCAGCGAGTTCAGGGCCATTACCGCGTCGGTGGTGCGCATGGTGTGCCACACCGCGCGCAGCGGCCCCAGGTCCAGAGGGTTGAGGACGTTGCCGAGGCCGTGCCCGATCTCGATGGGGGTGTAGCCCAGGCCGCGGACGACGGGGGAGTACTCGCCCTTGGTGTCGCCGGCGATGAGGGTCTTGACCCCGAACTCCATCATCCGCAGCAGGAACGCCACGATGGTCGTGGACTTCCCCCGCCCGGGTTCCCCGAAGAAGATCATGTTGGGGTTGGTGACGATCTCCTGCCGCGGGTTGAGCACCCACTCGACGGGGTGTACGTAGAACGCGCCGCCGGATAGGGCGTCGTAGCCCATGAACGCGCCCACGGCGGGCAGGCCCGAGCTGGCGAGCAGGGGGTAGAACGCGCCGAGGTCGAAGCTCGGGACCCGGTAGGTGGCCAGGGGTGCTTCGGCGGGCGACCAGCCCCGACCGCGGCGGGTCACCCCGCGGCGGGGGGCGGTGCGCCCGTTGACCCGCTCCCGCGGGGCCTTGTGCGCGACCTCCCGCTCACCGACGTGGTGGCCGAAGGTGCCCAGCAGCTCGGCGGCCCCCCGGCCGGTGGTGCGCTCGCGGCGGCTCACAGCTCGCCCCGGACTCGGTGCAGGCCGAGGCCGACGGGGATGCAGGCGGCGACGAACGCGCTGTCCTGCACCAGGTCGAGGCGGACGGGGACGAAGGCGGAGACGATGTCGTTCTCGAGGGCGTCGGCGTGCTCGCTGACCTTCCAGTGCGCGGGCACGGTGGTGGAGACGACGACGGAGGTTCGCAGCAGGGCGTGCCCGGCGGCGACCGCGTCCTCCTGCTTGCGGGCTGACGCCTCGGCGCGGGAGTCCTCGGACTTCGTCCCGAACCCCTTGGAGGACTTCAGTGACCGCAGCCCGGTGGTGTGCTGACGCTCGCGTTGGGCGATGCGCTTGGCGGCTTTGGTCCCGATGACCTCGTAGTGCACGGCCACGGCCCGACGTTCCCCGGCGGTGCGCACGGCCAGCAGCGGGGCCAGAGCCCCGAACGGCAGGTCGAGACCGGTCATCATCAGGGTGAACGACACGGTGGCGTACCCGTCGTGGGAGTACACCCGGGGGTCGGTGTTGGAGGCGTTGACCGGGCCGGCCACGGCCAGGGGCAGTCCGCCACGCCCGGCGAGGTGCGCGCGGGTGACGCCCCCGCCGGCGGCGGGGTTGAACCCGGTCCGGATGGCCTCGGCCAGGCCCTGCCCGGTGAGCCACTGCGGGGGCTCCACGCCCATCGCGGCCAGGGGATCGGTCAGCCCCACCAGCGCGGGGTGCAGGGCGTAACCGCGGCCGGTGACCCGGCCGCCGGTGTCCTTTGCTCGGGCGGCCAGGACCGATTCCGGGGCGGAGACGTGCAGGAAGGCTTCGGTCACGACCGAGCCCCCGGCCCATCGTCGGGTCATCTGCTCGGCGGACTTGCGCACGAGCGGTGGCACATCAGCGATGCGGTGGGCGTCGCGCCACGCCTGGTAGGTGGCGCCGTCGTCGGGGACGGTGCGCACGTAGAAGGAGAACCGGTCGACCCGCCGCGACGCCCGCAGGCTCAGGGCGAGCGCACCCATGCTGCGGGCGAGGGCGGCGCACTCGTCGTCGCCGATCATCCCGATGCCCGCGAACGTCAACCGGGCCGTCGCACCCCAACGGTCCTCGACGGTGTCGTGGGTCAGGCACACCCGCCCGTGCTCGCCCATCGGCGGCCCGTCCGGCAGCTGGAAGCGGGTCAGGACCCCGGGCAGATCCGGGTTCTCCGGGACGACGGTACGACCGGTGGCGGCCTGGGACTGCCAGCTCGACCAGCCCGTGGCGGTGCCGGTCGTGTGCCCGACCCAGTGCAGCAGCCACGTCACCGCCACCCGGCCCTTGATGGGCACCACGGCGAGGCTGACCATGACGACCGCGACCGGCACCCAACCCATCACGGCTGCGTAGTTTTGGGCCGCCATCAGCGCGAGCACCGGTGCGACGGCCAGAGTCACGACACCGAGCTGGGGGGCGTTAAGGCCGAAGGCCCACCCCAGCCGTTCGCGGCGGAGGCTTGCTCCTGCGGTCATCCTTTGCTCCTGTCCGAATGACGAAGAGGGACGTCACCGCGGAGCAGAAGCTCCTCAGGTGACGCCCGACTACGTCCCAGGCAAGTCGGATTTGGCACACATCTGGAGCGGCAACTTCTCGACGCAAGAGCCGAGGCCGCCCGCCAGCGCCCTCCGGGTCGGCGTCATCCCTGCGCACCCGTTGACAGCCAGCGGCGACCAGTGGCGACCGATCGGCCGGATACCGTCGCCTTCAGTGAGCTTCATCGCCGCAGGGCGTTTCCAGGCGGGCTGGTAGGAACTGCCTTTGCAGCGCACACTCCAGACCATGGGTTTCCTGTCGCGCATGTTTGTACCCCGCAGTGTCCGGCGGGCTGCTAGTCCAGTACGGACCGTCAAGCGCGCGGTCACGCCAAAGCCAGTCAAGAAGATCCGTCGTGCGATGAACCCGCTCGACAATGCTGTCTACGGCGTCCAGCGCAGCCTAAACACGAAGCCGCGGCGTGGATCGTCAGCTCCCGTTTACACTCACGGCAGTTGCCCGACTAAGCACAGGTCGCCCGAGGCCCGAGCCAAATGCCGAAATGCCTGAACGATCGATGCGGGCCCAGTTGTTATCCAGGCTCATGGTAGCGACGGGTGTAGTCGGTTCCAGTCCCTGACTCCATCCACGATCATTAGAAGTCGTCAAATTGCAACTACAGTCGCTTCGCCAGCACTCGCTCCACCGGCAGCCTCACTTCCGCCGACGCTGCCACCATTCTCCGGTGAGAGGCGGGCCGGCCGGCCGCTGGGTCCGGTCGGCCCGCCACCGCTCGACCCCTGATTGTCTGAGCCTTCTTCACCGTGGTGGCCGGCCGCAGTCGGCTCGCTCACTGCATTGTTGGCATTCGACGCGGCCTCGCCAGCGCCTTCCTTCGTGAGGTTCGGGCCGCCCCGCCCGTCGCCACCGTCGTCGCCTCCGAAGGTGGAGCTGCTCGACGAGGCGGTGTTGTAGCTGGAGTCATCGTCAGATGTGGAGCTGTAACGGGCGTCGGTGCTGGATTCCATGCTGCTGTTCGCCGAGTCCGGTGACGAGCTAGCTCGTGAGCCGATGCTCGGTGTGGCCGGGAGCTCAGCCTCACTCCACCCGCTCTTGAACGCGTCGGTCGCGGACGTCGAGGTGAACGCGAACAGCTTGAACAACGCGAGCGGCGCCCAGAGCGACACGAACATCAGGGCAAGGCCGGTGATGAGCTGGGCGAGTCCGGACCCGGAGCCGGCGAGCGCCACCCCGATCCACAGCGCCATGGCCATGACGGGCTTGACCGCGATCGCCGCCATGGCCCAGTTGGCCGTCTTCCAGAACCAGGAGCGGGTGTTGCCCGACAGCAGTCCGGCTGCGGTGATGGGGATGACGGCGACGAGCAGGTAGATGGTGGCGGCGCGCATGACGTTCTCGAAAGCGAAGCCGAGTCCGATGGGGATCACCCCGAACACCGACAGCAGGGCGAGCGATGGACCCTTCACGGCGTTGGCCGTCGTGTCGGAGAAACCTGTCTTCTCGAACGCGGCGACGAAGCTCACTGAGGCCAGCCCTCGGTCGAGGATGTAGCTGGTGATGCCATCAGCGACGAGCACCAGCAGCGCGAACACCGCAGCGGATGCGGCGAGGGCGATGCCGAACTGGGCGCAGCCCTGCACCGCTCGCAGCAGGCCGCGGCCGCCGCGGGCGGACACGGTGACGAGCTGGACGTAGAACAGGACCGCGGCCAGGGAGCATCCGATGCCGAGGGTCACCGGCCACACCGCGGCCAGCGGGCCGGAGGTGAGGTCGAGGTTGACGCTGCCGACATGGTCGGCGAGGCCGATGCCGGTCTGCAGGATCTCGAGGCCCGCCGCCCACAGGAATGCGGAGAAGGCGTTGACGGCTCCTGAGGTCGCTTGGCCGACGGCGCCGCCGACAATGCCGGTGATCCCGCCGATGAGGTCGCCGGGGCCGGGGATGTCGACGGCAGGGTTCAGCTCAGGCATAGGGGATGACCGCGACGTAGCCGGCGCGCTGGGCCTCGGCGGTGCCCGGCCAGGTGGCGGGGGCGAGGACGGGCTGAGCGCTCGGGCTGATCTGCCAACGGCCGTCGCTCCAACGCATGGCCTGGCAGTCGCCGATGCCGACTCGCACCGAGGAGGTGGTCGTGACGACGCTGAGGATCCCCAAAGTGCAGGGCACCACGAAGCTGCCGTCCTCGCTGCTGCCCTTGATGAGGCCGGCGCTGACCTGGTAGCTGGCGCTGAGCGAGGGGACAGGCCCGGTGGCGGGCAGCCCGCCCTTGAGGCGGGAGCCAGCGGCGATCTTGGACAGGGTGGTGGTGGCCGGGTCGGGGGCTCCGGGGGCGGCGATCGCGGTGTACGCCGCCGCGTAGGTGGTGGGGTCCATGCCGGTCATCCCGGTTTCGTTGAGGGCCTTGAGCTGGGCGAGCGCGCCCTCCGCCGTACGCGGGAAGCCGGTGGGGACCGCTCCGGTGGTCGCGGTGGCGGTGGGGATGAGCAGCGGGTCGCCGTTGGCGGTGGTGCTCAGCTGGTGGGGCTGGGCGGCTGCGACGGGGAACTGCGGCATCGGCCGGCTGGCGATCTCGTCGTCGACGCTCGCTGCTTTGCCTGGGGTGGGCTGTGCCGCGCCTCCGCCGGGGGCGACGGGCCCGGACGTCGGGGCGGCGTCACCGTTGATTGCGACTGCGGCGACGGCGGCCACCACGAACACCGCGACGAACAGCACCGATGCGACCGCGGCGAGCCTGCGCACCGCGGGGGTCCGTGTTGGTGCTGCGCTGCTGCTCATCGCGCGCCCCGTCAGCCGGTGAAGCTGTTGAGGAACGGGATACCGGCGCCGACGGCGATCGCGACCCCGACGGCGGAGAGCGTCATGCCCATGCCGATGCGGTGGGCGCCGCGGTGGTCGACGATCTTGCCGAAGCCCAGGCAGACGAGGCCGGCGAAGAACACCGCGGGGATCCCGAGCAGGGCGACCCACTTGATGTTGCCGCCCAGGGCCAGCAACGCGTCGCCGCCGGCGGGCTGCACCGGCTGGAAGTCGGGCACGTTCGCCCCATGCGAGGCCGCCGCCAACACCGGCAAGCTCATCACCGCTATGAGCAGCACCGTGGCTGAGCGCGCTATTCCACGCGTGACGGCCCGCGAGCGGGCGGTTGCGAACGGCTTGGTTCGACTCATGACAGGGCTCCTTCGTGGTGGGGAGACGGACGGGGCTGCAGGAGCGCATCAACAGGTGGGCACGCGGCGTTGGCGGGGGAGCGGGTCACCCCGAGGGTGTCCAGCAGGGGGGTGATCGACCGCTGGAGGCGAGCCGGGGTCTCGGTGTCGGTGACGCCGCGTTCGGACAGGCCGGGATCGGTGGGGAGACAGACGGCGCGGTCGAGCAGCGACTCGAGGTGGTGTCCGGCGGCGGCCACGACGGCGGCGCTCGGCTTCTTCGTGCCGATGAGTACTAGGGCGGCCACCGGCGCGAGGTTCGTGCTGCTGCGGCGCCCATCCAGGCCTTCCAGGACGACCTCGGCGGCTCGTGCCCCCGGGACGGTGTGGCGGACGGCCAGGATGGGTCGTGGTAACTGTGGACCGGCGCGCAGCCAGGTCCCGGGTCCGTCGTGGGGCACATCCCCCTGCCAGGCGTGCCACCCGATGTCGACGACGGTCACGTCGACGCCGAGGTCGTCCTCGTCGGGCGGCAACCAGTAGGAGGCCGGCGGGGTCATCGGCTCGCATCGCAGGGATGGACCGACCGTCTCGAGTCGAGCGACCCGGATCGGCCCACGGTGGGCGTGTCTGATGCGCACACCGGGGTGAGGGCCGTTTGTCGTCGGTCCGTCCATGGCTGCGGCGAGCAGTAGGCCCGAGCGAAGCGGCTCGGATGCGTCGACGAGCAGCACCCGAAGTCCCTGGGCAGCGACGGCGTCAGCGACCACCGCGGCCAGCACGGAGGCCCCGGCTCCGGGGCTGCCGGCGAGCACGGGGATGACGGTACCGAACCCGGCCCAGCTCGCGGTTGGCTCTGAATCGGCGACGTCCGTCGTCACACCGGCGACGACGGGCGGTCGGGCCTGCAGGTCGGTCGACCGGTTGCTGAGCAGCTGCTGCAGGTACGACGTCGGTTGCTCGGCGAGAACGGGTGTGCCGATCATGCTCATAGCGATAACCGCCGGTGGAGATGCGCGGACGGTGGGAGCGCGTAGGCGGTGCAGGCGAGCACTTCGACGACCCGGGTTTGTGCGGCCTCGGTGCTGAGGGCCCGCAGCGTGTCGAGCGCGTTGCATGCTCGCCAGCCCGGGCCCTCGAGGTACGCCGCAATATCGGCGTAAGTGTCCCGGTTGATGGGGTCAGCCGCCAGAGAGTCGGCCAGCCTCAGGACGTGGATGCGGGCGTAGGCGACCACGTCTTCGGTGTCGCTGAGCTGGACGGTGTGTTGCTCGGCCATGGGTTCCTCCTTCGGTGCGGACACGGCTCTACGTCCGCGGTGGCGTCAAGTTGGCCACCTGCTCAGCGGGTACGGACCGCGGCGGCGAGCAGCTGCTCGGCACGCGCGCAGCGGTGGGCCACGGTGCGCTGGGGTACCCCCATTCGGAGGGCGAGCTCCCGCGTCGGAACCGGGATGGTGCCGTCGGTCCAGCGGAGCAGCAGCAGGTCGGACTGGGTGCGGCTGAGCACGTGCTCGGTCACCGCCCACGAGAGCAGGAGGACCAGCTCCTCGGACGCCCGCGGTCCGGCGGGGGCGTCGGAGATCAGCTCGACCAGGGTGGCGGGGTCGGTGGGGACGCCGGATCGGGGGCACCGCGGGTGGACGCCCTCGGCCATCAGGCTGTGTTTGAGCACCTCGGCCCGGAGGTTTGCCGCTACGCGTGAGTTACGTCCGAGGGGGTAGGTGCGGACCTGCTCCCACAGGCAGCCGGCGACGGTGACCCGGGCATCCAGGACGCTGAGCCGTCGTCCACTCCGTCGGGTGGCGGACAGGAGCTGGCCTACGACGGAGCCGGCGGCGGGCACCATCCGCGCGGCGACGAGCGTGGCTGCTGTCACCGAACCCGCCCCGCCCCCGCCTGCCACCCTGAGCAGGAGGTGCAACATCGCGTCCGTGGCCGCGTAGTCGGCGCAGCCTGACGCTCTCGTCAGCTCGGCGACGACGTCGTCTAGCGTGTCGAACTGGCTGAGACCGGGCTCCGTTTCCTGCCATTGGTGGAGCGAGGTGGTCGCCTCACGGGAGGCCACCATCTGGTCCAAGGTGGTGATTAAGCTGTGTAGCGGGTCGATGGTCATCGGGTCTCCCAGCGGTCGGCATCAGTGATGCCTCACGCTGCGAGCGGACCGTTCCGCTTCTCGTGGATCGGTTTGTCGATCCGACGCTGGACTTCCGTGGCGTCCTTATGGCAACGTCTCACCTCGGTCAAGACGGTCGCAGCGATGTTGCTGAGAACGTCTCTGGTGCTGGTCAGAGCGCTGCCCGTGCGCCGGCTGACTCGCAACGACACTCCTGAACGGGTGCGAGTGGGGGCCACGCCGTCGGAGCGCAACGAAGCGCGCCTCGTCGTGCAACTAGGTCGTGATCGCGGTGCGGACGGCCCGGAAGTTGCACCCGACCGCCCCCAGATGCATCTACTCGCGCCCCGGTCAGCTGGTTCAAAACCCTTCGTTATTGCCACACGTCTGTAGTGCGCTGAAGGGGCCGGATCGCGCTCTAGTTTCCGGCGAGGCTGGACCAGAATTCGGATTCGACGACGACGTCTTCTACTTGGCGGATGGTGGTACGGACGCCGAGCTCGTACTTCTTGAGCAGGTCGCAGAGGGCGGCGCCGTCGATGAGGTCGATGGGTGGTGCGCCGTCGCGGGAGGCTTCGGCGCGGGCGGCGGAGGTGAAGGTGCCGGTGGTGATGAGTAGGCCCTTGTCGCCTCGGCCGGCCATGGCGCCTCGGAAGTCGCGGACGGCACCGGCGCCGACGCTGTCGCGGTAGCGCTTGCACTGGAAGAACACGGGGAAGCTGAGCAGTGAGAGCTGGTAGACGCCGAGTCCGTCGATGCCTCCGTCGCCGGAGCGTCCGGTGACGGTTGCCCGTAGGAACCCGGCTTCGCGCAGGAGGCGCTGGGCGAGGCGCTCGAACGCGTCCGGGGTGAGCGCGAGGAGCTGCTCGAGCAGCAGTTCTTTCCAGTCGCCGGTGGCGCTGCCCTGGGTGGCGTCGTCGGACAGGTCGCCGACTGTGTCGTCGTCACGCATGGGGTCCGAGGTCGGTTCCGGGATGGTTTGCGTGTCGGGGTTCCGCCGCTGTGCCCTGCGGATGGCCGAGACCTCCCGACGGAGGGCCTCGAGGTTCACTTCCGGGGTGGTTCGGCCGAGCTCGGTGACTGCCCACACGCCGCGGGAGCTGTTGGTGACCAGGCCCATCATTTTCAGGTAGGTCCGCGCCCACGCGAGGCGGTACTCGATCTCGGTGCTCGGGCCGTCTCCGTGAAGGACCTGTTGTTGCTGCTCGGTCCATCCCGCGGCGGTGATGACCGCGGGGTTGAGTTCAGTGATCGACGCTGAACCGCCGACGTCCACCAGGGCTCGCAGGGTCACGGCGAGCATGTCGCTGTAGGGCGGGATCGCGGCGGTCACGACGTCAGCTTGTCGTACGCGTTAGGGATCCGGCTGGGCGAGCGCCGGCTGGACGAACGATCTTCCAGCTTCGGCAAGGTGAGAGTTTCGGGCAAGATGCCACACCAACGGCGGCCAAGCTACCAGTACTGGAGGGGGATCGATGTGAGTCAGCCAGCGGGCTTTATTCAGACGGCCACACGACCGCAGATTTGGACGCGAACCAACGATTTTGTTGACCGCTGGCGAAACGAGACCCGGGAACGGGCTGAAAAAGACTCATTTTGGAACGAATTTTTGGCGATATTCGGCGTCGACCGTCGTCGCAAAGGCGTCTTCGAGTACCTTGCGCAGAAGCAGTCGACAGGACGACACGGGTTCATTGACTACTTTTCCCCAGGCGAGATGGCTGTTGAGCATAAGAGTGCCGGTGAGAACCTAGACAAAGGTATGAATCAGCTTGTTGACTATCTCGTTCACATGGACACTCTTGATCTACCGCACACACTCGTCGTCTGCGATTTCCAAAACTTCGTTGTCCGAGATGTCGTGTCTGGGACTGAGAATCGGTTTCCGCTTGAGCAACTTGCCGAGCACATCGACCAGTTCTCCTTTTTGGCCGGATACTCCCGGCGCCCGGCGCATGAGGACGAACAAGAAGCGAACTTAGAAGCGACCAAGCTCCTCACGTCCTTGCACGATCAACTGAAGCTCAACGGTTACGACGGTCACGCGCTCCGCCTGTTTCTCGTCCGGATCCTGTACATCCTCTTTGCCGACGATACGCAGGTATGGAGCAGGAACCTCTTCAATGACTGGCTTCTTGTTCATACCCGGGAAGACGGCGCTGACCTCGGCTCGAAGATGATTGAGTTGTTTGCGATTCTCGACACTCCAAACAGCAAGCGGGCGAAGAACTTGAACCCAGATTTGTCAGAGTTTGCCTACGTCAACGGAGGCCTGTTCGCAGAAAACCTGCGCCCGCCCCAATGTGATAAGCAGATGCGAGCCCACCTCGTCGCCGCAAGCCGTTTTGAGTGGTCCAGGATTTCACCCGTCATTTTCGGATCGCTTTTCCAAAATGTCACCGAGCCCTTCGAACGACGTCACCTCGGCGCTCATTTTACTAGCGAACGCGACATCATGCGTACGATTCGGCCGCTGTTTCTCGACGACCTCGAGGCGCGACTTGGTCGTGCAAAATCCGAGGGGGAGCGCCCTGGTCGACTCCGGAGTCTCCGCCGGCTACGCGACGAAATGAGCCATTTGACATTTTTCGACCCCGCCTGCGGGTGTGGAAACTTCCTCATGCTGACGTACCGGGAGTTGCGCAGGGTTGAGCTTGAATGTCTTCTTGCTATCCGGGAGAACGAAGCAGCACTCGACCGAGGGCAAAGAGGAGCGTCGTACGCCCCCGGGACAGAGCAGATGACGTTCGATGTCAGTCTTGAGTCTCAGGTGCGAGTCAGTCAGTTCTATGGCATCGAAATCGAGGAATTTCCGGCACGAATTGCCGAGACGGCCATGCACCTTGTCGACCACCAGGCGAACTTGGCCCTATCAAAAGCATTTGGTGACTACTACGTCCGTCTTCCTATTCGAGATACTGCGAATATCTTGGTAGATAATGCTCTCAGGATTGACTGGAATACTGTTCTCTCGGCTGACGATTGTGACTATATCCTCGGCAACCCACCGTTCTCGGGCCAAGGGAAGATGTCAGCCGAACAAGTTGCGGACCTCGAACTAGTTTGGGGGGACCGGTTCGCCGGATATCTGGACCATGTCACCGGATGGTATGCGAAAGCTCAGGCGTACATCGGGAAGCGACAGACCAGAGTGGCTCTTGTCTCAACCAACTCGATCTGCCAGGGAGAGCCGGTACCGGATCTCTGGGAGCCATTGTGCCGGGCGGGTTTTCACATTGACTTCGCCCACCGGGCATTCCTTTGGGCGTCTGAGGCGAGCGGCAAAGCGGGCGTCCACGTTATCATCGTCGGCTGGTCACACGGCGACTCTCGAAAACCCGTTCTTTACGACTACGGAGTTGGCGGGAGGGGCGAGGGAACAGCCGAGATTGTGTCGAACATAAACGCCTATTTAGTTGATGCTCCGGATGTTTTCATTCGCCGCCGCGGGCAGGCACTTTCGAAACAGTTACCCAGTGCTGACTACGGCAGCAAGCCTGTCGACGGCAAGCACCTGAACGTGTCAGTCGAGCAGTTCAGCGAGGTCATGGCAGATCCGATTGCGGCGAAATATGTGAGACCTTTTATCGGTGCGAGAGAGTTGATCCACGGTAAAGAACGATGGTGCTTATGGCTAGTTGACGCCGATCCCGATGATATTCGCGCGTCCCCGGTGCTACGTACTCGCCTGTCAGCCGTTCGTGAAGTTCGACTTCAGAGCAAAAAGCAAGCTACAAGGGCATTAGCAGATTATCCATCCCTGTTCGCAGAGATTCGTCAACCGGACGTTGAGTATCTCGGGATCCCAATCCATGTGGGTGAGTCCCGACGCTATTTTCCCGTCCAGAGATTTTCTGCTGACGTCATCAGCGGCAACCACAACTACGTCGCAGCGGATCCTGATGGCTTCGCCTTTGCTCTGCTCTCATCCGCCATGTTCATCACTTGGCAGAAGGGGGTTGGCGGTCGAGTGCGTGCCGACCCACGCTTCAGTGTTCAGCTGACTTGGAACACATTCCCGCTGCCAGACGCCACCCGAGAGGAACGGCGTCGAATTATCGGCCTTGGCGTGGACGTACTAGAACAACGCTCCGAATTTCCTGGCAAGAGTCTTGATTTCCTGTACGACCCGAATGCGACACCCCCCGGCCTGTTAAAGGCCCATCAAGCTCTCGATGTGGCTGTCGATAGGTTGTTCGCTGGCCGCAAGCGGGTTCGTGGCGATCGAGATCGCTTGGAAATCTTATTTAATCAATACGTTCAGATGAGTTCAATGAATCATTTGCCGTTCGAAACTTCGAAACGACTCAAGCGCCGTTGAGTTGTCCGCCGACTATGCGAGAAGAGGTCTGTGTCCTTTAGGCCGCCTTTGACTGGGCCACGTGGTCGCCATTCGCAACACGTACAGAGACGAGCGTTTGAATTGCCGCACCGCACGAGTGTGCAAGCGGGTTACCGGCTCCCCCATGGGGTTGTCGCTGGGCAGTTGTGTAGTCGAAAATCGGCAGTAGCTTCGCACACGTACTACAGCGAAGGCACCGCAATGATGAGCAACGTGGGCGCATAAGATGTAAAACTGAGTGCCGCGACAGCCTGGAGTGCCCGCGTCTGCGGCTGGTGACGTGATGCGGGACTGAGCTCGTGAGATTTAGTCGGTAACGTCGAGGTGCAAGCCAGCTAGATCGAAGGGACCGCCCCGTGCCCGAAAGCCGCTACAAGTACCTGTTCGAGCGTCTCGGTGACCATGATTTCCAGCAGCTCGTCGGAGCCTTGTTCGCCGATCAGTTCCCAGGGTTCATTCCAATGGCCCTGCGCCAAGCCGACGGTGGTCGCGACGGGATGCGCCGCGACGAGGCCGGCCGAACCCTGATCTATCAGGTCAAGTGGTCCGTCAACGGTATGGAGAAGAACCCGGTTTCCTGGCTCGAGCAGGTTGTGCGGGATGAAGCAGACAACCTTCGCCGACTGGCTGCACAAGGGGTCCGTCGCTACGTACTGGTGACGAACGTGCCAAGTACGTCGAAGCGTGACGACGGCACGTTCGACAGGCTGGCGAGGAAGCTGGACGCCCACGCGGAGGCGTTCGGCTTCGACGAGGTGACCTGCTGCTGGCGGGAGTCGATGAACAGCTGGGTCGACAACGCACCTACAGCCACGAAGTGGACTTACGCCGAGATGCTGGCCGGGTGGGACCTCATGCGGTATCTCATTGCTGAGCACGCCGACACGAGCCGAGACGGTGAGACTCGGCAGCTCGTTCGCAGGGTCGTTGCCGCGCAGTGGGAGGAGGACAAGCAGGTCAAGTTCAGCCAGTCCGACGTGGATCTTCAACAGGTGGTGGACCTCTTTGTTGATGTCACCGCCGCTCGGGTGCAGGCGCCAGCTAGCCGAGCTAGACAGGCCCCCACGTCATCCTCGCTCGGTGGGGCGGCCGACTACCTGGCCCGTTCAGAAACGCCGTTCACGCTCGTACGTGGGGCTCCTGGGCAGGGTAAGTCGACTCTGAGCCAGTACTTGTGTCAGGTGCACCGGAGTTCGTTCCTGCCGGAGGCGCAACGACCCTCAACCCTTCCAATCCTGGACAAGCCCCGCTTCCCCATCCGGCTCGACCTCAGCAACTATGGGCGCTGGATGGGCGGCGTCGATGTGTGGAGCGACGCCGACGATGGCACCTCTAGCCGCACTAAGGCACGCAAGGGGACGCAGGCCACATTGGAGTGCTTCCTCGCCGACCTGATGACGCACGAAGGCGGAGGTCCGGTCGTCACTGCCGACGAGGTACAACGCATCTTCGGACGGCTACCAAGCCTCATTGTGTTGGACGGTTTGGACGAGGTTGGCACCCCTGCTGTGCGCGCACGAGTAGTTGCGGAGATCGACAAGTTCGCCGCACGTGCCATGTCCTACCCTATTCCGCCCAAGGTCGTGGTCACTACGCGGCCGAGTGCAGGAGAGCTACCCGAACCGTCCGCGGATCACTTCGAGGTCATCGCCTTGAACCAGTTGACGGCTCAGCAACGGAAGGACTACCTGCGCAAGTGGTGCGCGGTACGAGGGATCCGCGGCACGGACGGGCGCAAGCTGCGGAACGGCTTTAAGGACAAAAGTCAGGAGCCTTACATCGATGAGCTAGCAGGTAACCCTATGCAGCTGACGATCCTGCTCGATCTCATCCACCAGCAGGGCTTCGCAACACCGACCCAGCGTACCGACCTGTACGACAAGTACGTCGATCTACTGCTAGTCCGCGAAGCAAACAAGCACCCCCAATCGGTGCGTAATCACAAAGACGAGTTACGCGAAATAATTCCATTTCTCGGCTGGTACCTGCATGCCCATTCCGAGCACTCGCCGATTGATAGTCGCATGAGCGTTGGAGCCCTCAAGGCTGCGATCCGGCAGCACCAGACCGCTTACGGTAATCCCGAGACGGTCGTTGACGAACTGTTCGAAGCCGCAACCGACCGATTGTGGGCGCTGACCAGCAAGATCGACGGGACCTTCGAGTTTGAGGTGCTCTCGCTGCGGGAGTACTTCGCCGCCCGGTTTCTCTATTGGAACGCGGGAGAAGAAACGCCACACTTCGAAAGTAACACGGTCCTCCGCGAACTGCTGAGCCGGCCGTACTGGCTCAATACCGTTCGATTCTACGGCGGCAACGCGAAGGACCGGCACGTCTTTGCCCTGACCGCCGGGATTGAGGAAGCGCTCTCCGAAGACGCACCGCCGGCGTCGTATCTGGCGGCGTGGTCGTTGCTCACCGACGGTGTCTTCCATCGACGCCCGGCCGAAGCCCGGAAGGTCATCGCTGCCCTCTGCTCGGACGCTGGACTAGCCGTCCTCCTACCCGCGCTAGACCGGCGCGACATAATCCCTCTGCCGAGCCTGCCCTACCTCCCCGATGGCGACACCGACCCAACGTGGGCCCGCCTGACTGCGCTGATCACGCAGGACCCCGCCAACCCCGCCAACAAGCTGAGGACCCGGGCGCTGCGCGAGCTGCTGAACCAACGTGGGCCGTTCACCCAGTGGTGGTACGCCAATCTCTCAACAGCGGTTGGCACATCCTCACAGAACGACTGGCTGGCGCTGGCGGCCCGTTGCGAAGCCGCCGCCGGGCACGCCGCGGACCTCAGCGGTGTCGATCTCTCCAACGGCGCGGCTGAGGCCTTCCTCAGCACTGGCCTCGTCCCAGCACCTGGAAGCCGACTGGAGAACGACCTACTCGCCGCCGTCCTCGACGGGCAATGCGCACACGTCACGTCCGTCCGGTCGATGCCAGCGCAGGTCGCCACAGCGCTCTCGCCGAGCATGTTTTTTGCAGCATCGCAGAACAGTTTCGCAGGGTCCAGTACCGACAATCGACTCCGCACAGAGGCCATCCGCCATCTCAGCAGGAATCAATCGCCTTTCGCGGCGGTCGCTAAGCTCCGATCTTTCGCGCCGTCTGGATACAAGGGCAGTACGTTTCCGTGGGAAACCACCGCCGCTACCCTTTACGCACAAGTAGGTCGCTGCTGGCTCGCGTCCGAGATTGCGATCATCGGGGCTGCCTCCCCATTACGTTTGAGCTACACGAAAAGGCCCCAAGCGACGACCTTCGGGCCGAACGGGCACCCATCCGAGTTGCTCGCACTGACGCGCGCCCATGCCGGCAATGCTGCCTGGTGGCAAGCGCAGCTTCAAGCTGTCGGACAGGATGATCTCGGCCGTGCCGAGTGGTCGTTCGCCCTGTGGAGCGTCGCATCCGGACCGGTGGTCTCCGAGCTGCTGCCCGTCCTTGAAGGGGCCCTCGACGAGATCCCGCTACAGCGCAGGTGGACCCTTCTTCGCGCCGCGGGAGCGGTGGCTGACTCGGGGTGGCTTCGCGGGCGACCCGTGACTACGGGTGCGCGCGGTGCTCAGATCGCAGCACTGGTCTCTCGTCGCGACGGGCATACCCCGCTCGTTGGCGACATGTCGCCGCCAGCATCCGAAGGTAGTAAGCCTCGTGGCCCTCTCCTCAGCGTTGCCAAGCGCGAAGGCTGGTTCAAGATCGACGCGCTGCCCGTCTACTGGTAGTCATTCTCGCCACGAACGGCCTGGTCCATGCCCGCCCGCTTCAAGGCTCCACGCTCGCCCCCGAACACCGTGGGCGTTCGTTCCACAACCAGTCGGTTCTGGAACGCCGGGGCGGGCGCCGAGGCCGCAATCCGGCTGCGCGGGGTCACCCACGCCCCGGAGGTCGCGGACACACCGGCCACGACCGGTTCTGACACACGCCCTTACTCGAAACTCACCCCACGGAGGTCGGGGGAGCGAGTATTTCAAAACTGGTGTCCGAAACCAATGTGCGGCGAATCGACAACCAGTTGAGTAGTGCAACGGTTCCGCGCGAGCGTGAGGTCCTGCTTGTAAGGGCTCCCGCATGTCTCGTTGTCGCTATGTGTTGCAGAATTCTCGGAGCCGGGCCCGCATCACGGCGAAGTAGCGCTCACGGCCAGGGCGGCGGCGAGAATCCATGGCCCAAGTGCGCTGCCGTTCATGGCGCGAACGACTCCGGTCGGCCGCAGGGCGGCGCATCCACACGTCCATACGAGATGCTCGATGGCCATCAAGGCGATGCCTGTGAGCAGGGCGCTTATCGAGGTCCACCCGAGAACGATGCCCACGCCAGCGGCGAACTTGACGTCGCCGAGCCCGAGTGCCGTCGGAGCAAGCGTGGCAGTACCCGAATCCGCTCGGCCGGGTCGCCCTGTTGGGGTCAGGACAGCCACGGCGAGCAGAAGCAGGGCGTAGCCAGCCCCGCCCGCAAGGGCTCGCACAGCAATACCGCTGCCGCCCAAGAGGTCGAGGACCACCACCGACGCGGCTGCTGACACGGCCAATCCGTAAGTCAGCTCATTCGGTAGGCGCAGCTCGCGAGCGTCGGTGTACGCAGCCGGAAGTCCGAGAACGATGAGAAGTAGCAGCGGCAGATGCTGCGGGCTCCAGCTGCCACCTACCAGCGCAAACACCGCAACGGTTGCCGTCGCTATGGCGATGAATGCGGCGGCGCGCGAGTAGCCATGCACCGCCCACGGCCACGCCGGGGCAGGAAGGAGCGCGCCGACCCGCGGTGCGCTCTGGACCGCGATGGTGATGCCCCACATGGCCAATCCCAGGGCGATGCACACGACGCCGGCGAGTGCCGTCATCTGTCGGCCTCCCGGGCTGCGCGGTGCCGGGGATCGAGAAGCTCTTCCAGCAGGACAGTGGTGGCGAGGTCCATGTCGACGCCGAGGTCGTCGGTGATGCGTCGCAGTCGTTCGGCGGCGATGCGCACGCCGTCGAGGTTCCCGGCGCAGTACTCGGCCCGCATCAGGTCGCGGAACAGCGTCTCGTTCGTGGGGTCGCACCGCAGTCCGCGCAGAGCCGCGTCGCGGCTGTCGCGCGGTCGGGCCCGCAGGTGGCCGACGGAAGCCGCGTGGGCGACGTCCGCGATCCGGTTGATCATCTCTTGCCGCTCCACGTCGGCCCAGAGGTAGCGGCGGTAGGGCGACCCGGAGAAGGGGATAGCCCGCACCAGCTGCAGGGCCGCGTCGAGTAGGTGGACGCCGTCGGGTCCGTGGGCGAGGCCGCGGCCGGCGAGGGCCTGGAACCGAGCCCAGTCCGTGCGGACCGTGGGGAGCATGCGGAGCCCGGTCGAGAGCGAGGAGCGCAGCACATAGTCGGTGCCTGCGGCGTCGACCCCGAGCCAGGTACGCAGCATCGACAGGCGTGACCGCCGGGTGGCGTCGGCCCAGGGCGACCCCTCGTCCCCCAGTGCGGCGGAGACATCGGTGCCGCTGCGACCAGGGTTGAGCGCGAGGTACACGGCGAGCTCGAGCACTTTGCTGGCCGCGCCGGAGTCTCCGTCGTAGGGGCGGGCGCCGGCAATGCCGACGGGGCCGAGAACCTGGATCTCGGGTGCGCCGGGGTCGATGCGCAGCAGGACAGCGAGCTCGGCGTCATCGTCGTCGGTCGGCTTGTCGTCGTGCTCGAGTGAAACTGCGGCTGGCGCGACGTGCGCGGGCTCGGCCGGCATCTGCGACACGTCCGGGCCGTCGACCTGCTCGTCGTCAAGACTCTCCCTTGCGGCCTCGACGAGCGCCTCCCGATCCGCGCGAGTGAGTCGCTGCAGCTCGACGCTGGTCGCGAAGAACGGCAGCTCGGTGGGACCGGCGGCGGGGACCTGCACCACCCAGCCCCCCTCCGGTGCGTCACCGTTGGCTGCGGCCACGACGGCAGCGATGTGGGTGCCCGCGCCGGTCGACGTGATCGCAGCGAGCCGATCGCATTGCGCCGGGGTGAGCGGCACCGCGGTCAGGAGGAGTTCGGGCGTCCAGGTGTGCTCGGCTACCCGGCGCACTCGCGCGTCGACGGCGGACGTGGCGCAGTCCTCGATGAGGGCGTCAGCCGCCTCGACGTGGTGCCGCTCCAGGCGGTCGAAAACCTCGTCGACGGTGGTGGCGGCGTGGAGCCGGCCCCCGCCGAAGGTCTTGATCAAGACGTGGGGCAGGCCAACGACGGTCACGTCGAGGTGATCGGCCCACTCCGAGAGCGAGAGCTCGACGGCCATGGCGCACAGCACGTCCGTGACGTCGTCGGTGGCCCCGGTGAGGGTGAGCGTTCCCGAGCGCTCGAGGTCGAGCAGGATCACCTCGTCGGCCTCGGTGTGCCCGAGCGTCACGAGCGTGGGGAACGGCGCTGGGCCGGTGGTGTCCTGCTCGACGGTGTCGGTGCGGTCGAGGAGCCAGATTGTCGGTAGCGGTCCTTGGACGAACGGGGAGGTCGCCTCAGCGGGGGAGTCCAACATCAGCACGATGGTCCCGCCACCGATCACGGCACCCGTCACGTCGGGCAGCTCCGTCCCCGGTGCCCTTGCAGCCCAGGTGCGCAGAGCCGCGTTCAGCAGCTGGACGGTCGCGGGGGTCTCCACCGACTGGAGGTTGTGTTCGACGCTCGACTGCTCACCCGACGCCACGAGCCGTCGGCCGGGAACGCGTCGACGGTGACGGCGCACGCGGTTCAGGCTGAGGGCGCCGACCAGGCCGGCAGCGACAACTCCGCCCACGGCCGATGCCGCCTCCAGCGCGCTCCACCCGGTGGCGACCGGGGTGTCGCTGACTCGGGCGGGGGAGACGGTGGTCGGGGTCGCAGGACTGACGGAGGTGGGGGCGGTGCTCGGGCTCGGGGGCACCGCAGGCGGGTCGCGCGGTGCGGACGGCGCGGGTGCGGGCGGAGCCGCCGCCGGTGGGAGGGAGGCAGGCGCCGACACCCGCTGCGGGTCGTGGGGGATCTGGACGGTCCATCCGACGTCGATGAGGTCGGGGTCCGTGAGGTGCTCACCACCGGGCTGGACGAGTGCCGCGGTGGAGGCGGCGAGTTCTGGCCAGCGGTCACCGGCGCCGAGGTGAGCCCGGGCGAGAGCCGACAGGGTGTCACCGGCCTGCACCACGATGAGGTCCGGTGGGCTGTCGGCCGGCGTCGCTACTCCCGTGGCGTCGGGGGGTAGCTCGAGTACCCAGCCCACCGGGAGGGTGGTGGCGTTCTTGGTTAGCGCGGTGCCGTCGGCCTGGGGTCGATCGACGTTCAGCGCGACGATCTCGCGCCACCGCATGCCGCTGCCCAGGTGCAGTTCAGCCAGGTGCCACAGCGAGTCCCCGCGCAGCGTCGTGACCAGCGGGCCAGCAGCGGGCTGGGCGCCGGAGGCCGTCGATGGAATGTCCACCACGGCGGGGTCCACCGCGAGCTGCACGGTCGCGACGGTCTGCACTGTCCGCGGGTTCAGGCTCGCGGTGGCGATTCCCGTAGTCACCGGGGAGGACACGATGATTAGCCCCAGGAGCAAGGCCGCCGCGCCTTGCGCCCACCCGAGGGTGGGAATCGAGGGTGGGCTGAATCGGCCGACCCGGGCGATCACCTCGACGACGAACGCCACCGAGAACGCCCCCCACGCGTAGGCCGCAGCGAGCAGGCCCGCAATAGTGACGACGGCAAGAAGGAGGCTCCCGCTGTCCCGCGACAGGAGGTCGGCCACCGCGTCGGACGGGTTCGTGGCCAGCGACGGGAGGAACTGCTGACCGGCCAGCCACAGTCCAGCCGGGACGAGGACGAGGGTCACGACGACGAGCGCGACACCGGTGACAGCGCGGAGCAGCCGGAGCATGAGGTCAGCCCCTCGCGTAGACGATGCGGGCGTCGGCGCTGCCGGTCACGGTGACGTCATTGATCCCAATGAGCGCGAGCACCCTGGTGGGCTCGGTGATCGTGACCGTCACCGTGATCCCGTCGCCGCCGAGGGGTGAGACCGCTCCGGTGACCCCGGCGGCCGCGAGGTAGCTCTGGGCGGCAGCAATCGCTCGCCCCATGCCCACGGTCGCCGTGCCGCTGGTGACCGTGGCCGCTTGCGCGCCGGCCCGGGCGGCCTCCTGCGCGGTCGCGTCGGCACGACTCAGTGCGGCGTTCTTCGCTCCGCCGTCCATCACCAGGCCGAGGAACAGCACCGCCCCGAGGATCAGCCCCGTCGCGATCACGGAGATCCCCGCTCCCCGCTCGGGGTCGGCGCGCAGCTGCCTCCCGCGGTTAAGGACGGTCACGAGCGTTCCCGATTCGGGTCGACGGGAGAGGTGAAGGTGGCGGTGACGGTCTGGTCACCCGGAACCCCGGGGAACGCCAGCTCGGACAACGACACCCGGCACGTCACCGTGGCGGTGACCGCCGCGTCCTGCCCGGGCGGGGCGCGGAGTCCGGCGCTGTTCACGGCGACGCCGATCGAGGAGCAGCTCAGGCCCTGGCGGCGGAGCTCGGCCGCGGCCGCACCAGTGGCGGCTGCGGTCGCTGTCGCGGGTGAGCGCTCGGCGGAGGCGATGCGGGAGGCGGCACGGGCGGCCTGCTCGGTAGCGTCGCGTGCGTTGCTGACGCGTCCGGCCGCGGCCACGGCCAGCATGATGAGCAGGACCAGCGGCAGGATGATTGCGGTCTCCACCGCGGCCGCTGCCCCGCGCTCGGGTTGGGCCCTCAGCCGCTGCCACCGCCTCATCTCGTCACCTGCTCGAGCGCGCCGGTGGAGGACTGCCGGACGGTGAGGGTAAGCCCCGGGACCAGGGTGGTGACCGTGGCCTGGACGGTGACCGTGATGGTGCGTCCATCCGCGCTGGCGGACGCCGAGGGGGCGGACAGCACTCCGCTCGCGGTCCGGGTCAGGAAGTCGGTGGCGTGGTCCTGCGCCGCGGCGTTGCCGCCGTACACGCGGCCGGTGTCCACCCCTGAACGGGCGGCGGAGAGCGCCAGATCGCGGCCGTAGAAGTACAGCCCGATCTGGAGCACCGTCATCAACGTTATGAGGATCAGCGGGTAGAGGATCGCTGCCTGCACGTTCACGGCGCTGCCGCGCTCCCCGTCGCCGGTCAGCAGCGGGTGCATGTCAGGACAGCGCCCCCATCTTGTTGGCGATGAACGCGACGACCGCGACGCTGATGGCGCCGGCTGCGAGCGCCCCGATGCCGATGTGGAAGCCCTCGTCGGTGTTGCGCCCCCCGCCGAGCTCGGGTTCCTCGGCCAGGGCCGCGAGACGGGTGCGGGCGGTGATTGCGAGCAGCGAGGTGCGGTTGCGGACGGTGGTGATCATCGACATGAGGTGCTCCTTCGGTCGGTTGCCGAGCTCCTGCGCCCGGGGTGGGCGAGGACAATGGGGGGTTCGTCAGAACAGGAGGCTGATCACGGGGTACCCGACCCAGAGCGCGATGATCCAGACCATCGCGACCTGCGGGGTCGACATCTTTCCGCTGGACCGGTTCATGTCCGCGCGCATCTCCGTCTGCATCTGCGCGGTCAGAGCGTCGGCTCGTTCAACGAGGGTGGACACCACCGCGGCCCCGTCCGCCCCGGCTCCCGCGGCGATGTCGGAGAGGTCGGTGAGCTCGTCGACGTCGACCTCGATCCCGAAACGCCGCACTCCTTCCCACGGCTGCTCGCCGGAGCGGCGGGCGAGCTCGAGCTGGGTGTGTAGGCGGCCGAAGGCCCAGGACGTGGTGTTCAACGTGGTGGGGCGGGTCAGCGCCGAGACCACGCCCGCACCCGACTGGCTCAGCAGCGCCACCTGCCGGAGGTAGGACACGGTCGCATGCCGCAGCTCCAGCCGGGCTCCCTGGGCGCGGGAGGCGGTCCGCCGGTTCGTCATGGCGAAGCCCAAGACCGCGCCCCCCAGGGTGGAGGCGGAGGAGAACCACAGGGGCAGAGGCGATCCGGCCAGGGCGGCGAGTACGGCGATACCAGGTCCGAGGAGTGCGGCGTACTGCACGGAGGCGGTAAGGCGGGTGACGACGAAGCGTTCCCGGGTCCACCCGATGACCTTGAGGTCGGCGGTGGGGACTGCACCGGGCAGGCGCAGGACGAGGGCGTTCCAGTTCTGGTCGATGCTCCGGCGCCAGCCCGGACCGGTCGTGACGGTCGCACCTCGTCCGGTGAGGCGGATGTGGTTGCGCTCGTCGACCCGATCGAGGGCGTCGTCGAGCCGGACGGTCGCGGGGGCCCGGAACGCGGCGATCAGCGCCACCATGGAGAGGCCGGCAATGCCACCCAGGAGCAGCAGCGCCATCATCGGGCTCATGGCGCTGTCCCGCCCGTGAGAAAGCGTGGTGCGGGCGTTCCCAGCGCGAGTGTCCGCATCCGAACGAGCAACAGTGCGCCGAAGGTCAGCAGCACCGCCATGATCAGCTGACCGATGGTCGAGGTGTACGCGTCGTGGAAGACGGGGACGAACGTGGAACCCAGGACGAGCCCGGCGAGCATCAGCAGCAGCACTCGCATGGCCTGGCGGGGCTCGGCGCGCTCGGCCTCGACCTCGTCGCGCGAGCGCACCTCACGCGCGATCTGGGTGGCCAGGCGCCGCAGCACGTCCGCGGTCCCGGCGCCCTGTCGGTCGAGCGCCAGCATGAGGGCGGCGGCCACGTCGTCCCCGGTGGCGTCGTCGATATCGTCCGCGAAGGCTTGCAGGGCCGCGGAGTAACCCCACTCGGTGCTGGACAGCCGCTGCGCGAGGGCCTTCACCTCTGGGCCGACCTCGTCCGGTGCGCGACGGGCGGACTCCCGAATGACCTGCACGAGCCCGGTGGCACCGGATCCGGAGAGGCGGTCGGCCATCTGCCGGCACCACTTCTCCAGACCTTCCAGGCGGTTGATCCGCTTGTTCGCCACCGCGTTGGTGTTGAGCAGCCACGGGCCCGCTACGACGAGCACTCCGGCGGCGAGCCCCGCCACCGGCCACCCGGATACTGCCCACACCACGACGACTGCACCGAGGGCGGTGAGCCCCGTCCGCGGGGTGGGGCGCAGCTCGTGGCGGTGAGCTCCGTCCGAGTCGATGAGGTGCCGCACTCGGCGGGACAGCCCGCCGCGGAACACCTCCGGGTTCACCCCTGCCCCCCGCCAGAACGCGACGACGGCGATGAGGGCGGCCGCGAGCAGGGCGCCACCGAGGGCGGGGGCCAGCAGCCGGACGGTGTCGTTCATGCGAGCCGGCCGAGCTGGAAGGTGTTGTCCCAGGCGTCGTCGCGATCCAGCGTGCTCAGGTCGAATCCGATCTCCTGGAAGGGCTCGAGCCGCTCCGGTGGGCCCTCGAACACGCCGCGGGGATCGCCGCTACCGGGTGCGGGCCGGAACACCCAGTTCATGGCGGGTTTGCCGGCGGGGCTGACCTGACCGGTCAGTTCGCCGATCTCCGCCACAAACCGGCCCGCTGAGCCGCCGATCGCGGTGTGGTCGAGGCGCCGGACGTGGACGACGTAGTTCACGCCCTGGGCGGCGAGACGGGTGAGGTACTCCGCGCTCATGCCGGGTGCGCCCTCCATCGCGGCGGTGACGAGCCGGTCCATCGCCTGTTCGGCGGAGTTAGCGTGGATGGTCGTCATAGACCCGGGTAGGCCGGCGTTGGCCCCCTTGAGGAAGGCGTAGGCCTCGGGTCCGCGCACCTCGCCGTAGATGACGCGGGTGATGGAGTGCCGGAGCACCGGTGGCAGGAGGTCGGCCAGGGTGATCTCGCCCATCGGTCGCCCGGTCGGGTCGCGCTCCATCGAGCCTTGACGACCCTCCAGCGGAACGAGCAGGGGTGAGGCGTTTCCGTCGCGGTGCAGGCCGAGCTCGTACTCCGTCTCGAGGGTGGCGTAGCGGACGTAGTGGTCGATCTCGCGCGTCAACGCGCGGAGCAGCACGGTCTTGCCGGAGAATGGCGCCCCGGACACGACGATCACCTGGTTGGCGGTGACGAGGGCCTTGAGGAACCGCATCATTGCGGGGGTGATGCTGCCCATCGGCGTCAGCAGCGAGTCCAGGGTGACGTCGCGGAACGCCATGCGGCGGATGGTGACGATGGGCCAGGGAGACAGGTCGCAGACGGCCGCGAGGCGCGATCCATCCGGTAGCGCCATGTCCAGCACCGGGTTCGCGGGGGAGAACGGGCGCTCCCGCGAGCCGTGGTGGGCGGCAAGGAATTGCACCTGGGCGAACAGCTCGTCCGGGGTGTCAGCGATCGGCTCGTCCTCCAACATCCGGCCGTCGGCCATGCGCAGCCGCACCGGCTCCGCCCCGTGGATGTAGATGTCCTCCACGCCCTCGATGTCGAGCAGGTTCTGCAGCTTGCCGATGCCGTTGATGGCGTTGTCCACGGCCTGCGACAGCGCGTGCTCGGCGGCGGCGTTCAACGCCGGGACACCGGACTCGGCCCGCCGACGGGCCTCGGTCCCCACCTCCGCCTGGATCAGGGCCTGGGTGAGTTGACGCTGGTCGGCCATACCCATGTCGGGTGTCCGCTGCTCGACGAAGGAGGCGTTGACCGCCTCGCGGACGCGGATCACCGTCTCCTGGTCGACCCCGACACCCCCGCTGCGCCGCGTGGTCACCGGTGACCCACCGTCGGAGGAACGGCGGTCAGCCGCCGCAGGTGACGGGGCATCTCCCGCAATCCGGAGGCCGGGTCGTGGGTCGGGTACGGCTCGGACGCAGGGGTTCTCACGGGGACGCCTGTGGCGGGCCCTGCCGGCGACCACATGTTGCGCCGGTGCTGGCCGAGAAGTCCGGCCGTGCTGGCCAGCTCGGCCAGCGACCGCACCAGCGGGGAACGCTCTGCGTGCCTGCCGGCCGTAGCTCCTTCCGAGAACACCGCGGCGGTCCGCGGGTCGTGGGCGAGCTCCCCGAGAGCCCTCACACCCAAGCGGCGGGAGATGTCCGCGCTGGAGAAGGCGGTGCTCTCAGCGACCACCAGGAGGTCGACGCCGGGGTGGCCGGGGTTGTGCCGGTCGAGGTCGTGGCGGATCAGCGGTAGCACGCGCTCGGCCCGGCGCAGCGAGCGCAAGTTGGTGCGGACCACCAGAACGATGACGTCGCAGCACCGGAGCACCGGGCTCGCCGCGTGCGGGATGCCCCACCGCCCGAGGTCGACGATGACGTCCCGGTGGGTGACCGCTCGGAGCCCGTCGGCGAGCGCCGGCCACGGGACTGCGCCTGCTTGTGCGGGGTCCCCGAGGCCGGCGAGCACCGGGACTCCGGTGGGCATGGTCGTGAGCTGCTGGTCCAGGAAGCGGGGGAGGTGGCTTTGCCGGGCCAGGAGGGTCAGCTCAAGGAGGTGTCCCTGGGGTGCGAGAAGTCCGGCGCCGGCCCCGATCAGCATGTCGCCGCCGCTGGGATCGGCGTCGACGACTGCCACCGGTGTCGGCCAGACGGACCCGAGGCCCAGCGCCGTGGTGGTGACGCCGGGGGAGCCCCCGGCGGAGAGCAGCCCGATCATCATCGGCTCAGCCCCGCGGGATGAGGACGAGGGCGGCCTGTCCGACGGCAGACAGTCGAACCACCGTGTCGGCGTCCGAGTCCTTCACCACCACGCTGACCACGATGACTCCGGCGCGGTCGGGGGCCGCAATGGAGTACACGGTCGCGGCGATGGCCCGCGGCAGGTTGGTGGGGTCGGCCGGTGTGCTGCCCGGCGTGATCTGCACGGCCACGATCCGGACGGAGTCTCCCGCGGCGAGCTCGGCGGCGGGGAGCAGCGCGCTGCCCACACCGACCGCCACCAGCGATGTCCCCGCGGCCGGGGTGAGCTCAGGTGCCGTCACGCCGCTGGGTAGCAGCTGCCCGGCTTGCAGGTCGACCGTTGCGTACTTCCCGATGACGCTGTCCCGCAGGGCCCAGTCGAGCGCGTTGGTGCTGCCGCCGGTGGGGATAGTCATCTCGACGAGGTCCTGTGCGGTCACCACCTGGCCGTAGCGGACGCCGTCAGCCAGCCCGATCACGGGCTTCGTCGCGGAGAACACGTGGAAGAGGGCGACGTTGCCGACGGCGAACAGCGCCACGAGAGCTGCGGCTAGGGCGAGGAACCCGGTACGCCGCTGGCGTCGAGGGAGTGTCGGTAGCGGTGGGGCCCCGGTGGTTCCGGGTGTGCGGCGAGGCATCTGTGTGGTGGCCATCAGCTGCCTCCGGTGACGAGGGCTTGCAGCTCGCCGACCTCGACGGGAGTGGTCGCCGCGAGCTCGAGGGTCTGCCCACCCGTCTGGCCGCCGCCGGTCCAGGTGATGGCCCAGACGGAGGTAGCGGTCACGGGCCACGTGCCGGTCCCACCGGTGCGCTGGGGGAGGGAGCGGAGCTCGTAGGTGTAGCCGCAGGTGGGGGAGTTGTCCCCGGCGTAGAGCGGTCTGGACGGGGCCGGGGTGCCGAAGTTTGCGCACGACACCATCGCGCCGGCGGGACCCATGGTCCACCGGGTACCGGTGAGGCGGGCGGTGGCCGTCACCGTGGTGGGGCCGGCGCTGGCTGTCGCGGTGCGTGGCCCCGTGTTCTGCGGGGTCGGAGTGATCCACAGCCACACGGGCAGGCCAACCGCCGTGCGGGGGTTGGCCGACGTCTGCGGGGTACCGGCGACGAGGTCCAGCCGGTCGATGGCGACGAGGGCGACGACTGCGGGGTCAGGTGGAGGCGGTGGGGCCGCGACGGCTGGGGGCACGGCTGCAACAGCGGGCGCGGCCGCGCACTGGGGGAGATTCGTCGCGCCCACGAGTCCCGGGAGCACGGCACACGCGACCTGGCCACCGGCGTTCGAGAACGGGTTCGCGGTGGCCGAGCCGCCGGCGGGCTGGGCGTCCCCGGTGCTTAAGCTGCCGGCGGGCCGGGCGTCCGCGGTGCCACTGGGGTCAGCGCTTGCCCCTTTCGCGTCGCCGCCGGGCGCGGTCGCGCCGATGATCACGAACCCACTGAGCCCGTTGCTGCCGACAACCGGAGGGGGCTGCGGAGCGTCTTGCGCCACAGACGTTCCCGCGAAGGTACCTACGAGACTCACCGACAGCGCGCACGTGAGAACCGCACCGCGGGTGAAGGATCCGAGCGTGCTAGGACGCATCGCAGGGGATGGTGGCGCCCGAACGCACCTGCGTGACGCGCCACGAGGACGGGTCGGTGGATGGAGTGTTCTGGAGCTGGATTGTCGCCTGGGTCTGCGGGAGTCGTCTTGGATCGACGACGGACGTTCCGTCGGGGAGGGTCCCTTTCACCGCGGAGACGTTGTTGCACGACGTCACGGATGCGGTGGTGGGTCCGCCCGGGGTGGGGGAGGGCGTCACGCTGGACACGGTGACGCGAAGGACGGCGATCGTGCCGGTGGTGGTCACCTGCTTGTCGATGAGTTGCTGGGCCTGGCTGCGGAGCGACGCCGCCTCCTCGCCGGCGGCGACGGTGTCCACGATCGACAGGTTCTGTCGTGGGTCGAGGTAGATGGAGCTGTAGACGCGTTGGTAGCTGGTGACGGCGTCAGTGAGCTGCTGGGCGATCGTCTCGTCTACCGCCGGAGTCGTCGGGGCGGGCGCGGTGACGGTCGCCACCGTGGGGGAGCTCGCGCCGTCAGCGCTTGACGAGCTATTGCTGCAGCCCGCGATCACCGCGATGGCGAGGGGCAGGACGAGCGCTGGTGTGCCACGTCGGCGACTCGCTGTCGGTGGTGCCATGGAGGCCCCCTCGCGCGTGTACTTCGTCGGCCCGGTTACCAACCCAGGATCGGGCGGTAGCGGAGTCGACGTGATGCCCGTCGTTCGCGGTGACGGCGAGAGCGCCGTCTTGGTTAGGACAAGGTCATGAGCGTGATCGACAACCTCAGAGGCGCGAATCGACGCCAGTGGGTCCCGTGAGGCGACATCGAGAAACGTGCGAGAGCCGGAAAATCTGAAGATAGCCCCGGTTGTCGCAGATGTCGATGATGTTGCTCGTTCCCGGATCACGCGACGGCCTCCGTGTGGTCGGCGCTGAGGCCCAAGGCGCGCAACAGACCCGCCACCGGCACGACGGACCGAACTACCTGCTGCTCGCGAGTGTCGCGCCTGGTGCCCATCTCGCCATTCGCCGTGGTGATAACGGCGCGCGCGCGCACCCCTTGGATGTCGCCATCGAACTGCATGACCACAGTGGAACCTCCATCGCTTAAAGAAACGCAACAACAGGCTATTTTGCGCCAAACAGAGAGTGCACGTTTGCCGGCCAGCACGCAAGGGGGTCCTACTATGCGTTCCATGTCGCAGGTGGGCTGGGCGGACGAGACGACGCAGCGGATCGCCTCCGAGGTCAAGCGGTTGCGGGGCGCCCGGTCAGCCCAGTGGCTATCCGATCGCACGGAGGCGCTCGGTCACCGAGTAGCCCGCTCCCGCATCTCGGACCTCGAAGTAGGTAGGCGCACCCGTATCGACGTGGCGGAGCTGATGGTTCTTGCTAGGGCTCTAGGGGTCGCGCCGGCCATGCTGCTTCTCCCGCTCGGGCGTGAGAGCGTCGTCGAGGTGCTCCCGGGGCGCGAGGTCGATACCTGGGACGCAGTGACCTGGTTCGCCGGGGTCGAAGTCTTTCCGGGCGAGCTGCCGGACCCGAACTCGGTTGCGCCGGTGGGGGAGGACTTCCGCGCGTGGCAGGTAGCAACGGCGCCGTTTTACTTCTTCCAGCAGCACCACGACGTCGTGGCCGACTGCCAAATGGCCCGTGTCAGCGATCCCGGTCGCGTACGGGTGGCGCTCTCGACGCTGCGATGGCTGCGGAGCTCGATGCGGCGGGCGAGCCTCACTCCGCCGGACCTGGACGCGGATCTCGAGACGCAGCTCGCCGAGGACCAAGCATCGCCCATGGTGCGCCGACAGCCGGGACACGCCTGAGTCGCGGTGGCTGCGAATCGCCTACCCGTCCCGATCCAGACCGGCCACCGAGCATGGTCACCTCGGTCGGATCGATGTTGCGGGCATCCACTGCATCATTGGCAGTAGCCCCCGCTTGTTCACCGGCTCCACCGCGAACCGCACGCAGGCGATCCACGCTCCGCTTGAGCTCCGGGCCCACGCCAGCAGCTCGCCGGTCGCGTAACCGGTCAGCGACAACCCACCCTTCGTGATCTTGAGGGCCTGGGTGTTGGGCAGGCCGGGCCCGACGGGGAACAGCGAGGCGAGATCGACGATGACCGCCAACGGCGGTTCAACGACGCGCCCGTTTCCCATGTTGTCGGGCCAGCCTTCCAAGGGATAGAACACCTGTTCGACAATAGCTGACTTCACACGCTCCGGCCGTCGCCGTAAAGACGCCGGGTGTACTACTTCGGACGAGTCCGCTCCAATGAGTACGGGAGGTCTCGGGCTAGCGACTTGCCGCCTTGTGCGCGGCGTGAACTCGCACTAGTTCGGCGGGTCAGTTACGCGAATCTTGCGCGGTGAGAGGGATGTAGTCCGAAAAAGTGCCTCTGAACTGCGGTAACACTGGTGCGCGATACTGGGATTGAACCAGTGACCTCTTCCGTGTCAGGGAAGCGCTCTCCCGCTGAGCTAATCGCGCCGGGGGTAATACATCTAGCGAGGCGGAGACGGGAATCGAACCCGTGTACAGGGCTTTGCAGGCCCTTGCCTAAGCCACTCGGCCACTCCGCCAGAGAGCCCGAGATCGACTCGTCGAGCGGATGACGGGATTCGAACCCGCGACCCCAACCTTGGCAAGGTTGTGCGCTACCAACTGCGCTACATCCGCATTCATCGTGCCCGTCGCCGACGGGCACGCGACTGGGGAACACTAACCGAGGGGTTCAGCGGCCTCCAAACCGGGTATCGCGGGTGGCGGCTCGCGCTGAGCGGGTCGCGGGTCGCGCCGGGTCAGTGCTCGTCGGTGGTCAGCAGGCCTTCCAATACCGCATCCAGGTCCATCTGGTCAGACTCCGTGCCCGGTGCGACGAGCGCGAAGCTCCGGTCCAGGAAATCCGCGATCACGGTGGCGGACGCCTCGAAGCGGGCGTACCCACTCGGCGAGGTGAGTTCGACGTACACCACGTCACGGCAGGGATCTGCGCATGGCCACACCCGCACATCGCCCGCGCCGCACACCCCGAGCAGTCCGTCAGTCAGCAGTGCTCGCGCGAAGACCCAACGCACGTCGCGAGTGGGGCCGGTAGTAAACCGCAGATGGACGGCGAACGCGTCGCACGCGTCATACCGCAGCCCCACTGGCACGGGCAGCGAGGCGCTCTGCCACCCGCTGGGGTCGCCCGGGGTCGTACCGTCCGGCGGCGACACCAGCAATGTGAATACCGTGTCGGCCACTACCGACCGGGGGTTGCTCATGCTGCCGCTCACCTCGATCCTCGCCTGCGATGGTTGGTCGTAGGGGCCTTCGGTGCCCTCCGGGTCGACGTCCGGATACGCCGACCGTGATCAATCGGGCGGCTCTACGACACGCATCGTGCACCGGAGCGCGCCGATTCACCCGGTCGCTGCCGCGAGATTCACCCGTACAGACCAGCGAAACCACACGTCAGTGATGCTACGACGGTAGCGCGATGCCCTGAGGCTGCTCTCTGGGCGAGGAGAGGGCCAACATCGTCGCGGGGGAGTCCTCGAAGGCGCCCACCGCTAGGCTGATGGTGCCTGGTCTAGCTGGAGCGGTGAACCGCCTGGCGGTCCGGGTGCGAACGATCGGACGTGAGGACCCCTCCTGTGGCAGATGTCGACGCACCTGATGCGTCCGACGGCGCCCCGTCCATGCAGCGCAGTCGCCCCCGCCGCGCGGCCCCGACCCCGGCCGGGCTCGAACGGGCCGCAGCCGACGTCGCCCTGCTGGGCCGGCTAGCAGCTGGCGACGAGGCGGCATTGGCCCTGCTGTACGACCGCTACTCCCGCCCGGCCTATTCGCTGGCCCGGCGGATCTGTGTCGATGAGTTGCTGGCCGAGGACGTGGTGCAGGAGGTGTTCCTGGCGGTCTGGCGCGATCCCACCAAGTACGTCGCGGACCGGGGCGCCTTCTCGTCGTGGCTGCTCACCCTGGTCCACCACAAAGCCGTGGACGCGGTCCGCCGCGAGGGAGTTCACCGGCGCCGACAGGTGGCTCTGGACGAAGAGGCAACTGACCGCCTCATGCCTGACACGCCGGGAGCCGACGTCGACGCGATTGGTGCCGTCGTTGCCCGTGACGTTCGTACCGCGTTGGGTGAGCTGCCCACCGAGCAACGCACCGCGATGATGCTGGCCTACTACGGCGGGTACACCCAGCGTGAGGTGGCCGCGATCGTCGGAGTGCCGTTAGGGACGGTAAAGTCGCGGATGTTCACTGCAGCTGCCCGCTTGAGGGGTGCACTGGGTCCATTGTCCGCCGACTTCGGTATCGGTGTCCGCACCGAAGGGGGGCCACTGTGATGGCCGGCGAACACCACAAGGAATGCGACCAGGGTGAGGTGGCTGTCGGTTGGGCACTGCACGCTCTGGAACCCGAGGAGGAATCCGGCTTCGCCCGGCACCTTCCGCGGTGCGCCGACTGCACCGATCGGGTAGCAGCCACAGCAGCTATGGCCGCCGTCCTGGCCGCCGGGGTGGACCAGCTGGAGCCGCCGCCGCGTCTGCGTGAGGCCATCATCGCCGCTGCACGGACCAGTCCAAGCCCTCGCCTCGTGCCGCTCAACCCTGAGTCGGCACCCGCGCTGGCGCGGTCCGTCGTCCCGGCGCGGCTGCTGGGCCGTACCCGTCGCGTGCTGGTGGCCGCGGTGGCCGCCGGGGTGCTCGCGTTTGGTGCCGGGTGGGCAGGGAACGCACTGCTGCAACCGAGCTCCGGGGCGTCGCAGTCGGCGTTGCCGCAGTTGTCCGACCCGTCGGTGCACCGCACGGCGATCATGGCGACGGGTACCGATCGGGTGATGGCGATCGTGCTCACCGACTCCTCAGGTGCCTCGGTGGTGCCGGTCGACATGCCCGCTGCCCCGGCCGGCACGGCCTACTGGCTGTGGGGTACTGGATCGGGCGCGCCGACCCCGCTGGGCAAGGTGAGTGTCGGCCCGGGTGCCGGCGCCGCAGTGCAATCGCCGGTGCCGACGCAGCCGGCGAAGTACCCCGGTTACGCGGTGTCGGTCGAACCAGAATCGGTGGTGCCCGTGGCGCCCTCGACGGTGCTGGCGACATCGGGCACCATCTAGCCCATGGGCGCGGGGGACACGCAGCGGCAGAACACTGGTAGGACCGAAACCGGTTTCGTCGACCGCTTGCGGGAACGGCGCGAGGGTATCCGGGCGCGACCGACGGCGAATCTGCTGTACCGGATCGCGGTGGGGGCGGTGGGGACCACCGTCCTGATCGTCGGCATCATCCTCATCCCCTACCCCGGTCCGGGATGGCTGATCGTGATCGCCGGGCTCGCAATACTCGCCTCGGAGTTCGACCGCGCACAGCGGGCACTGCAGTTCGTCAAGCGTTACTACGACGGCTGGTCGTCCTGGTTGAGCCGGCAACCTCGGTGGGTGCAGGCGGTCCTGCTGGTGCTGACCACCATCGTCGTGCTCACCACGTTATGGATGCTCGGTACGTTCGCGCTGGTGGCGGGGTGGGTCGGGTACGAGGCGGGTTGGGTGCGCTCACCCCTGTTGGGCTGAGATCCTCGGGTGTCGGCGGGACGGACCCCGCCCCGCGATGCGTGTTAATGTCGTGACCGCACGTTCGAGCATGGTCGCCCAGCGCCTGCATCGCACGGTCCTGTGGCTCAGTGGAAGAGCGTCCCGTTCACACCGGGAAGGTCGCTGGTTCGATCCCAGCCAGGACCACCTCCCGCCGATCAGCCGCGGCCGCCAGCCATCAGACCGGCGTTTACCGCCGACCCGAGGAGTTCACCGCTGTGCCAGTGCCCGCCCAGCCCGCCGGTCCGAGCATCACCGTCGCAGCGGGAAACACCGCGGGGTCCGCGGTCCGCGCGGCGGGACTGCCCGGCAAGGGGCCCGACGCCGTGGTGGTCGTGCGCGAGGCCGACGGGCACCTTCGGGACCTGTCCTGGGCGCCCGCCGCGGACACCCTGGTGCAGGCGGTCGCCGCCGACACCGACGAGGGTCGGTCGGTCATCCGGCACTCCGCCGCCCACGTCATGGCCCAAGCCGTCCAGGCGCTGTTTCCCGACGCCCGCCTCGGTATCGGGCCCCCCATCACCGACGGCTTCTATTACGACTTTGCCCTCGACCGCGCGTTCACCCCCGAGGACCTGGTCGCGGTGGAAAAACGGATGCGCCAGATCATCAAGGGGGCGCAACGCTTCGCACGGCGGGAGCTGGCGTCGGTCGAAGCCGCCGAAGCCGAGCTGGTCGCCGAGCCGTTCAAGCTGGAGCTCATCCGGGACAAATCCGGTGTCGACGACCCGGAGATCATGGAGGTCGGCCCCGGTGCGCTGACCATCTACGACAACCTCGACCCGCGCACCGGCGAAGCGGTGTGGAGCGATCTGTGCCGAGGCCCGCACCTCCCGACCACCAAGCACATCCCGGCCTTCGCCCTCACCCGCAGCTCGGCGGCCTACTGGCGCGGTGATCAGGCCAACGCCAGCATGCAACGCGTCTACGGCACCGCCTGGGAATCACCGGAAGCATTGGAGCAGCACGTAGCACTGCTCGCCGAGGCCGAACGCCGCGATCACCGTCGCCTAGGCAGCGAGCTCGACCTGTTCAGCTTCCCCGACGAAATCGGCTCAGGCCTGGCGGTGTTTCACCCCAGGGGCGGCACAGTGCGCCGAGTGATGGAGGACTACTCGCGGCGCCGGCACGAGCAGGCCGGCTACTCCTTCGTGAACACCCCGCACATCACCAAGGAAGACCTGTTCCTCACCAGCGGGCACCTGCCCTACTTCGCCGACACCATGTTCCCGCCGATGCAGTTCGAGGGCACTGACTACTACCTCAAACCGATGAACTGCCCGTTCCACATCCTGGTGTTCAAGAGCCGGGGGCGTAGCTACCGTGAGCTGCCCCAGCGGCTCTTCGAGTTCGGCACGGTCTACCGCTACGAGAGGTCCGGGGTCGTGCACGGACTCACCCGGGTCCGCGGCTTGACGATGGACGACGCGCATATCTTCACCACCAGCGAGGGTATGGGTGCCGAGATCAGCGGGGTGCTGGACTTCGTGCTCGGGTTACTCCGCGACTTCGGGCTGACGGACTTCTACCTCGAGTTGTCGACCCGGGGTGAGTCCGAGAAGTTCATGGGCGACGACGACCAGTGGGCGCGAGCGACCGAGGCGCTGACGCAGGCCGCGGACGCCTCCGGCCTCGCGCTGGTACCCGACCCGGGCGGAGCGGCGTTCTACGGCCCGAAGATCTCGGTGCAGGCGCGCGACGCGATCGGCCGGACCTGGCAGATGTCGACCATCCAGGTCGACTTCAACCTGCCCGAGCGCTTCGACGTTGAGTACACCGCGGCCGACGGCACCCGGCAGCGTCCGGTGATGATTCACCGAGCGTTGTTCGGGTCGATCGAGCGCTTCTTCGGCGTGCTCGTCGAGCATTACGCGGGGGCGTTCCCGGCGTGGCTGGCCCCGGTGCAGGTGGTCGGCATCCCGGTGGCGGCGGACTACGCCGACCACCTCGACGGTGTCGCCACCGCGCTGCGAGCCTTGGGTATCCGGGTCGAGGTGGACCACAGCGACGAGCGGATGCAGAAAAAGATCCGCACCCACACCACCCAGAAGGTGCCGTTCATGTTGCTGGCCGGCGAGCGGGACGTGCAGGCGGGCGCGGTGAGCTTCCGCTTCCTCGACGGCACTCAAGTGAACGGGGTCCCGGTGGCGCAGGCGGTCGCCACCGTGCAGGAGTGGGTGGCGCGCCGCGAAAACGCTTCGCCGACAGCCGAACTGGTGCAGCCCGGGTGAGTGAGCTTCGGCAGGCGGGGGCGGGTACCCCCGACCGGTTGGAACGGCTGTGGACCCCGCACCGGATGTCCTACATCGCCGAGCCGGCAGCCAACAACGCGGCGGTCGACCATCGCGGTGAACCCGGGTGCCCGTTGTGCGCCATCCCGGCGATGGATGACGTCGCAGGCCTCGTGGTGGCCCGCGGGGCGCAGGTGTACGCGGTGCTGAACCTCTACCCCTACAACCCCGGGCACCTGATGGTGGTGCCCTACCGGCACGTCGCCGACCTGGAGGACCTCACCACGGCTGAGTCGGGCGAACTCATGGCCCTGACCCGGACCGCACTTCAGGTGATCAAGCAGGTGTCGCACCCGCACGGGTTCAACGTCGGGCTCAACCTGGGCGGTGTTGCTGGGGGATCGCTGGCCGCGCACCTGCACGAGCATGTGGTGCCGCGATGGGGTGGGGACGCCAATTTCATCACCGTCCTTGGGGGAACGAAGGTGCTGCCGCAGCTGCTCACCGAGACCCGCCAGCTGCTCGCCTCGGCGTGGCCGCCACCCGAGCACGAACCTGGGGTGGAGTGCGGCACCCAAGCGTGACACCCTCGGTGCGGTGAGCACCCCGACGATCGTCCTGGGCCCGCTGCTGCGCTACGTCGAGCCCACCAGGGCCACAGTCTGGGTGGAAACCGACGCACCCTGCACGGTGCGGGTGCGCTGCGGGGACGCCGAGGTCAGTGCCGACACCTGGGGCGTCCACGGCCACCATTACGCGGTGCTTGCCCTGACCGGGTTGGCAGCCGGAACCGTCACCCCGTACGTGGTGGAGCTCGACGACACCCCGGTGTGGCCACTGCCGGGCGCGCAGCCCAGCACCATCCGCACCCGCGCCCCGGACTCAGACGTCCGCGTCGCGTTCGGGTCCTGCCGACGAGCCGAGGGTGACTCCGCCGCTGACCTGGCCGCCTACGGAGCCGACGCGTTGACCGCGATGGCGACGCGGATGAGTTCCGACGAGCACGAACAGTGGCCGGACGCGTTGCTGTTGGTCGGGGATCAGGTGTACGCCGACGAATCCTCCGCGGCGATGCGAGCCCGATTGCGGGAGCGTCGTGCCGCCGGGCACGGCCCGGCCGGCGCACGCACCCCCGAGGGACAGCAGGAGGTGGCGGAGGAGATCTGCGACTTCGAGGAGTACACCTGGCTCTACCACGAGTCGTGGCAGCCCGAGCAGGTGCGGTGGTTGTTGTCCACCGTCCCCACCTGCATGATCCTCGACGACCACGACCTGCGCGACGATTGGAACAGCTCCTACAGCTGGCGCAAGGAGATGGTGACCCGGCCATGGTGGCGTGCCCGCGTCGTCGGCGCGTTCAGTTCGTATTGGGTCTACCAGCATCTGGGCAACCTCTCGCCCGACGACCTGGCTGACGACGAGCTCTACCGGGCGGTGCGTTCGGCGGCCACCGATGCCGACCGCGAGCAGCTGTTGGCCGACTTCGCCTGGCGCGCCGACAGCCAACCCGGTAGTACGCGCTGGAGTTATTACCGTGACTTCGGCCGGACCCGGCTGCTCGTGGTGGACTCCCGATGCTCGCGCCGGTTGGATCCCGACGACCGCCGAATGGTGGACGCCGCCGAGTGGGAGTGGTTGCGGGGCAAAGCTACCGACGGCGACATCGACCACTTGTTGATCGGTACGTCACTGCCGTTCCTGATGTTGCCGGGTCTGCATCACTTGGAGGGGTGGAACGAGGCCACCGCTGAGGGTGCGTGGGGCCGGGCATACGCCAAAATCGGGGAAAAGATCCGTCTCGCGGTCGACCTGGAGCACTGGGCGGCGTTCCGGACCTCTTTCGACGACATGGTCGTCCTGGTCACCGACATCGCGGCCGGCGCACACCCGCCCGCCAGTGTGCTGTGGCTTTCCGGGGACGTGCATTGCTCCTACCTTGCCCAAGCGCAGATCGACGGGGTCGATCCGGGCCGCACCGCGCTGCATCAGCTGACCATGTCCCCGTTCCGCAACCCGCTGAACCTGCCGGTGCAGCTGGCGAACCGGCTGGCTCAGCGGCCCGGTGTGGCGCGGGTGCTGCGCGGGTTGTCCCGCCGTGCCGGGGTGGTGGAACCGGCCATCACCTGGGACGTCGACGACGGACCGTGGTTCGACAACGGCGTGATGACCGTGGTGCTGCACGAGCGCCGCGCCCTGGTCGAGGTGGACCACGCCTGGGTCGAGCCCACTGGGTCCCAGGCGTTGCGCCGCACCCTCACCCGCCAGCTCGCCGACCCGGTCCGCTGATCTGGGCGACTATCCTGCGTCGGTCGGTCCGGGAGGATGGGCGAGCCGGGAGGTCGGGAGTCGGAGAGGGCGGGTCGCGAGCATGGTCAGGTTGATCACCAGGTCGTCGGTGTCCAAGGTGACCGGCCCGTTGGGTTCTTGGCTGGTGCGCCACGGGTGGTCCCCTGATGTGGTCACGGTGCTGGGCACCGTGGCGACGGTGGCCGCGGCCCTGACCCTGTTGAGCACCGGTCGGTTCGCCCTCGGCGCAGTGCTGATCGCTGTATTCGTCCTCACCGACATGGTCGACGGCGCGATGGCCAGGGCGCAGGGTGGTGGGACGCGATTCGGCGCTGTGCTGGACGCCACCTGCGACCGGTTGGCCGACGGTGCGGTGTTCGCCGCACTGACCTGGTGGGGTTTCACCCAGGGCGCCAGCCTGCCCCTCGCCGCGGCGGCGTTGTTCTGCTTGGTCACGTCGCAGGTGACCTCCTACGCCAAGGCCAGGGCCGAGGCGAGTGGGTTCGCCGCGCCGAAGGGGCTGGTGGAACGGCCGTCGCGGCTGGTCATCGTGCTCACCGGGGCGATGGCGACCGGGCTGGGACTGTCGTGGGCGTTGGACGTCGCGCTGTACGTGCTGGCCGCCGGTGGTGCGATCACCGTGGTGCAGCGCTTGCTCGCAGTGCGAGGCGCGGAGGGTGCACGTGACCGGATCTCCGTCTGAGGCCACCAGCTGGCGGGCCCGGGTCGTTGACCTGGGTTACGCCGCCGGCTGGCGGGTGCTGCGTTCGGTGCCCGAGCCGGTGGCTGCCGCCGCGTTTCGGGTCGGGGCGGACGTGGCGGCCCGGCGCGGTGACCACAGCCAGTTGCGCCGCAACCTCGCCCGAGTGCTGGCCGTAACACCGGAGAACGTTCCTGCCGATGCGGTGCGCGCGTCGTTGCGTTCCTATGCGCGGTACTGGCGGGAAGTGTTTCGGTTGCCCGCCACCGACGTTTCCGAGTTGTTGGGCCGAGTCCGGATGGTTGGCGTCGAGCACCTCGACGATGCTCTTGCGGCTGGTCGTGGCGTGATTCTCGTCCTGCCGCACAGCGGCAACTGGGACGTGGCCGGGGTGTGGATGGTCGCCCACACCGGCGGGTTCACCACGGTGGTGGAGCGCTTGCAGCCGGAGTCGTTGTTCCGCCGGTTCGTGGCCTACCGGGAGGCGCTGGGCTTCGAGATCCTGCCGTTGACCGGAGGTGAGTCCCCGATTCGGGGGCTCGTGCGTCGGTTGCGGGCCGGGGGCGCGGTGTGTCTGGTCGGCGATCGGGACCTGTCCCGGGCCGGGGTGCCCGTCACGCTCTTCGGTGCGGCGACTCGGATGCCGGCCGGACCGGCCAAGCTGGCGCGCAGCACGGGTGCGGCGCTACTCCCGGTGCACTGCTGGTTCACCGACACCGGTTGGGCGGTGCGCATTTGCCCGCCGGTGGACCGAAGCCTGGGCGTTCAGGCCGCGACGCAGGCGGTGGCCGACCGCTTCGCCGAGGGGATCACCGCGCACCCTGCCGACTGGCACATGCTGCAGCCGCTGTGGCTAGCCGACCTGCCGCGCCGAGATAGGGACCGGCTGACCGCGGCGGCGGGGCCCGTGTGAAGATAGGCATGGTGTGCCCGTATTCCTTCGACGTGCCCGGCGGCGTCCAGGCCCACGTCGCGGAACTGGCGGCCGTGCTCATAGGGCTCGGCCACGACGTCAGCGTGCTCGCGCCAGCTGATGAGGCCACGGTCCTGCCGGACTACGTGGTGAACGGCGGGCGGGCGATCGCCGTGCCCTACAACGGGTCGGTGGCGCGGCTGAGCTTCACCCCGGCCACCTTCGCCAGGGTGCGACGATGGATCAGGAGCAACGACTTCGACGTGTTGCACTTGCACGAACCGAACGCGCCGAGCCTGACGATGATGGCGCTGATGATCGCCGACGGCCCGATCGTCGCCACGTTCCACACCTCCACCAGCCGTTCCCGGGTGCTCAGTACCTTCTCCGGGGTGCTGCAGCCGTTCCTGGAGAAGATCACCGGCCGCATCGCGGTCTCCGCGCTGGCGCGCCGGTGGCAGGTGGAAGCGCTCGGCTCGGATGCGGTGGAGATTCCCAACGGGGTGCACGTCGGGGCTTTCGCCGCTGCCCCGACGCTGCCTGGTTACCCGCGTGCTGGCCCCACCCTGGCGTTCCTGGGCCGCTACGACGAACCCCGCAAGGGCATGCCGGTCCTGCTGGCCGCGCTGCCGGCGCTGCTGGAGCAGCACCCCGACCTGCAGGTTCTGGTGGTGGGGCGCGGTGATCAGGAGGCGTTACGCAAGGCCGCCGGGCCGGTGGTAGGCCCACACCTTCGCTTGCTCGGCCAGGTGAACGACGCGGAGAAGGCCTCAGCACTGCGCAGCGCGGACGTGTACTGCGCACCCAACACCGGCGGGGAGAGTTTCGGCATCGTCCTGGTGGAGGCGATGGCCGCGGGAACGGCAGTGGCCGCCAGCGACCTGGAAGCCTTCCGGCTGGTGCTGCGCGACGGCGAGGCCGGGGACCTGGTACCGGTGGACGACCCGGCCGCCTGGAGTCGGACGCTGCACGGGCTGCTCAGCGACGGCGACCGGCGGGCACGGCTCGTCCAGGCCGGTCGAGGTGCCGTCCGGGCCTACGACTGGCCGGTCGTGGCCCAGCAGGTGTTGCGGGTGTACGAGACGGTGACCGCCGGTGGCCAACGAGTGCATGAGGCCGACTTGTGAGCACCTGGCACAGCACGCTCTTGGCGGCGGTGCTGATCGTCGCGGTGCTCGTCGCGCTGTGGACGTACGCCACTGCGCACCGCCTGGACCGGTTGCATGTGCGGACCGACGCGGCCTGGCTGGCGCTGGACTCGGCCCTGGGCAGACGGGCGGTGGTCGCTCGTGCCGTGGTCCTGGCGGCCACCGGCCCGGGGGCGGACCCTGACCTCGCTGCCATCGCCGACCGCGCCGAGCGGGCCAGCCGGGCCACTCGGGAGGCGGCGGAGAATGCCTTGTCGGCTGCGCTGGCCACCCTGAGCACCGCCCAACTGTCCCCGCAGGCCGCGGCCGAGTTGGCCGACGCCCAGGCGCGGGTGCTGCTGGCCAGGCGGTTCCACAATGATGCCGTGCGGGACGTGCTCGCGTTACGCCGCCGGTGGTCGGTTCGGTTGCTCCGGCTGGGGGGGACAGCCGCGGCGCCCACGTACTTCGAGATCGCCGAAACTGCAGCGGTCTCCTCGGCGGGGCCCCCGCGTCGGCCGGCTACCCGGGTGCTGTTGATCGACGAGCAGGACCGGGTGTGCCTGTTGCGGGGGCGCGCCGACGGCACTGAGCGACCGCCGTTCTGGTTCACCACCGGCGGTGGCGTGGAACCAGGTGAAACGCCCAGGGCCGCGGGGGTCCGCGAGGTGGCGGAGGAGACCGGGCTGACGTTGGTGGCAGCACAGTTGCGCGGGCCGTTGTGGTGGCGGCGGTCAGTCTTCGTCTTCGACGGCGCCACCATCGAGGCGGAGGAAACGTACTTCGCCGCCGCGGTCGCCAACTTCGCGCCGCGCACCGGTGCCCGCACCGAACTCGAGCACCGAATGATCGACGACGCGCGTTGGTGCACCGGCGCCGACATCGCGCGGTTGGAAGCGGCGGGGGACAACGTCTACCCACCCGGGCTCGCGGAGCTGCTCGGGGAGGCGGTGCAACTCGTGCGCGCACCCGATTCCGCCGCGCCACCGCGGGCGCGCGATATCGGTGCGACGGGCGAAGGTGGGCGCCTACGATGACAATGAGATCGGGCCGCGCCGACGCGGCATCGTGAAACCAGGAGGATCCTGTGAGCGCCCCCGAGAATTCCAGCAGTACTCCGCCGACCCCACCGGGCACGGGCACCGCCCGGGTCAAGCGCGGCATGGCAGAGATGCTCAAGGGCGGCGTCATCATGGACGTGGTCACCGTCGAGCAGGCCAGGATCGCCGAGGACGCCGGCGCGGTCGCGGTGATGGCGCTGGAGCGTGTCCCTGCCGACATTCGCGCCCAAGGTGGCGTGTCCCGGATGAGCGACCCGGACATGATCGACGCCATTGTGGCCGCGGTGAGCATCCCAGTGATGGCCAAGGCGCGTATCGGGCATTTCGTGGAAGCCCAGGTGCTGCAGAGCCTCGGGGTGGACTACGTCGACGAGTCCGAGGTGCTCACCCCCGCCGACTACGCCCACCACATCGACAAGTGGCGCTTCACCGTGCCGTTCGTGTGCGGGGCGACGAACCTGGGTGAGGCGTTGCGCCGGATCACCGAGGGCGCGGCGATGATCCGGTCCAAGGGTGAGGCCGGCACCGGTGACGTGTCCAACGCCACCCTGCACATGCGCACCATCTCCGCCGAAATTCGCCGACTCACCTCGCTGAGCCCCGATGAGCTGTATGTCGCCGCCAAGGAACTGCAGGCGCCCTACGACCTGGTCGCCGAGGTCGCGTCGGCTGGTCGGTTACCGGTGACGCTGTTCACCGCGGGTGGAATCGCTACCCCGGCGGACGCCGCGATGATGATGCAGCTCGGTGCCGACGGGGTGTTCGTCGGGTCGGGCATCTTCAAGTCTGGCAACCCCGCCCAGCGCGCCGACGCGATCGTCAAGGCAACCACCTTCTTCGACGACGCAGCCATGGTGGCCAAGGTGTCGCGGGGCTTGGGTGAGGCGATGGTAGGAATCAACGTCGAGCAACTTCCGGTCGACCACCGGCTGGCCACTCGCGGCTGGTGAGCGCCGACGCAGCTGGGCCCCCCACCCGGGCCCGCCTCGCTCGTGAGCTCATCCCGCTCCTCGCGGCGATCGCCCTGGTGGGCGGTTCGTTCGGCGCGGTGGCCGCAGCGACGGGACTGTCAGCGGCCAAGACGCTGGCACTGTCCGCCTTGGTGTACGCCGGGGGAGCGCAGTTCCTGGTGGTGGCCGCCGCCGCCAGTGGTGCGGGTGGGCTGACACTGCTCGCCGGCGGCCTGCTGCTCAACGCCCGCCACCTCACCTACGGTCTGGTGTTGGCTGAGGTGATGCGCGGGCCGTGGTGGCGTCGGCTCATCGGTGCGCACCTGATGACCGACGAGGCGACGGCGCTCACCCTGGCTCAGCCCGACCCGGCCGCAGCCCGCCGCGCCTTCGGTGTTGCCGGGGTACTGCTGTTCCTGACCTGGAACGCGGCGACCGTCCTGGGCATGGTGGCGGGTGCGGCGTTGGGCGATCCGACCGCGTTCGGCGTGGACGCCGCCTTCCCCGCCGCGCTGCTGGCCCTGGTCATCCCGACGATCATCGGTCGATCCGCCGCCCGGGTCGCGGTCGCCACCGCCGTGCTGGCCGTGCTGGCGACGCCGCTGTTGCCCGCCGGGGTGGGCATCCTGGTCGGGCTCGCCGCGTTGGTGCTGGCTGGGCGCGATCCGCGGTGAGCTGGTGGGTGATCGGAGCACTGGCACTGGGCACATACGTGTTGCGCCTGGCCGGCCCGCTGCTACGGGAGAAGGTGGTCGTCGGAGCCGCCACGGTGCGTCTGTTGACCCTGGCCGCCGCCGCGTTGCTGGTGGCACTGGCCGCCACCTCGGCTGTGCTGCAGGACGGTGGCTTCGCCGGGTGGGCCCGGGCGGCCGGCGTCGGGGTGGGGGCCGCCGCGGTGTGGCGCCGCGCCCCCTTCGTGGTTGTGGTGGTGGCGGCCGCGGCTACGACCGCTGGTTTGCGGGCCGTCGGTGTGGCCTGAAGCGCACGAGTCACAGGGTTGAGGCACGACGCAACAGCGGTGAGCGGTGAGCCACTCCGAGACCCCGGTCCCGCAGACGGTCGGTGTGAACCGTCATACTCGGTCGATGGCGACTGGATGACCCTGTAGCCCCCGCGACGGGGACATTGGGATGCCGCGCTATAGGCCAGTCTGGCTGGAGATCGCCGAACAGCGGTACCGCCACCTCCCCGACGATGTGGTTAACGAAGCCCGGCTACCCAGCGGCCTGGGCCACCCCCCGCTGGGTACCAGACCAATCGTTACCGTCACAACGACATCGCGCAGCAACCGCTGCCGGAAGAACCCAGCTCCACTGAAGTCGGAACAGTTCAGTCAGCTGAGGATGGGCGGCGCCGATGCCTCCTGCAGACCGGCGACCGCTTGCCGTTCCAGGGCGTGTGCGACCGCCTGGGAGTCCTCGTGGACGTCGATGCTGAAGATCTTGCGGTTTCGCAGGTGGATGATGTGGACGCCGCGATTGCTGTAAGGCTTGCCGTCGAGCAGGGTCGCGGACACTGTCCAGCGGACGAAGACAACGGCTCGCCGAAGGCCGCCGGTGACCCACACGTCGTTCACGGTGATGACAATGTTCGGCACGACCCGGTGGAGGCGTTCAAACCACAGACGTACGTGGGCGGGGTCGTGGCGTTGCCCGCCGAGGGCATGGTCGCCGCCGAACCGGTGCTGCATGTCGGGCAGGGCGCTGGCCAACACCTTGTCGTAGTCGCGGGCGTTGACGGCAGTGAAGGTGCGGCGGGCCTGCCGGGCGATGAGACGGTGGAAGATGAAGGTCCCCTTGTCGGTGCGGTGCGGTGCGGTGCGGTGCGGTGCGGTGTCGGTGTCGGTGTCGTGGCGGCCGTGGAGCTGGCCAGCCGGGTTGGCCTTCCGCCGCGGTCCAGCCGGCCGGACCGCTACTCCTCGACCCGGACGCCGTCGACGGTGACGGTGACGAGGTCGGGGTAGAAGCACACGTGCTCGGCGGCTGCGAGCCCTTCCGGAAGCGGGTGCGGGAGGCTCCAGGCGACGTCGTGGACCAGGTCATGGCCCGCATGTAGCGACCAGTGCTGCCCGTCGCCCTTGTACGGGCACTGGGACACGGTCCGGCTCAGTTCCAGCAGCTCGAGCCTGACGTCGGCCCAGGGCAGGTAGTAGCGCGGGGGCAGCCCGGTCTCGAACAGCATCTTGGGCCGGTTAGTGTCCGCGATGAGCGTGCCGGCGTGCTCGACGACAACGTGGCGGTGCGAAGTCAGGACATCGACGCGGTGGTAGGGGTCGCGCAGGTGGGCGTAAACGGGTTCGTCCTCGACGAACCAGCGCTCCGGGGTGTCGGGGTCCAGCGAGCGGAACCCTGCTAGCGCGGACGAGACCTGATCGTCTCCGGCCGGAAAGTCGTGCAGCGCGTTCGGGGGCAGCCCTGCGGCTGAGAGGTCTTGGGCGGGGACCCACAGTTCTGGGAGACGTCCTGGGGTATGCACCATCCAGCCGCGTTCGCTGTCCAGGACGACCTTCCCGCGGAGGAACGCGCGGACCCGGCGGGGGTAAGGCTCGGCGTACGCGGTCCCACTCTGGAGTTCGCCGGCAGAGAGCAGGCCAGCCGTATGGTGGGAGAAGGGGCCGGGCCCGAAGGTCAGCGACATGCTGGCGCCGCCCCCTCAATGGTGGGTTCCGGGTTGCCGACCGCTGGCGGCACCGCCCTGGTCACCATTTCGACACATCCATCGGCTGGTTGCCCTCCCAGGGGACGGCCGGGCGCCCGGCGGCGATCTGCCGCCAGACGTCGATCGCGGACGTGCCGGGCGGCGGCATGACCACCTGGGGCGCCGGGGTGCCGTTCTCGGTGATGCCGTGGTCGAAGCCGCCGGGGACGAGGGTGTTGTAAACCCGGCCGATCGTGGAGCCGCAGCGGAAGGAATGCCGGGTGCCGGGCGGGATGTAGACGTAGGTGCCGGGCGGGGTGGTGATCTCGGCGTCGTCGTCGCCGAGGGTGAACACGAGATCGCCCTCCAGGACGAAGAATGCCTCCTCGGCGTCGTCGTGCACGTGCGGCGGGGCGACGACGCCCTGCGGGAACAACTCGTCGAAGGTGCTGGACCGGCCGCGGGTGGTGTCGCTGGTGGACAGCAGCCGCCAGTATGTGCCGAAGTTCCAGTAGGCCGGTGAGTCGCCGGGCGCGTACGCGTAGCCGGCCCGCAAGTCGCCGGGTGCCTGGTCGGTCATGGTGATCCTTCTGTGTTGGAAGCGGCGGTGCTGACTGACAGCACGTCTGGAAGTCTGGAAGGTGTATCGGGCTCTCGGGTTGGATATTGCGGCCGGGCGTCTTGGGGCTCCCCAGCTGCCGCGGCGGGGCTTCGCGGGGCGGGGTCAGGCGCGCGAGAGGGCAGCATGGGCCTCGACGAGGTATTCGTGCAGCCCTGTCGGGTGGGCGTCGGGGTAGCGGTTGTTGTCGTTGGTCGGGAACGACGGGGTGGTGAGCATGGCCAGGAAGTACCACTGCATGACGACCGACCAGGGGTCGTTGGCGGCGGCCACGACGCTGCGCAAGTCGTCGGCGGTGCCGAGCACGTTGCGGCTCAGGGTGCGCCCGGTGATCTGCTCGGTCTCGGCGATGATCGTGTTGAAGCTGGCCTGCTCCCCGGACACGTACTGCACACCGGACAGGTCGGCGGGGTCGGTGGCGACCCGCGCGGTGAAGCGCGCGGTGTCGTCGACGGTGGTGAGGTCGAAGCGCTCGTCGCCAGTGCCCCACAGGGTCACAGTGCTGTTGGCCACGTCGACGAGGCCGGGCGTACCGGGGTCGAGCATCATGTCCATGAACGCCCCGTTCAGGACGTGGACGACCTGCATCGGCAGCGCGTCGATGGCGCTGTCCGCGCGTCGGCGCATGTCGAACTGCGGGGCTCCCTCGGGCGCGGCGAACAGGTCGATGGCGTAGTCCGACGGCAGGAAGCGCCGGACCCCGTTGCGGGTCGCGGCCTGCGCGAGCGCGACCTGGCCGTCGACTATGACGTTCGGTCCGCCCTGCAGGGCGGACACCACCACGTCCACGCCGGCGGTGGCCGCGTCTAACGACGCGGGGTCGGTGACGTCGCCGACGGCGACGACCGCGCCCCTGGTTACCAGGGCGTCGACGGCCTGGGCCTTATCCGCGTCGGTCCGGGTGGTCTGTCGCAGCAGTAGCCGCAGGACGACGTCGGGCTGGTCGAGCAGGTGCGCGGCGATCCGGTTGCCGAGCATCCCGGTGGCGCCGGCGAGCAGAACTGTCATGGTCATCAGTGGGGTCCTTCTGTCGATTGGACGTGGACCGGACACTGATCTGCCCGACCATCGATACGGAACCGTACCGTACCAATACGGTGCTGTCCAGTATCTGTTAGAGTCGTGTGCATGGAGACAGCGCCTCGCCCCCCGGGCAGGCCGCTCGACCCCAGAATCGACGAGCAGCTGTTGCGCGCGACGCAGGACCTGCTTATTGAGGAGGGCTTCGAGCGGCTGACGATGGACGCCGTCGCGAAGCGGTGCGGGGCCAGCAAGGCCACGATCTACCGGCGGTGGCCCGGCAAGACTGCCCTGGTGGTCGCCGCCACCGCGGCGCTGCTGTCCGCCCCCGAGCTGCCCGACACCGGTGACCTGCGCGAGGACCTGCTGGCCTGCGGACGGCTCTACCTTCAGCGGGAGGGCCGCGGGGCCCAGGTCCTGGCGAGCGTGCTCAGCGCCTCCCGGCACGACCCAGTTCTGCGCGAGGCCTCCCGGCAGGCGCTCGGCGCGCCCTACGAGGGCCTTTTCGAACGCGTCCTGTCCCGGGCGGTCAAACGCGGCTGGGTCCTGCCGGGCGCCGACCTCGCCACCCTCGCCCAGGTGTTCCCGGCCATCGCCTACCAGCAGGTCGCCGCACAGGGCCGGCTCGTCTCCGAGGACGATGTGCTGCGTGTCGTGGATAGCGTCCTGATGCCAGCGCTCGGCATCGCACCGGCAGCGTCCGCAGGACCCGGCCCGGGCCGCCGAACGGCCTGACCGCCGAGGGTCCGGCCCCCGGCTGGCTTGTCGGCGTGACCGTGCCCGGCCTCCGACAGGCACCCGGCGCACGGGCGGGCACTCGACCCCGGTCGGCGGTTCGCGTCCTGTGGAAGCAGCCCCGCCGTACGAGAAGGCATACGAGGACGGCCGGCACTGGTTCCGCATGCCGGTTGAGGTCGCCCAACGTGATCACGGAGCTCGCGGGACAGGATTAGCCCTAACCACACGGCCGAAGGACCCCTTACCGATCAAGGCTGCGGGGCCCTACGGCGTTCCAGGTGCAGCGGTTCGGATGGTGTACGGCGGCAACGGCGCATCCCACACGCGCCCTCACTGGCTAACGGGACGGCGCAGGTTGCCGACGGGGCTGAAGCCTGCGGGTCCGCGACTCCACCTGTTCGACCTCACCGAGGACGGTCCCGCCGCGCCTCGCGAGCAGTGCGCCGAGCCTCGCCTGGAGCAACTGGCCCAGTTGGTTTGCGGGCCGTCGGCGTGGGCTGAAGCGCACGGGTCACAGGGTTGAGGAACAGCAGGCGACCCCGCGAGATCCTGGGCAACTGTCGTCAGGCTCGAGCCCGGAGTGGTGGGTCATCCCGCGCACGCTATTACGGGCGTAACATCGTGGTGTGACAGGTGAATCGGTGGCGGGGTCAGGCGCTGTGGGGTGGGTCGTGGTGTCGGTGTCCACCGCTGGTGCCCCGGCGTCGTTGCGGGTGCTGGTGTGGCGGCGGCTGCGCTCGTGGGGGGCGCTGTACCTGCAGCAGTCGGTGTGCATGTTGCCCGCGCAGCCCCGTGTCCTGACCGACCTCGCCCGGCTGGTGAGCCGGGTGGCCGAGCAGGGTGGCACCGCCCGGGTCGTCGCGGTGCAGGTCACCGACCCGGTCGCCGAGGCCGGGCTCATCGACGAGCTCAACGCCGCCCGCGACGCCGAGTACGCAGAGCTGCTGGAGCGGTTGCCTGCGTTCCACACCGAGCTCGAGCAAGAAACCGCCCGAGGACGGGCGACCTACGCCGAGGTGGAGGAGTCCGAGGCCGACCTGCACCGCTACCAGGCCTGGCTGGGCAAGATCACCGCCCGCGACTACTTCCACGCCCCCGCCGCTGGGACCGCCCGGGCGGCGGTGCAGACCGCCGAGACCGCCCTGGCTGTGTTCGAGCGGGCCGCGCTCACTGCGGAGAACCCCGCCGGTATCGGCGACACCACCACGGTGCGAACCCGGGACACCGTTGCGCGACTGGCCCTGCGGGTGGTGGAGGGCCCGTGACCGGGCGGTGGTGGCTCGACGCGCTCCTCAGCCTGGCCCTCGCCCTGGCCGTGACGTGGCTCGCGCTGGTGATCGTGCTCGTCGTGGTCCGCCCGCGGGGAGGGCTGCTCAGCGAGTCGCTGCGCCTGCTGCCCGACGTGCTGCGTCTCGTGCGCCGCCTCGCCGCCGACCCCACCCTGCCCCGCGGGATCCGCGTGCGCCTGGGCCTGCTCCTGGTCTACCTGGCCTCACCCCTGGACCTCATCCCCGACGTCATCCCCGTCATCGGCTACGCCGACGACGCCATCCTCGTCACCTGGGTCCTGCGGACCGTCGTCCGACGTGCCGGCCTCGAGGTCGTCCGCGCCCACTGGCCCGGCACCCCCGACGGGTTCACCGCCCTGACCCGCCTCACCCGGCTCACCCGCGTCGACAACACCCCATGATCGCGCCGCGTCACGACTGGTGTTATCCGCGTCCGGGGGTCCTCCCGAGCACGACCGCCGCCACAGCAACCTCATCTTCGGCGCTGTCGGTGCACGGCTGCCGCGCCGACCGATCCTCGTGATCGCCTTCTCCGTGGCGGGCGGGCCACCGCTGCTGGCGCTGGCGGTCGGCCTGCCGCTCGGTGCGCTCGTCGCGGTCATAGCAGTCGCAGGGTTCTGCGCCGGCGCCGTGAACCCGATGATCGGCGCGGTCAAGCTTGAGTGCGTCCCCGCCGGTCTGCGCGCCCGCGTCTACGGCCTCATCCAGGCCGGGGCCTGGGCCGCCGTACCGATCGGTGCGCTCGTCGGCGGCTTCGGCGTGGATCGGCTAGCCCTCACACTTGCCCCTGCAGTCGGCGGTCCCTGGCGCGGCCTCGACAACCGACCCGCGCCAGTCTCCAGCCCGGACGCTCGACGTCCTTACGTCTAGCTCTGCCCCCAGACCGCGGCACCTGGGCTGCCAGGTCGGCAGCGTCCTGATGGTGGTCGAGTCGGCCGCCGCCCCGACAATGGCCCGCTGCGAGCGCTCGAACATCCGCCCCTCGGCTCCGAGCGAACGTGTCAGGGTGGCCCGTGAGCCGACGGCTAACGGGACGGCGCAGGGCGTCCACGGGCTGGGGCCTGCGGGTCCGCGACTCCACATGTTCGACCTGTTGCGGTGCAACCTCAGGTGATCAGCTTGACGGGTAGGCCGACGTCGGCCGCGTTGCGCGCGAGGGGGACATCGAGGGTCCATACGGCTGTGTCGAGCTGTTGCGCCAGGCGAATGTAGGTCGAGTCGGTGGCGTGGCGACGCCGCAGCTGCGTGGTGATCGCCCCGACGACGGAACCGTCCTGGGTGAGGTCGAACGGGTGGAACACGACGTCGAGGGCGGCCAGGTCGGACCACGTGTCGGCAACACCGTCGGCATCGAGGTCGCCGTCGAAGACCAGCCGTGCGAGAACGTTGGCTACCTCGTACGGCAGCACAGCCGGAGCGTGCAGCTCCTCGCCAGTCTCCACCCAGCTTTGCAGATGAGCCTGGGCCGCGGCTTGGCGGTCGTCGGCGACGACCAGCGCAACGATCAGGCTGGCATCGACAACGACACTCACTCGTGTGAGCCCAGAGCGGTACGTGCGTCGTTGACCAGCGTGACAGCGTCGGCCGCCGGTCGCTGCTGAGAGCGCCGTACCAGTCGGGCAATGGCCGCCCGGGCGCCCGGTTGCGGGGGTACGTCCTCGCCCAGGCCGGCGTGGACAAGCATGCGCGCCAGCGTCCCTGGGGAGACCCGTAGATGGTCGGCCTGCCGAGCCAAGGCGGCGTGATCGGCCTCGTCGAGGCGCACTGTGATGGCCTTCGTCATCCGTCCATTCTAGTCGTTCTGATGCGAAACGATGCAGGGCGCATCACCACCCGTCCCACTCGACGCTCAGCGGGTCAGCTGCTGCGTGAAGCCCTGTCAGCGAGTGTCGATCATCTGGCGCAGCACGAACTTGATGGTGTCGATTTCCTTCGGCTGGAGTGCGGCGGGATGACGTCGCACCAAGCGCTTGCGACTGACCGACTTGAGCTGATCGCACATGGCGTACGTCGGCCGACCCAGGGACGTGACTGGCGGATGAATCGGAAGGCCTCGGTCGGTGGTGGTGCAGGGCACTACGAATGCCAGTTGGTTGGGGAGCTGGCAAGCGAAGGCGGTGCCGACGACGATGGCTGGGCGCAGGCCGGTTTGCTCGCGACCGACCTGGGGATCGAAATTCGTCCACCACAGTTCCCACGGGGCGATCTCCGCAGTCACTCCTGCACCGCGGTGTCGACCTCGGCGAGCTGCTCGGCCTCGGCCAGGTAAGAACCAGCCGAGCCTGGATCAGCGGCCAGTCGCGCCAGCGCGGCACGAGATAGATGTTCGAACAGCACCACTCGCAACGCTTCGTCCAGGCTCACGCCGCCGAGTTCGGTTGTTGCGATCCGCGCCAAGGAGTCTCTATTCTCGGTGGTCACACGCATACTTGTCTGCATACGCGAAGCATACGCACGCACACGCAGGTGCCGACCGGTTCAGCGCAACCTCGTAAGGCTCCGGGCTCACTCGCCGCGCTCAGCGACCAACGACCGGATCGCCTCCCGGCCTACCAGGACCTCCTCGATGTCCGCCAGCGCCCGCACTGCATCGCTGTCCGAGAGGACCTCAATATCGCTGTCCGAGAGGACCTCAATCGTCTCGCGAAGACGCGTGAGCTCCGCCGAGGACACGACATCGGCCACGTGCTTGCCACCGGCGATCACAGCAACCGTCTCGCCCCGGGCAGCCCTGGCAATCGCATCATCCCACGACGCGGTCTGCTTGCTGGCAGCGTGCAGTTCGTCGGCAGAGACTTCGGCCGCTTGATCGCTCAAGGCCGCTAGTGTGGCCGCTACATCCAGCCACGTCCAAGCCCTCGCGGGCCCAGTGCGCGCCAACAAGTTGCTGGCCGGTCAACCCCGGGTCACTCCAGGCGCAGCGCCAGGCGCTCGGCGTGGTCGGCACGAACGAACCAGTCGGGGGTTGCGGTGGTGTCCCGCTCATGCGCGACCAGCGCAGACACCGACCACTGGAGATCATCCGGGGTCCGACGGCGTAGCGCTGCCTCACTGAGGTGCAGGTGCGCGGTCAATTCGAAGTCCAAACCTGCGCCGAGCAGCATGGGCCCGCTGACCAGCAGGACGGTTCCTGGCGCGGCGGGCTGCCTGCGCTGGCGGGTGGCCCGGTCGGTGACCGGATCCCAGCGGGTCGGCAACCACGACCCGCTACCACCCGGTCCCAGCGGGCGCAGCACCTCCCGCTGCAGTGCGTCCAGGTCGAACCAGCCGTACCGGTAGCTGTCCGGGTCCGCCCGGCCGTGCTCCAGGCGCAGCGAGGCGGGCCGGAGCCAGTCCGCCAGCGACACCCGTGCACATGGGCGTCCCCCGGCGCGGACGATGTCGGCGACCGCGTCGGCCAGGACGCCGGGGCGTGCCGCGTCGGCGCCGTCCACCGCCACCCGAAGGTGCGGCTGGGTTGCCTCGCTCAGGCACCGCCGTGCCAGCATGGCGGCCAGTGCTGCCGGGCTCAGGGACTGATATGCCGGGTCGCTCACCGGGCCATCCTGGTGCAGCCAACCAGCGGCGCCGATCAACCCCATTAGGCTGACCCGTCGTGAGCGGGCGACCGGTAGTGGGTGTGCTGGCGCTGCAAGGCGACGTACGCGAGCACCTCATGGCCCTGACCGCGGCCGGGGCCACGGCCGTCGGGGTGCGGCGGGAACGCGAACTCGACGCGCTGCACGGGTTGGTACTGCCTGGCGGGGAGTCCACCACGATGAGTCGGCTGCTGATGGCGTTCGGGCTGCTGGAGCCGTTGCGTGAGCGGATCGCGAGTGGGCTACCGGTGTATGGCTCGTGCGCGGGCATGATCCTGCTCGCCAGGGAGGTACTCGACACCCGCCCCGATGCTCAGCAGCTGGGCGGCCTGGACGTCACCGTGCGGCGCAACGCCTTCGGCCGCCAGGTGGACTCCTTCGAGACCGACCTGGACATGCCCGCCGTCCCCGGCCCCCCGGTCCGGGCGGTGTTCATCCGAGCACCCTGGGTGGAGCGAACCGGCGACGGGGTGCAGATCCTCGCGCGGGTGTCGGACGAAGCTGGTCCGGCGGCGGGTCGGGTGGTGGCGGTGCGGCAGGGTCCGGTGCTGGCCACAGCGTTTCACCCCGAGGTGACCGGCGACGGTCGGGTGCACGCGCTATTCCTGCAGGTAGTGCGCGAGCACGGCTGAGTCGGCCCAGCCCGTTAGGATCGCGAGGATGTCTGAGCAGCGGATCGTCGATCGCACAGCCGGAAGGAGCGCGCGCTGATGAGCGGCCACTCCAAGTGGGCCACCACCAAACACAAGAAGGCGGTGATCGACGCCCGGCGCGGTAAGTCGTTCGCCAAGCTGGTCAAGAACATCGAGGTGGCCGCCCGCACCGGGGGAGGTGACCCGGTGGGCAACCCGACGCTGTTCGACGCCATCCAGAAGGCGAAGAAGACCTCGGTGCCCAACGACAACATCGAACGCGCCCGCAAGCGCGGCGCTGGCGAGGAAGCCGGCGGCGCGGACTACGAGACGATCATGTACGAGGGTTACGGACCCAACGGGGTCGCGTTGCTGGTGGAGTGCCTGACCGACAACCGCAACCGCGCAGCGGGTGAGGTGCGCACCGCGATGAACCGCAACGGTGGCAACCTCGCCGATCCCGGTTCGGTGGCCTACCTCTTCTCCCGCAAGGGCGTCGTCACCCTGGACAAGGGCGGGCTCGGCGAGGACGACGTGCTGCTCGCGGTGCTCGACGCCGGCGCGGAGGAGGTCAACGACAACGGCGACACCTTTGAGGTCATCAGCGAGCCCACCGACCTGGTCGCGGTGCGGACCGCCCTGCAGGAGGCGGGCATCGACTACGACTCGGCGGAGTCCAGCTTCCAGCCCTCCGTGAGCGTGGCCGTCGACGTCGAGGGCGCGCGCAAGGTGTTCAAGCTCGTCGACGCGCTGGAGGACTCCGACGACGTGCAGAACGTCTACTCCAACGTGGACCTGACCGACGAGGTGCTGGCCGCGTTGGAGCAGGACTGAGCGTGTCGTTGCCCGCCCGCACCCCACCGCGCCGCTAAGGTTCGAACGAATGTTCGGCTGGTTGCGGAGAGGTGGCGATGGTGCGGGTGCTCGGTGTGGACCCCGGCCTGACCCGGTGTGGCTTCGGCGTGGTGCAGGGCGGCCGCGGCCGGGACGTGTCACCGGTGGCGGTCGCTGTGGTGCGCACCCCACCCGGTCTCGAGCTGGCCGCCCGGCTGCTGCGCATCGCCAACTCCGCAGAGGAGTGGCTCGACGTGCACCGTCCCGACGTGGTGGCGGTGGAGCGGGTGTTCAGCCAGCACAACGTGCGCACCGCCATGGGAACCGCGCAGGCCGGTGGCGTGGTGGCTTTGGCGGCGGCCCGCCGTGGCATCCCGGTCAGCTTTCACACCCCCAGCGAGGTCAAGGCGGCCGTCACCGGCAACGGCCGCGCAGACAAGGCGCAGGTCACCGCCATGATCACCCGACTGCTGGGGCTGGCGGCGGCGCCGCAACCGGCCGACGCGGCCGACGCGCTGGCACTGGCGGTCTGCCACTGCTGGCGCGCTCCCATGCTCGCCAGGATGGCAGCAGCCGAGCTGGCATCGGCGCAGCAGCAGCGGCGGTACGCAGTCCGGTTGGCTTCGGCGGCCAAGGGTGTGCGGTGATCGCGTCGGTGCGCGGCGCGGTGCTGCAGATCGCGCTCGACCATGCGGTGGTGGAGGTGGGTGGGGTGGGGTTGGCGGTGCAGGCCACCCCGGCCACGTTGAGCACCCTGCGCCGCGGTGGGCAGGCTTCGCTGAGCACGACACTGGTGGTCCGAGAGGACTCGCTCACGCTGTACGGCTTCGTCGATGACGAGCAACGGGGGCTGTTCGTCCTGCTGCAGACGGTGTCCGGGGTGGGTCCCCGGTTGGCGTTGGCGGTGCTGGCGGTGTTGGAGCCCGACGCGCTGCGCAGTGCATTGGCCGATGGCGACCTGACCACCCTGATGCGGGTGCCGGGGATCGGCAAGCGCGGTGCGGAACGGCTGGTCGTGGAGCTGCGCGACAAAGTCGGCGCGCCGAGCGACATCGTGGTGGCGGCGGGTAGCCGGTCGCGGATCCAGGTCGTGGAGGCGTTGATCGGACTCGGCTTCGCCGCCAAGCAGGCCGAGCAGGCCACCGACGTAGCACTCGCCGCGGATCCGCAGGCCAATACGACCGCGGCGCTACGTGCCGCGTTGGGCACCCTGGGTCGCCGATGAGAAGCCCTGTGTCAACCCGTCAGTTGTTGATCTTGGGTGAGACGCTGCAGTGCGCGGTGTTTGGTGGGGTCGTAGGTCGTGTTGTCCTGCCAGCAGTGCCAGATGATGGTGAGCCAGGC